>Ga0209290_1000061_pt1 | contig 102539 bp, 95 predicted proteins | sample EN1Hudsemesocosm_2_FD_184632 | JGI IMG/M metagenome (GOLD analysis project Ga0209290, IMG submission 184632) | Methane-oxidizing microbial communities from mesocosms in the Hudson Canyon - EN10B Hudson Canyon (SPAdes) (version 2) | ecosystem: Environmental > Aquatic > Marine > Cold seeps...
TTTAGCCTCGGTTGAAGAGCAATGGGTTAAGTTCCATTATTCATAATGGCGATGAACCGCCCTGTGCGGAACCGCACGCAGGGTGGTGTGGGGAGGGCTGGAGTGAAACTAGCCCTTACCCGATTTAGAATATTTTACTCCCATCAACTACTTTGGGTTGATTTGATATTTCAGGATTTGTCCTTAACATATCTTTTGCTAATAAAAACTTACTACAACTAGAATAAATGAATCTAGTTGACTGAATAACTTGCAACGAATTATTGAAATCCATATTTACATCCAACACCTTATTCGTAGTTTTATTATCAAGCTGATTAACCATTTTCTCAGCTTCACTTATATCTATTGGTAAAGCTACTCCAAGCGTTCTGGCAGCTTGGTGATTTTTTACTTTCTGCCTAATTTCTTGAACTAATTCCGAGCACAAAAAACTTAAACAGTATTTCGATGAAATAGGGAAGTATATTTGAATTCCTTTTAACCCAATTCCCAAGTTTCCACGCCCCTCTCTTGGAAGATAATTATGTTTTACTACTGGGTGATCAGATATGTAAAAGCTTTGATTCTCTGGAGCCTCCAGTAAAGATAACTCTTTATCCAAAAAATTCTTTACTAAGGATCCTGGTAAGCTATTTAAAAGATTAATAGATGAACTTTTTATTTCTTCTTTCGACATATTTATAAAGTTGTCAACACCTTCACTGGAAGAACCTTCCCACTCCTTAACCCTTTCATTGATTATTTTATTAGACTCCTCCAAAAAGTCCCTAGTATCATTTGTTCTTAGCATTTGCACGGTAGAAAATAAACAAAGCCATTTATGTTCCCACTCTTCTAGCTCTTTTATTGAACCTTGAGATACAATTTTATCAACAATTGGAGCTACAATCGTTTCTAGCTCTGATAATTTAAATTCAGTTTCATTGCCATACTCAGTAACTTGATCATCATAGAAATTATTTTCATGCCCAATATCTTTGGAATTTGAAGGAAAGGATCGATTTGATTTCTTATCAAAAACAAAAATTTTATTTTTCTTTCCGCATGAAAAATTTCTCAAAATAAATTGAGGAACATAATGTTGCTTTTTAGGAGTATTGCTCAAGTAATATTTCCTATATTCTAACGACAAGCTCACATGACGCTGACAGATATACGATAAACTCTACTAACACACTGAGCTTTGATATAAAAATGACCTTAAAAAAACAAACTGCGCTGCCAGCGGTCAGGTGGAGCGCCTTGTTATAGTGCTTAAATTACAGTTTAACAATCCAGTCACAAATTTCAGCTAATTGTTTTGATTTAGTAAGATTTGCACAATTAGATAGCTCTTTTGATTTACATTGGTTAAAAATTTCTTCTGCCATTGCCGCCTCAATTGCCGCACCAATAAATATTGTATAAACGTCCTTTTCTAATTTATTAAAAGCACTTCTTATTCGAGTAAGGGCTGTATTAGCCGTTTTCCAATGTTCATCCGCACCAGCAGGATCAATACCACCTTTTAATTCTCCTAAAGCCAAGTAATTTTCGTAATTTGATATGAAAACCTTAAATTCAGCTACATTTTTGTTATTAACTTCTGATGAATTAAACAGCACAATATCTATATTCTTTTTTACAATTGGAACAGTTAAGTCATAATAAAGTAGTCTAGTTTTCTCCCCTCTTTTCCACCTAAGTGCTTTAACTAAATTACTTTTATCCTCTTGGAAATTTTCTCCTCTAACCCATTTTTTTGTTTGCTTATTGAAATATTCAAATTCATAATTTCGTACTATTAATGCAGAAATTATATTCTGTGTGAGTTTTTCCCCAGCAAGTCCGCCAACAATATTGCGCATTCTTCCACCAAGGGCATCACCTTGAGTAAGGAGGTATCTATTAATTAACTCATCAACATAGCCATCACCAGCAGTGATAAGATATTCGTCAACAAAATCAGTAAGAATTTCTTTTGTGTCTTCGGGCTGAAGATAACCTCTTGCTTTCGTCGATACTCCTGCTGCCTCACACATGCTAATGGTTATATCATCATTGCCAATCAAATCTATCGGGTTTTCATATTCATCTGCTATTGTCCTGAACGCAGATGCTAAATTTAAGTAATAAATTGCTTCCTTACTTTTCCGTAAGGCAATACTTAAAAAGCCTATTTTGGTTTCTTTGTAAGTTGTTTCTAAATCTTTTGAACTATTTATATACTTATTCAAACTGCTCTCCATTAAAAAACTGTTCTAAAACTGCTTTTGCAACAGCATTAGCAAGTTTAGGAGGAACAGCATTCCCAACTTGACCAAACTGAGTCATCGTTGTTTTTCGTTTACTGCTATAAGAATCCAGCCTTACTCCTGTAAACTCCCATTCTAATGGAAAAGTTTGAAGACACGCTAGCTCTCTAACAGTTAGCATTCTCTGTTCAAATGGATGTATAAAATCTCGGTAACCGCTTCTAGTTACAGTTGGTGATGGCTTATCAGGGTTAAGTCTTCTGTAAGTCGAACCAAAAGTCTTTCTTTGGTTCGAAAGCTTATCTCCAATTGGTACAGATTCAATTTTTTCCAAAGTGCTTGGAGAATGAGCGGTCATTTGATGGTTTTTAATACCCATGTTTTTCAATTCGTCCCTTAATTGTTTGTGAAACTCTTTTTGCAGTATCTGATGGTTCATCAGCGGGAGGTAAATCTCCAATTGCATCCCATGTAGTTGCATAAGGCAATACAGAAGGAGAGAAAAGATCAGGTTGAGAGTCCTCTATAGATCCATGAGTAGGCTCAGGAAATTCAAATGTTTTACCTACCCTATTACCAATAATAAATAGCCTTTCTCTATGCTGGGGAACGCCATAACTTGAGGAATTTAGGACTTTATAAGAAACATCATAATGGTATTCTTTGCCTTTATACTTTACTGGTTCTTTGAATTCATTTAGTACGGCATCTATTGCTTTACCTTTTTCCCAATTTAACATTCCTTTAACATTTTCCATTACAAATGCTTTTGGTAGTGCCTCATGCACCACTCGAGAAAATTCAAGAATTAATTTCCCTCTATCATCATTCATTCCCATTCTTTTTCCAGCCAAACTAAATGACTGGCAAGGAGGTCCCCCAATAACTAAAGCTGCTTCAAGTGCCTTTAGTTTTGCAGCGTTTAGAATATCTTTTGTAGTAGTTTTACTAACATCTCCTTCAATTACTTTAAGTTCAGGACAATTAAGCCTTAGGGTGTTACAGCATGATGAATCTTGCTCGACTGCTACTGCTATCTCAAAACCAGCCTGTTTAAACCCGATATCCATACCGCCAGCACCAGAAAATAAGCTTATTACCTTTCTTTCTTTCGACATTAATTGTTCAATTATTTACGTATTTAAAATATTATCATTTTAACATCTATGTATTCTTTATTTATACCAGAATACATTAAATTTAACTTGTGAGTAGAATCTAGCACTATAACTATATTATTAACAGGCACATTCGCCCTGATATTCCACAGTATTCACCGATAAATCGGGCACATTTGACAGGATATTAATATCCTGACCTTTTGCCCTGTTTCCCCACGGTATTGACCGGAAAATCAGGCACTTTTGCCTGCTATCCAATTTATCCTGTCAAATTGACCTGATATTGCATATTATCCGGTAAATCATGATAATTAACGTCTAAAATAATTCTTTTTAACCCCTAAGTCAACTCTCTCTAAGCTTCAGAAAAATGCTTCAAACCCTTTCACTCTGAATAGCACGCAACATTCCTAGCTTATAAAGTCAGCACTGTACTATTTCTCTTAGTACAGCAGTTGCATAACACCCTGCATTTAAGCTAAAACTTAACTCCAAACAATTATCATCTATAAAGTTCCACTGTAATTCCTTTACATGGCTGCGTAGCGCTCTACGATCTTGCTCCAAGCCAAAAGCAATTAAGCCTTGCGCCAAATCTTCAAACTGCTGAATAATGTTCTGCTCTAATAAGGCTATCTCCCCAGAGACTTGAGATTTACCCTTACCCCATAATACAGCTGTTGGGTGTAACTCTAATTGTGCCACTCGTTGTAAAATTGACTCATCTAATGCTTCTGCTTGAAAAAAACTATGGGAGTCATCAAACATCAGCGCATCGCCTGCCATTGCATGATTCCAGGACTTATCAGCGACACGCGCGCTGACTATATGATTAAACAAATAAGAGCGTGCCGCGGATAAATACATGCCTCGCTGGTTACGAGAGATTTTTTCGCCCGCAAATAAAACAAGTGCTCTAGCGATATTGTTACCATGACGACCAAAACGTTGTTCTCCAAAATAATTGGGGACACCTTGTTCTTTAATCGCTTGCAATTGTTGCTCAAGAACGGTTTTATCACCCTGCCATTCTTGAATACGCAAAATAAATTGATTACCTGCTAAAGAGCCGCGCTTTAGCTTTCGGCTATGACGCTTAGCCTGTAATATTTTAATGCTGTCACTATTTAACTCTGCCCAGTCAGGGTCTGACTTGCCTGGCAACCAAACACTAAACCATTGCGTGGTACGCGCATGACGATCTTTTAAACCTGCATAGCTAACATCTCGTTGCCGAACTCCTGCAAATCGCGCCAGTGCTCGAGCAACAAATTCGGTATTTTCACCGCATTTTTCAATAAGTAAAAACGCATGTTCCCCGACACCTGACAATTCAAAAGATTGAATTTCATTAACAATAAAATCATCGGGGGCTTTGCGAATAATACCTTCGCTCTGAGGGCCGCCATAGGCATACGCCCAATTAGGTAAAGCTGCTTGAGTGTTCAATAGAATAGTTCTAATTTCTGGTTATAAACTTAGGGCAAGACATTCATTATATTTAAATGCGGGCTGTGAATCCACGTCCCAATGCTGCTGACTTAAGAGTAAGCTCTTTCTCCAGAGGAAAGGCTGGGATGCGGAGATTGTAAAGCATGATTTTATTCTCCTCACCCAACCCTCTCCAGCAAGAGAGGGCTTAAGTCAACAGCATTGAAGCCACGCCCTACCCTTATCAATAAACTTTTAGAGTAGTTTAAATTACTTATTAATCAGTACAACAGCTTGCACTGCAATACCTTCTTTACGGCCTTCAAAACCTAACTTTTCTGTTGTAGTCGCTTTGACATTAATACAATCAAGATCAACCGATAGGTCAGCTGCGATATTGGTACACATGGCCACTATATGTGGTGCCATTTTAGGGGCTTGAGCAATAATAGTAATATCTGCATTGCCTAAGGTATAGCCTTTTTCTTGCACAATGCCATAAACATGACGCAATAAAACACGGCTATCAGCGCCTTTGAATTCTGGGTCTGTATCGGGAAAATGCTTACCTATATCACCTAAAGCCGCCGCTCCTAATAATGCATCACATAGCGCATGTAAAACAACATCACCATCTGAATGTGCTTCTAAGCCCTGCTCGTAAGGAATTGTAACCCCACCTAAAATTACATCTCCACTATCGATAAAACGGTGTACATCATAACCTTGTCCAACTCGTATCATTGTTGTTGCTCCAAATAAAATTGTGCTAAAGCTAAATCTTCAGGTCGCGTAATTTTTAAATTATCCGCTCGCCCGGCAATCATTTTAGGCTGTTTACCTTGTAATTCTAGTGCGCTGGCATCATCAGTCACGACCCAGCCTTTTTCGGCAGCTTCTTCTAGCGCAGTTTTTAATGCACCATAACGAAACATTTGTGGTGTAAAAGCGCGCCAAATTTTGCTGCGATCGACTGTGTCAGTAATGGCTAAATCTTCATCAACGGACTTTAAAGTATCGTGCGAAGCTTGGCCTAAAATACCGCCTACTTCATGATTTTGTAATTCACCAATCAAATGCTCAACATCGCTGTGAGTAATACAAGGTCGTGCTGCATCATGCACCAGCACCCAGTCATCATCCGCGGCGCTATCGGCAATCGAATGCAAGGCGGACAATACCGAATCTGCTCGCTCTTTACCGCCTGCTGCGGTACGAATGCGTGCATTTTTAGAGATTGCTAGTTCTGGCCAATAAGGATCTTCTTTAGAAATGGCGACCACGACAGCGGTAAACTGTTGCACTTGCAATAAGCGCGTTAAGCTTTGTTCGATAACCGTTACGCCGTTTAAGGGGAGATATTGTTTAGGTCGATCTGCTTGCATACGTTTACCAACGCCTGCTGCAGGCACAATTCCCCAATATTTAATGGTTGTTTTCATAGAATTCGATATATTTAAGTCATTTTAATGACTGGTAAGACTATCTACCTAGAACTCAGGATTTAATAATATGCCCACTTTGTATGATATGACTGTAGGGCGGACTTTAGTCCGCCCTACCATTCTCAGCTGTCTCGCCTTAAGTTAGTACCTTACTCAATCACTTGAAAAAAGGTTTCATCTTTCTTAATCAATCCCAAGTCATAACGCGCAATTTCTTCAATGGCTTCTTGCCCTTTGCGTAAGTCTTTGACCTCTGCTTTAAGTACCTCATTACGTAGCTGCTTGACCGCTAGTTGCTTTTGCAAAACTTCGAGTTGGCGCTGATATTGTTGCGTTTGTGCAATGCCTCCATCACCTTGCCAAAGTCGATTTTGTAACAGTGCAATAAATATCAGTAAAATGACAATGAGAAACTTAATGAGACCACCTGCAAGTGCTTATTGGCAATAACGTCCGAATTAGATTATAAAAATCTATCCTGTTTAACTGCTCAATATATTACGTGGGGCGGACTTCAGTCCGCAATTTTTCATCTAAGCATAGCGGACTGAAGTCCGCCCTACTCTCTTTCAGACAAACTAAAGCCCACCTAACACAAATAGCTAGATGGGCTTATATAGACTAAGCTAGAAATAAATTAAGATAATTTCTTAAATGCACTACGGCCAGCGTATTTTGCTTGTGCGCCCAATTCTTCTTCGATCTTCATTAAGCGGTTGTATTTAGCAACACGATCAGAACGGCTTAATGATCCGGTTTTAATTTGACCTGTGCCAGTAGCAACACACAAGTCAGCAATGGTCGTATCTTCTGTTTCACCTGAACGATGCGAAACAACAGCAGTATAACCAGCTGCATGCGCTGTATTAATCGCTTCTAAAGTTTCCGATAGCGTACCAATTTGGTTAACTTTGATTAAAATAGAATTAGCCACACCTTTCTCTATACCATCTTTTAACGTCGCTGGATTGGTAACAAATAGATCATCACCAACTAATTGAATTTTATCACCCACTTTGTCAGTTAAACCTTTCCACCCTTCCCAGTCATTTTCATACAAACCATCTTCAATAGAAATAATGGGGTACCTTTCTACCCAGTCTGCAAAAAAGTCAGTCATCTCTACAGCATTCAGTGTTTTTCCTTCAGAACTCAACTCATAGTTACCGTTTTTATAAAATTCAGAAGCAGCAGCATCTAAACCAAGGTAAATATCTTCACCGGCTTTATAACCCGCCATTGCAATGGCTTCTAAAATAACTTCAATCGCTTCTTCGTTAGAAGATAGGTTAGGTGCAAAACCACCTTCATCACCAACGGTTGTAGCTAAACCTTTAGACTTTAATACTTTGGCAAGATTATGAAATACTTCAGCACCGTAACGAATGGCTTCTTTGAAAGTAGGTGCACCTATCGGTAGAATCATAAATTCTTGCAAATCGACGCTGTTATCCGCATGTGAACCACCATTGATGATATTCATCATGGGTACTGGCATAATAAATTCGCCGCTAGTATTCAAATGACGATATAAAGGCACGCTCGCGTCAGCCGCAGCAGCACGAGCCGCCGCCATAGAGACACCCAAAATCGCATTAGCACCAATACGGCCTTTATTTAGCGTACCATCCAGATCAATCATTTTCTTATCTAATGCAGCTTGGTCCGTTACATCCATACCTGTTACCGCTGCACGGATTTCAGTATTAACGAACTCAACAGCTTTCAAAACGCCTTTACCTAAATAACGCGACTTATCACCATCACGTAATTCAATTGCTTCACGCTCACCTGTTGATGCACCTGAAGGAACCATGGCACTACCAACAACACCTGATTCCAAAATAACATCAGCTTCAATCGTTGGGTTTCCACGTGAATCTAAAATTTCTCTTGCTTTAATATCAACTATCTTGGTCATACAATTTCCCCATTGTTATTATATTTATAAGGTATTTTCTATCAAGGCTTGTGCTTTTACTGCTCGATCGATCATTACCAACGTTTCTAATAATTCTTTCATACGGTGTAATGGCCATGAGTTCGGTCCATCACTTAATGCTTTATCCGGGTCTGGGTGGGTTTCCATAAATAATCCAGAAATTCCCGCCGCAACAGCTGCTCTCGCTAAAACAGATACATGCTGACGCTGACCACCTGACGAAGTCCCTTGACCACCAGGAAGTTGCACTGAATGCGTTGCATCATAAACAACGGGGCAGCCGGTATTACGCATTTCTGCTAAAGAGCGCATATCAGAAACTAAGTTGTTATAGCCAAATGAAGCCCCACGCTCACACACCATAATCTGTTGATTACCGGTTGCCTTAGCCTTATTAACAACATGCACCATATCCCAAGGTGCAGAAAACTGACCTTTTTTAATATTAACAGGGATGCCTTGTGCGGCAACGGCTTGTATAAAATTTGTTTGACGGCATAAAAAAGCTGGCGTTTGCATTACATCAACCACATCTGCAACTTCAGATAAGGGCGTATCTTCATGCACATCAGTCAAAACAGGCACACCAATTTGCTGTTTCACTTTTTCAAGTATTTTTAAGCCTTCTTCTACGCCTGGGCCACGGTAGCTTTCATGCGATGAGCGGTTTGCTTTATCAAATGAAGATTTATAAATAAATGGAATTTTTAGCTCAGCAGCTAACTCTTTCAAATACCCAGCGGTATCAATGGCCATTTGTTCGCTTTCAATCACACAAGTTCCGGCAATTAAAAAAAATGGCTTATCTAATCCAACTTCAAAATCACATAATTTCATGCTTGTGTACCTTGTTTTTGTTTTGCAGCTGCTCTAATAAATCCAGAAAACAGAGGATGTCCATTACGTGGCGTTGAAGTAAATTCTGGGTGAAATTGGCAAGCTAAAAACCAAGGATGATCTGCAATTTCAACAACTTCCACTAAACGCCCATCAATTGATTTACCTGAGAATTTTAAACCTGCTTTTTCTAGCGGCTCTAGGTAATTATTATTAAACTCATATCGATGACGATGACGTTCAGTAATCACGTCTTTTTGATACATATCAAATACTAAAGAATCCGATTGAATGCGACATTTTTGCGCACCTAAGCGCATCGTTCCACCTAAATCAGAATTCTCATCACGCGTTTCAGTTTGACCTTCGTTGTCTTGCCACTCAGTAATTAATCCAATAACCGGATGCGGGCTATTCGGCAAGAATTCCGTGCTATGCGCGCCTTCTAATCCGGCGACATTACGCGCAAACTCAATCACCACGGATTGCATACCCAAACAAATACCTAAAAATGGCACTTTATTTTCTCGAGCAAAGCGGGCTGTAGAAATTTTACCTTCCACGCCTCGCTCACCAAAACCGCCCGGTATTAAAATCGCATCAACACTTTTTAGTTGCGTAACACCTTCGTTTTCAATCGTCTCAGAATCAATATATTTAATTTGTACGGTATGGCGTGTTTTTATCCCTGCATGAATTAATGCTTCAGTTAAAGATTTATAAGCATCCAAATGGTCAACATATTTACCAACAATCGCAATAGTCACTACATCAGTCGGATTTGTTAAGCCGTCAACTACAGCCTCCCACTCTGATAAATCTGCTTGCGGAACATCAAGGCGCAATTGATGGACGACAATATCATCCAAACCTTGCTCATTGAGGATTAACGGAATGCGATAAATTGTGTCGGCATCGGGCGCAGAAATAACTGATTTTTCAGGGACATTAGTAAATAATGAAATTTTATGACGTTCAGCAGAAGGAATTCGGCTATCAGAGCGACAGATCAAAATATCTGGCTGGATACCAATCGTGCGTAATTCTTTAACTGAATGTTGAGTCGGTTTAGTTTTAATTTCACCCGCTGTTTTAATATAAGGCACTAAAGTCAGATGAATAAACAAAGAGCGATCACGCCCAAGCTCGACACCCATCTGTCGAATGGCTTCCAAAAATGGCAAAGACTCAATATCACCAACCGTACCACCGACTTCGATAATGGCAACATCGATATCAGCATCAGCACTCGCATAAACACGACGCTTCATTTCGTCAGTAATATGTGGAATCACCTGTACAGTTGCACCTAAATACTCACCTTTACGCTCTTTACGCAAGACACTTTCGTAAACTTGCCCTGTGGTAAAGTTATTCTTTTTGGTCAAACGCGTTTTTAAAAAACGTTCGTAATGCCCTAAATCTAAATCTGTTTCAGCCCCATCCTGAGTAACAAAAACTTCACCATGCTGAAAAGGGCTCATAGTGCCTGGGTCAACATTAATATAAGGATCTAATTTAGTCATGGTTACGTTTAAACCACGCGCTTCTAAAATAGCCGCTAAAGAAGACGCAGCGATCCCCTTACCAAGAGAAGATACAACACCACCAGTAATAAATATAAATTTTGTCATGAACTAGAAAAAGATAGGGAAAAATGAATTGATTTATTTTAACATGCTCAATGGCCTTTTGTAGCCCATAAATAGCTAACAGAGCTTGGCAAAAGACATTATTAATAAAGCGCTTTTACTCTGCTAGATAAGCAATATTGAAATCTATTTTAATCGACATTAGACTTTTCGTCATGGGCTTTGTTGCCAAGTTAGTTTTATACAAGACTCACCTGCTCTTCCATAAAAATCTTTACCCACCCAAAGGTCAGCAATCGCAGCGATTTTGTCATCAATATAAATAACTGGCATCCTCTCGCGCAGCCAAGGTGCAACCCCTGCTTCCTGATATAATTTTTTCAGGCTATGCCGTCCACTTCTATTAGCTAGTGCAATTTTCTCGCCGCCCTGTCGATACTTTATTTGTACTAGTCCTTGCTGCCATAAATCTGCCGCGATACCTTGCTGTGCAATACATGTCTGCAATAGGCCATTATTATCTAAACGTAAAGGTTGACTCGTATCGCCCCATGAGAATATCTGACTCACATCAAAGGGATCTTGTGCCGCAACTAAATATAAACCATCTCGATAGCGCTGAATTTCAAAGCCATCATGCCGAACAATAGGATTTGCCTCCTGGCGTGCCGCTAAAATATCCTGAAAGATAGCTTGTAATACTTTCACTGAAGGCATGCGTACGCCTAAATAATCCAGCCACTCACGCACTATCCATTGCTGCATTAAAACATCATGCTGCAACAAGCCAGAAATTAACAGACACCGCTTCTGCTGTTCATAAATCCTTAACATTTGTTCCTTTGCATTTGCAGATAAGACCGTTTGAGCCTCAGCACAATGCCCAGCAACACGCGCCACAGTCTTATCTAAACTTGGCCAGCGCTGCTCTAATAAAGGCATAACTTCTTGACGCAAAAAGTTTCGATCAAACTGAGTGTCTTGATTGCTCGGATCTTCAATCCACTGTAACTGATTCTGCAAGGCATACTGCTTAATTTCTTCTTGGCTGACATCCAATAAAGGCCTTAGCAATACACCCGCTGCAAAAGTGGTTTTAGTTGGCATACCAGATAATCCTTTCAGACCCGCACCTCGGAATAGCTGCAATAAAACCGTTTCTAATTGATCGTTACGATGCTGCGCGAATAAAAGCATATCAGTTTCTGTGAGGATTTCTTTAAATGCTTGATAGCGGGCATTACGCGCTGCTTCTTCTGGGCTTTCACCTGCTGCCGCTTGGCCGTTCACTCTTATTACCTTGAACTTAACACCTAAAACTGCTGAACAGTCCTGACAATGCACAGCCCAATCATCAGCACAGATTTGTAAACCATGATGCACATAAATAGCAGTTATTTTATTTTTAAACTCAGGAATACTGGCCAGTAAATGTAGCAATACGTGGGAATCTACGCCACCGCTGTACCCCACAACAAGGTTAGCATTCACGTAAAAAGGGAGGAGCTGGGAAGCTATAAAGGATGAACTGAGTTTCATATAAAGGAGTCCTTACCGAGGCGGTATACATGCCCCTTCCTAAGTAGCCTCCTCTATTAGCAATTATGGTTACGAACTTAAGACGGGGCAGCTTATAACTCGTAGGGCGGACTTCAGTCCGCCATTGCTAAAAAAGCGGACTGAAGTCCGCCCTACAAAAATTCAAATCAAGATGCTTACAAATCTAAATTATTTCGCTTCTTCAGAAAAAGAACCATAAGCCATAATACGTTGATAGCGTTTTTCCAATAAATCATCCATTTTTTCATGGCGCAATTCTTTAATATGACGAAACAAGGTTTCTTTTAAATTTTCAGCCGTAACTTTAAAATCTCTGTGCGCTCCACCAACTGGCTCTCTCACTACTTCATCTAAAAAGCCCTGCTCTCTTACTCTGTCCGAAGTAATCCCCATCGCTTCAGCCGCTAGTTTCGCTTTATCCGCGCTTTTCCATAAAATAGAAGCACAACCTTCAGGAGAAATAACCGAATAAGTGCTGTATTCCAGCATAATTAAACGATCACCAACACCAATGGCTAAAGCGCCACCCGAACCACCTTCACCAATCACAGTACAAATAACTGGAGTTTCTAATTTAGCCATTTCAAATAAATTACGCGCAATCGCCTCACTTTGGCCGCGCTCTTCGGCACCAATACCCGGATAAGCTCCTGGTGTATCAATAAGACAAATAATAGGCAAATGAAAACGCTCTGCCATTTTCATAACACGCAAGGCTTTACGATAACCTTCAGGCCGCGGCATACCAAAATTACGTTTAATTTTTTCTTTAGTATCACGACCTTTTTGATGCCCAATAACAGCAACCGCTTGACCGTTTAATTTAGCCAAACCACAAATCATCGCTTGATCATCCGCGTAAGCGCGATCGCCATGTAACTCATGGAAGTCAGTAAACATTAAATCAATATAATCTAAAGTATAAGGACGGCCTGGATGACGTGATAATTGAGAAATCTGCCAGTCACTCAAATCCTTGAAAATTTCTTCCGTCATTGCTGCACTTTTGGCTTCTAAATCATTAAGCGCGGAAGAAATATCAATATCATTTTCCGCTTGTACACGGCGTAATTCTTCAATTTTTGCGTCTAATTCTGCAATCGGTTGTTCAAAATCAAGAAAATTTAAGTCCATAGCGTTTATCTTTAAATAGTATTTATGTTAAATGCGTTTTTTATTATTAATGGCTGCTACCGCCCTCTTTCATGATAAATAACAAAGAGGTGGGCACCTTTATTTTTAATTCTTACCGGCTATTCTATCTAATTCTCGCAAATGTTTTAATTTTTCTGCGATTTTAATTTCTAATCCTCGAGCAACAGGCTGATAATATTGAGTTTCTGCTAACTGGTCCGGAAAATAGCTTTCCCCTGCCGCATAAGCCTCAGGTTCATTATGGGCATAACGATATTCTTTACCATAATCCAATGACTTCATTAGCTTAGTCGGTGCATTACGTAAATGTTTAGGTACTGGCAGGCTGCCACTTTGTTTCGCAGCACTCATCGCCGTATTAAATGCCATATAAACAGCGTTACTCTTCGGCGCACAAGCCATATAAACCAAAGCCTGAGCCAAAGCCAACTCACCTTCTGGGCTACCTAAGCGCTCTTGAGTTTCCCATGCATTCATACATAATTGCAAAGCACGCGGGTCAGCATTACCGATATCTTCTGAAGCAATACGTACAATACGCCGCGCCAGATACAAAGGATCACAACCGCCATCAATCATGCGACAAAACCAATACAGTGCTCCATCCGGCGAACTACCACGCACTGACTTATGCAAAGCAGAAATCTGGTTATAAAATTCTTCACCTTGATTATCAAACCGACGTACGCCACCCGCTAAAACTTCTTTGGCTATGGCTTCAGTAATCTCTGTACTTTGTTTTGCCTGCGTTAATTCAACTGCAATTTCCAATAAATTTAATAAGCGTCGTGCATCGCCATCCGCTGCTACAGCAAACTGCTGTTTTAGCTCTTCTGAAATACTTAGATTTAATGCACCAAAGCCTTTTTCTCTATCAGCTAGAACCTTATTAATCACCGCCAGCAAATCATCAATCGTTAAGGCATTCAAAACATAAACGCGGGCGCGAGATAACAAAGCATTATTCAATGCGAAAGAGGGGTTTTCAGTGGTTGCGCCTAAAAAATACACAGTTCCATCTTCTACGTGTGGTAAAAAAGCATCTTGTTGTGACTTATTAAAACGATGTACCTCGTCGACAAATAATATACTTTTGCGCTGCTCTTCTTGTTGTATTTTTTTAGCTAAAGCAACCGCTGCACGTATTTCCTTAACGCCAGCTAATACTGCTGAAATAGCCATAAATTCAGCATTAGAATGATGCGCAATCATGCGCGCCAAAGTCGTCTTGCCAGTGCCAGGCGGTCCCCAAAAAATCATGGAATGCAATCGCCCTGAGTTAATTGCCTCATACAGAGGCTTGCCGGATTGCAAAAGATGTTTCTGGCCAGCGTAATCAGCCAAAGACTCAGGACGCATTAAATCAGCCAGTGGTTTTAGCGAACGATTCATTGCTTATTTCTCACTAGCAAGTCAACACAAGCATTAGCCTTCAAAAACATCCGTTCCTTCTGGAGCCACAAATTCAAATAGACTCTCATCTAATGTATCTGGCGTAGTTATATTAGAAAAAATAATTTGCGTTAATTGGCCAAAATTATCACTTAACTCCATACCATAAAGCACACCCTTCTTTAGCCCAATCAAAATATATTTAAAGCTAGATTCGGTATTTTTAGGCGTCAACTTTAACCATAGTATATCGCCATCCTGCGCATGCTGAGTAATCGTATATTTTTCAGCTAACTTAACACTACCACTTAATAATAAAGCAGGCGTATCACCAATGGAGCGGTCTATTTTTTTAATAATAACTTGTTCTAAATCAGCATCATAAAACCAAACCTTACCTTCTTTAGAGACAATTTGTTGTGCATAAGGCTGCTTATAATTCCAACGAAACTTACCTGGTTGTTGCAAATAAAAAACACCGGTACTTGTTTGTTTTGCTTGCCCTGACTCATCTAGCGATATCTGAGTAAAATCTGACTGTAAATTATGAGCTTGTGCAATAAAACGCTCTAGCGACTGCAGCCCCGTTGGTTGTGCAGAGACAAGACCTGAAAACAGCATGCATAGTATTATAGTAAGTATTCTCATTAAAAATTTTCCTTCATAAAGTCGTTAATCCACATTTTTGTTTTATTCATTGGCGAGTCGACACAAGTCGCATTATCTACCGGCTCAGAGCCTCTTACAAAAGCATATTTTACCGCGTCTTCACATAACTCATTTGCCAGTAGACCCGTTTCTGGCTCTATCCAAACCGACTCCACTGAGTCAGGCATTGCCAAATAAACAGGCTGTGTAGCGACTTGTTGCATCAATGCCCTCCATAATTTTAAAGCTCCACTCGACCCAGTCACTCCGGTTGACTTATTATCATCACGCCCAACCCAAAACACCGCCAGATAATCGCCTGTATAACCAGCAAACCAACTATCTTTTAAATCATTAGTTGTCCCTGTTTTACCCGCGACTTGTAAAGATTTCGGTAAAACTTGATAAGCTGACCGCCCCGTTCCTTCGCGCATCACCTCTTGCAATACCGTATTGGTTAAATAAGTCGCCGCCGGATCAAGCTCTTGCCTGATCACATAAGGATAGCGTTGCAGTAAAGTGCCATCTTGAGCAATCACCGCTGTAATTGAGCGCAAGGGCATAGCAAAACCATCACCCGCTAAAGTTTGATACATTTGCGTCACTTCAAAAGGCGTTAATGGTAGCGCCCCTAAAAGCATGGAAGGAAACAAATTAATTTTCCTAGTAACACCCGTTTCGCGCAACGTTTTAGCAACTCTGGCGACACCAATATCCATACCTAAACGCACAGTCGCCAAGTTGTAAGAATGTGCTAATGCGGTGTGTAATGGCACATCACCATGCTCAATACGATCATAATTGCTCGGTTTCCACAACTTCCCTTTTTCCGCCTTAACCTCTATCGCGGTATCGCTAATGGGCGTAATTAATGTGTATTTTTCAGGATATTCAAGCGCTGTTAAATACACAATAGGCTTAATTAACGAGCCTATCGGGCGCACTGCATTTAAGGCACGATTAAAACCCACCCCCTGACTATCTCTGCCACCAGCTAAGGCAACAATTTCACCGCTATCTCTACGTGTAACAATCGCTGCAGTTTCTAAATCTTGAGATCGCTTACGCTTTTCAAGTTTCTTTAGTTCTCGGGTAATACTGCTACCCAAAGCATCCTGCACTTTAGTATCTAAGGTCGTAAAGATATTTAAACCATCAGAGGTTAAATCTGTTTCATTGTATTCTTGAGTTAATTGGTGCCTGACTAAATCTATAAAAGCTGGATAACGATTTGCCGGCCTATGCGCAAAAGACACAATCTTAAGCGCTTTCTGTTTGGCCTGCTTTAACTGCTTTTCAGTAATATCATCGTGCGCAAACATCTCCTTTAAAACCAAATTACGTCGTTTCAACGCGCGCTCTGGTCTACGCCGTAAATCATAATAACTAGGCCCACGCACTAGTGCAATCAAAGCCGCGACCTGATGCAAAGGTAAACTTTTCAAGGGCCGCGAGAAATAAAACTCACTCGCCAAACCAAATCCATGAATAGCATGTGCACCATCTTGGCCTAAATAAACCTCATTTAAATAAGCTTCTAAAATCTCATCCTTACTAAAGCGAAATTCTAAAATCAGCGCCATAAACGCTTCATTAATTTTTCTTCTTAAGCTACGCTCTGAAGTCAGATAAAAGTTTTTTACTAATTGCTGAGTGATGGTACTACCGCCCTGCACTAAGCCACCTGCACGTAAATTCGCCCACATAGCTCGCGCAATGCCTTTAAAGGAAATACCAAAATGCTGATAAAAATCACGATCTTCAGTCGCCAATAACCCTTGCACTAAAGTTGATGGCACATCTTCCAATCTAACCAACACTCTATCTTCTTTATGTGCAGGATAAAAACTACCAATTTGCACAGGATCAAGGCGCACAATCGATAATTCTTTGCCCGTTTGCACATCCATAATTGAGCGAATTTCAGAGCCACTAAAAGCAATACGAATATATTGCATTAGTTGTTCTTTATCAGCGAAAGTAAATTGCCTTGTTTTTAAGCTAATCTGCCCAGATTTTTCACTATATGTTGCTTGCGAGGACAGTTTACGATCAACTCGGTAATGCAATTTTTGCAAAAGCACTAATAACTGCTTAGCGTTTATTTGCAGTCCCGCATAAAGCTCTACAGGACTTGCGTAAACACGCGCTGGAATAGACCAGCGTTTACCTTCAAACTGCTTTCTAACCGTATAATCCAAATATCCGATATAACAAGCCAAGGAAAAAACTGCGACTGCCGAAAAAATCAACAAAGGTTTTTTCAAACCCTGCCACACCCTCTTAAGAAAAGAAGGTTTAGCGACTTTTTTGGCCTTACGCGTTACTTTTTTTCGCGGCTTTTTTGCTCCAGTAACCATTGCTTAATCTACACTCTGTAAAGCTTCAACACGCTGAAAACCTCGTGGCAAAGCTTGCCCTCGCTTCGCCCTAACGCCTTGATAAGCCAATAAGTCAGCTGCCTTTAAAGTTAACGTGCGCTTACCCGAAACCACTTTTAAAGCAGCACCCTCAGCAATCACTGCGAGCCCCATTACTTTATCTGCGCCTGATACTAAATCAGCTGGTAAAATTTGAATCAGCTTATTACCTTTGCCTTTCGCTAAAGCCGGCAATGCTGCCGTTGGGAAAACCAATAAACGCCCTTGTAACGTAGCGACCGCAATTAAATCTGTATTATTATGGATTCTCACAGGTGCGAGTACTTGCGCACCTTTAGGTAAAGTAACCACGGCTTTACCGGCTTTATTCTTGGAAACACAATCTTTCAACTGTACTCTAAAACCATAACCGGCATCACTCGCCATCAACATCCAATCATCTTCATGACCCGTTAATAAATGCGTAAACAGTGAACCTGCAGGCGGCTTTAAACGACCTGTCAACGGCTCACCTTGACTGCGTGCTGAAGGCAAGTCATGGGTACTAGTGACATAAAAGCGTCCGGTAGAATCTAAGATATAAACCGGTTGAGTAGTACGCCCTAGAGCAGAGCATAAATAGCCGTCTCCAGAACGATAATTCAAACTTTCTGGCTCTACATCATGCCCTTTTGCAGCACGTACCCAACCTTTTTGCGAGAGTACAATCGTAACTGGCTCGTTATTAATTAATGCTGTCGTACTCAATGCTTTAGCTGTACCGCGCTCAACAATTAAAGAACGGCGATCATCACCATATTTATCTGCATCCGCTAAAATTTCTTTTCTAACTAAACGGTCTAACAAGCGCTGCGAACCTAATAACTTTTGTAAATGATCACGCTCTTTTTCCAATTCCGCTTGCTCGCCTTTGATCGCCATTTCTTCTAACTTAGCTAAATGGCGTAATTTTAATTCTAAAACGGCTTCGGCTTGAGTATCCGTAATCCCAAATCGCTCCATTAAGACCGGCTTAGGCTTGTCTTCAGTACGGATAATGGCAATCACTTCATCGATATTCAAAAAGGCGATTAATAAACCTTCTAAGATATGCAAGCGCGCCAAAACTTTATCTAAGCGATATTGCAAACGCCTGCGTACTGTTTCGACACGAAAACTGAGCCATTCCACTAATATTTCGCGTAAACCTTTAACTTTAGGTCGGCCATTTAAACCGATCATATTCATATTTACGCGGAAATTCTTTTCCAAGTCTGTCGTGGCAAATAAGTGCGACATAATCGCCTCGACATCGGCGCGTTTAGATTTAGGCATAACCACTAAACGCGTGGGATTTTCATGATCAGATTCATCTCTTAAATCGTCGATCATCGGCAATTTTTTCGCCTGCATTTGTGCAGCGATCTGCTCTAGTAATTTCGCGCCTGAGACCTGATGCGGTAAAGCAGTAATAATAATATTATGCTCTTCTAACTCGTATTTAGCGCGCATGCGAATTGAACCATGGCCCGTGACATACATCTTCTGTATATCCTCTCGGCTACTGATAATTTCAGCATCGGTAGGATAATCAGGACCTTGAACAAAGTTAAATAAATCCTCTAACGGAGCTTCAGGATTATCTAATAAATGCACACAAGCATTCGCAACTTCTCTTAAATTATGTGACGGAATATCTGTGGCCATCCCCACGGCAATCCCCATCGTACCGTTGAGCAATATATTTGGTAATCGGTCTGGTAATAAGGCGGGCTCTTTTAACGTACCATCAAAGTTATCATTCCAGTCAACAGTGCCTTGGCCTAGCTCACTTAATAAGGTTTGCGCATAAGCTGTTAAGCGCGATTCAGTATAACGCATCGCAGCAAAAGACTTGGGGTCATCAGGCGAGCCCCAGTTACCTTGACCATCAACCAAAGGGTAACGATAAGAAAAGTTCTGCGCCATTAAAACCATAGCTTCATAACACGCAGAGTCACCATGCGGGTGATATTTACCTAAAACATCCCCTACGGTACGCGCGGATTTTTTATGTTTGGATATGGCACTCAGCCCTAATTCGGACATGGCATAAACAATACGCCTTTGCACCGGTTTCAAACCATCACCAATATGAGGTAAAGCCCGATCTAAAATAACGTACATAGAATAATCTAAGTATGCTTTTTCGGTGAAATCCTTTAAAGGGATTTGTTCAAAGTTATCCTGAATGCCCATATAGAGAGTGCGACTATTTTAAGTGAATGAAAACAAGCTATGTTATCTTATAGTCTATACTTATCAAAATGCTTATCTTAACTTTAGAGTAAGTTAAAGCAAATAATAGATACAAAGCCTAACGCCATCATAGAAAGCGCTTTAGATTTGCTCTACACTGTCGATATAAACCCTAATAATCGTAAATAATAAAAGGTAAATACGCATGAATTGGCACTCCATTGGTACTAAAGTTATTCTCAGTACATTCATATTTTTACTCACCATCTCCACTGCATCACTGTTCTTTATCTACGGAGCTGATAAACAAAAAATTATTACGCAAAAAACAGAACAAGCGAAAAGCCTATTGCTAGTTTCTGAGTCTGTACGTAAAAATATGATAAAAAAATGGGATGACGGCGTATTTACTACGCAACAGCTCAACAATTACAATAGCATTAGCGACACAAGCGAGCGACTTACCAAGATCTTAGCCACTGTGCCAGTAGCAACTTCATGGGAAATTGTCCAAGCGAAAGCAGTAGAAGGAAATTTCAGTTTTAAAGCGCCTAATATCAATGCTAGAAATCCTAAAAATGAAGCCAATGAAAAAGAGCGTGAAGTTCTGAATTTCTTCAAACAAAACCCGCAAGCCAATGAATACAGTTATGTTGATGAAACCAATGAAACTGTACATTATTTTCGCCCCGTTATTTTAAGTACTCAATGTGAAATTTGTCATGGCACGCCCAGCAGCTCGCAAACACTCTGGGGCAATGATCAGGGCTTAGATATTCTTGGCTATCAAATGGAAAACAAACACGCTGGTGATTTACACGGCGCTTTTGAAATTATTACACCGCTAACAGCAGCTTACGAAGAATTAGCGCAGTCTATGTACAAGAGAATTGGCTTTACCATTGCCGCTCTGATTGTATTGATAGTCGGTTTATATTGGTTAATTAACAGCATTATCATCACACCATTAACTGACTTAGCCATAAAGCTACAAGACATTTCTAGTGGCGATGGTGATTTAACAGCGCGCCTGAATATAAAAGGTAAAACAGAATTTGCTTGGGTCGCGGCAAGTTTTAATAGTTTTGTCAAAAAAATCGGCAAAACGATTTATAAAATCAATGAGATCAGTGAACAGCTGGCTAATTCGTCACAGCAATTATCAACCATCACACAAAAAACGGAGCATGACGTACAACGACAACAGACTGAAACTGCTCAGGTTGCTAGCGCAATGGAGCAAATGTCATCTACGGTCAACAATGTTTCCCAAAATGCATTAAATGCTTCGCAAACAGCGGATTCGGCTAATATTGAATCAACAGCCGGTAGCGACATTGTCAACCAAGCAGTGAATTCAATTAACTCACTCGCCTCTGAAGTCGAAAGTGCCGCCCAAGTTATTCATGACTTAGAGTCAGACAGTGAAAGCATCGGGCAGGTATTGGGCGTAATTCAAGGTATCGCCGAACAAACCAACTTATTAGCTTTAAATGCCGCTATTGAAGCTGCACGCGCTGGTGAACAAGGCCGAGGATTTGCTGTAGTTGCCGATGAGGTTAGAACTTTAGCCAGTCGCACACAAAACTCGACCGAAGAAATTCGCCAGACCATTGAACGCTTGCAAGCGCGAGCCAAATCTGCTGCTAATGTTATGGAGCAGGGACAGCGCCAAGCAAAATCAAGTGTTGAGCAGGCTGCATCTGCAGGTGATGCATTAAGCCGTATTAATGAAAAAATTGACCAAATCAATAACATGAATACGCAAATTGCCACAGCATCTGAGCAACAAAGTGCGGTGACTGAAGAAATAAAACGCAATGTTAATAATATTGGCGAAATATCTGGTCAAACCGCCCAAGGTGCTCGCTCAACATCAGAGTCCAGCCAGCAATTAATGGACTTAGCCAATCAGTTACGTACTACAGTTCGACAATTTAAAATTTAACCCCTTTCTAGGACACTAGACTGCAGCCTTAAAAAGGCTGCAGCAGCATAATATATGACAGTCATACTCACTAAATCTTTTACTTTCTTATACTACTTCTGTGCTATTTTATTTGGCCTATGGAGTATTCCAGCTGTTTATTTTCTAAAAATTTTCTCTCAGCATAGCTTTAATTTAGCGCTAGCCATCACTTATGGCGTTTTACTTTTATTACTACAGAGTATCCCCACACATAAAAAAACATATCGAATTTTTACACTCCTTCTTTTTGCGGTAGTTTTTCTACGCTGGAACCAGATGACACCAGCGCAGGACAAAAATTGGGCCGATGGAGTCAGTCGATTACCCAGCGCTACAATCGATGACAATAAAATACATATCCACGATATACGCGATTTTATTTATCAATCAGAGACCGACTATAAAATTCAATATATTGATAAAACCTATGATTTAGAGCAATTAAATCAGCTTGATTACATCCTATCTTACTGGGATGGTAACAAAGAAATTGCCCACAGCATTTTCAGTTTTGGCTTTGAAAATGGCGATCGTTTAGCTATTTCTACCGAGGTTCGCACCCAAAAAGGGGAAGAGTATGGAGGGTTTACTGGCTTATATAATCAGTTTGAACTGATTTACGTACTAGCAACGGAAAGAGATGTCTTACAGTTAAGAACTAGTTTTCGCGGCGAAGATGTTTATAGCTACCCAACGAATGCATCCAAACAAGAGATTCGCTACTTATTTAATATCGTTATTGATCGTGTCAATACATTGCATAACACTCCAAAGTTTTACAACACGGTCACGCAAAATTGTTTCACTAGCTTAATGACTGACTTCCGAAAGGCAGGAGGCAAACATCACCCTTTTGACTATCGACTTTATGCCAATGGTTTTTCTGATGAAATGTTTTACCAAAATGGCAAATTAAAAAGCACTTTACCTTTTACTGAAGTCAAACAACGCTTTAATATTAATCAATATATACAACCTGATATTTATAACGCCAATTACTCGCAACAAATCAGGCCTTATAAAAACTAAACAGGTAACCTGCTATAAGAGAGACTTTTAGCCGCGACTCGTATTAAATCGCGGCTAAAAGCTCCTCCCACATAACACCTACAACTCCCGCAACGCGCTCGGATGTTTAACCAGCATCATATAGGCTTTTTTATAACGATTAACCCAACCTCTTACTTCAATTTTCTGCCCTTTTAATCTCTGTATATCATCAAAATAGCGTAAATGTTCTTTTTTTATGCGCACGTCAAAAGTATCTGTAAATTTCAAGTACACACTTTTTGCTGTGACTTTTACCGCAGAAACAGTCCCAGATACACGCTGCCAACCTTTTTTATTCTTTTTAGTAAGCTGTTGAGCAGATTTAACCCTGTACTCAGAATAGCTCCATATACCCCGTTTAATAGCCTCAGCTCCCTGCTCCGCTTGAACTAATTCCGGAACATACTTAAGGTTAGGCGGAAAAACATTAACGCTGGCAAAACCTAAGCGGACTAATTCACGATTTATATGTAAATCTTGCTCGGTAAAAATATGCGCTAAATAGCGCTGATACTTATCGCGCTTTTCCTGATCAAATTCCAAGCGGATTTTTTCACCCATTAATGCTTTAGTCAGCCATTTTTTGGCAGCTTCTCCACCTGCTTGTTCTGCTTGATTAGGGTGTTCTATTTCAGGAGTATTAATACCTAATAAGCGAATTTTTCTGCCATCACGCAACTGCACCGTATCACCATCATAAACTTTTTTGACTGTATAATAACTATAGCTTTTTGCTAGCTGTAGCACTGCAGCTCGCTCATGTGGCTTATCAGAATAATGCTTACGTCCTTGCGTATCAGTCCATTGATAAACCGCAGCACAACTTAGCTGCGTTACAAGCAGCAGAGCAACCGCCCAGTAATATTTTTTTATCATTAATATAAAATCCTTACTAAAAACTTTTACGTCGTCAAGTTAACACTTAAGCGTGTCATGATATTCCGAAATAGTTTTAACAGAAACTAGGGAAACTAAAGAATGAATTCTCGGTAAAAAACTTCGGGAATCACACGACCTTACCTGACTCAATGCACTAGCAACCCAATAGATTTAAAAATCATTGTTGATGATAAGTAAATTCCCTATACAATAAACTGATTAACAACAAGATACCAAGAGAGAGCCAATGAGCAGCCTAACTTCAGCAAATTTTATCGATAAATGCCAAGCTAAACTCAATTCATGCGCACAATATCAAAAATTAAAAACTCTGCCTAAAACTCAATTTTGGCTGGTATTATTTGGCTTATTCTTATTATCTCAGCTCATTGTCTTTGGCGCTTTATATCTATTCTTTGGCAAAATTGCGATGATCGGCTTTTTGGCCTGCGTCTTAGCTAGTTTAGCAACTGGAGTAGGCGCATTACCCGCCGCCTTTTTCAAAGAAGTTTCCAATAATGTTTTTAACACCTTACTAGGTGCAGCGGCTGGCGTTATGCTTGCTGCTACAGCCTTTTCATTATTAGTTCCCGGCATAGAAGCAGGTAATGCATTATGGCCAGACAAGGGTTTATGGGTTGTTGCCTTAGGTATGTTAGTTGGTGCTTTATTTCTACATTTATCTGACAAAAAACTGCCACACCTTCATTTTGATGATGTCTCAAACATCCAAACCGCTTCATTACAAAAAATCTGGCTATTTATTATTGCTATTACTATCCATAATTTCCCTGAAGGTATGTCTGTTGGGGTTAGCTTTGGTACTGGAGATATGCATAACGGCATCGTCTTAGCTATCGCCATTGCCCTACAAAACATCCCAGAAGGACTTGCTGTTGCCTTGCCTTTAGTGGCTTTAGGCTATAATAAATGGAAAGCTGTCGGCATTGCTACATTAACAGGCCTAGTTGAGCCTTTAGGCGGCATCTTAGGTATCACTATGGTTTCTACCTTTACTTCAATTATGCCTTTTGCAATGGGCTTTGCGGCAGGTGCTATGCTATTCGTTATTTCTGAAGAAATCATCCCCGAAACGCACGCTAATGGCCGTTCACGTTATGCTACTTTTGCTTTAATGATTGGCTTTATCATTATGATGGCCTTAGATAACTTACTTGCTTAATATGATCGCTCTTATTCAGCGCGTCACACAAGCAAATGTCTCAGTGGATGGCATACAAATAGGTACAATAGAGCGCGGCATTATGGCTTTAATTGCTATAGAAAAGCAGGACAATGAAAAATCTGCGCAACGTTTATTTGAGCGCATTGTGAGCTACCGCATTTTTCCTGACGCTGAAGATCGTATGAACTTGAATTTGCAAGCGATTCAAGGGGGATTATTACTTGTTCCTCAATTCACTTTGGCCGCAGACACTAATTCAGGTAATCGCCCTAGTTTTACTCCAGCTGCCAACCCTGACAAAGGCGCAGAATTATTTAATTATTTTGTTAGTTACGCTAAAAATAATTCCCCTAATATACAAACAGGGCAGTTCGGTGCCGATATGCAGGTAGCACTAATCAACGATGGCCCTGTTACTTTTACTCTAAAAGTTTAATTTCCTATGAACTTATTTTTACTCGAAGGCGCGGCATTTTTCTTGTACTTTGCAAGTAGCGTCATGCTAATAAAAGGCATTAAAGAAAAGAACAATCAAAAAACAGCATTAAAACTCGCCTCAATTGCTGCTCTAACACACTTGAGTGCTATTTTGCTTCAAGCCTGGGAGCAACAAACGATTAATTTTGGTTTCTTTCACACAGCCTCCATTATTTCCGTCATTATTGTATTTTTATTATTGATCAGCTCTTTTTCAAAGCCTGTTGAGAAATTAGGTATTGCCCTATTCCCTCTCGCTGCTTTCATGCTAGCTTTAGACTATACCTTCCCCGACTTAACACCCATCCAAACTGAGTATTCACTCGCTATGAATACTCATATTCTCAGCTCTATTGTCGCTTTCTGTTTGCTCACAATCGCCGCCTTTCAAGCTTTGTTACTCGCCATACAAAATAATCAATTAAAAAGCCATAACCCTGGGCGATTAATGCTTTCATTTCCGCCACTACAAGCCATGGAATCTCTATTATTCCAAATGATTAGTGCTGGCGTATTGTTTTTAAGCATATCTCTAGTCAGTGGTTTTATTTTTATTGATGATCTGTTTGCTCAGCACCTGGCACATAAAACCATACTTTCCATACTGGCTTGGCTCACTTTCTCTGCTCTCTTACTTGGCAAGAAGCTGTATGGTTGGCGTGGCAGAACTGCCATACGCTGGACCTTATACGGTTTCCTTACATTATTACTGGCCTATTTTGGCAGCAAATTCGTCTTAGAAATTCTACTTAATAAAGTATAAGTACCAATATATTGATACTAGAAAAACCCTACACAACCCGTATGAAGCAGGCAGAATACGCAGCATTTCTAGCCTCATCTATAAACGCCTTATACGAGCTAATATTTAAGGGCTATCAAGACATTCATTAAGCATGTAAAATTACAGGATTTCTTTTCTAATTGTGGGTAGGTAAAGTGGATTTTAGAGGTACAACAATTCTTTCTGTACGACGCGGCGATAAAGTCGTTATCGGTGGTGATGGTCAAGTCACTTTAGGTAATACAGTAATGAAAGGCAATGCGCGTAAAGTGCGCCGTTTATATCATGATAAAGTCATTGCTGGCTTTGCAGGCGCGACAGCAGATGCGTTTACACTCTTTGAGCATTTTGAAGGAAAATTAGAGAAGCACCACGGCAATCTTACTCGTGCTGCGGTTGAAATGGCTAAAGATTGGCGTACTGAGCGTTCTTTACGCAAACTAGAAGCGCTACTCTCAATTGCCGATAGTAAAACTTCATTAATCATTTCCGGCAACGGCGATGTTATTGAACCAGAATATGATTTAATCGCCATTGGTTCTGGTGGTCCTTTTGCTCAATCGGCAGCTCGTGCTTTACTAGAAAGCACCGATTTAAGCGCACGTGAAATCGTCGAAAGATCACTTAATATTGCGGCTGATATTTGTATTTATACCAACCACAATTTACGTATTGAAGAGCTAGACGCAGAACCAAAGGACTAAGATAAACATGACACAAATGACGCCTAAAGAAATTGCTCACGAATTAGATAAGCATATTATTGGCCAAGCGAGCGCCAAACGTTCCGTGGCTATCGCCTTACGTAATCGTTGGAGACGCTCGCAAGTAGATATTTCGATGCGTGATGAAATCACGCCTAAAAACATTCTTATGATCGGCCCAACAGGTGTGGGTAAAACTGAGATTGCACGCCGCCTAGCTCGTCTAGCTAATGCACCGTTTATCAAAATAGAGGCAACCAAATTCACCGAAGTTGGCTATGTTGGTCGTGATGTAGAATCCATCATCCGCGATTTAGTTGAAACAGCGATGAAAATGACGCGTGAAACAGCGACAGAAAAAGTACAAAATCGCGCCGCTGATGAAGCTGAAGAAGCAGTTCTAGATATTTTACTGCCGCGTGCTGAAGGCGGAATGCTATCTGATACAGAAGCATCTACGCGCCAAAAAATGCGTAAAAAATTACGTGAAGGTGATTTTGATAGCAAAGAAATTGAAATAGAAGTTCAAGCTTCACGTATCGGTGTTGAAATCATGGCTCCCCCAGGCATGGAAGAGATGACCAGCCAATTACAGGGCATGTTTCAAAACTTAGGTAATGAAAAAACCAAAACTCAAAAACTTCCGGTTAAAGAAGCGCTTAAATTATTAGCAGAAGAACATGCGGCTAAATTAGTTAATGAAGATGAAATCAAATTAACAGCCGTAGAATCCGTTGAGCAACACGGCATCGTCTTTTTAGATGAAATCGACAAAGTATGCAAACGCTCTGATAGCGGTGGTGGCGATGTATCTCGTGAAGGAGTACAAAGAGATTTATTACCTTTAGTTGAAGGCAGCACGGTTAGCACTAAATATGGCATGATCAAAACCGATCATATTTTATTTATTGCCTCAGGTGCTTTTCACCTAACCAAACCTTCTGATTTAATCCCTGAATTACAAGGTCGCTTTCCTATCCGTGTAGAACTCGAAGATTTAAGTAGCGCTGATTTTATCCGCATTTTAACTGAACCTGATGCGTCTTTAACTGAGCAGTATCAAGCTTTACTGGCTACAGAAGATATGAATCTTAGCTTCACTGAAGACGGTATCAAACGTATCGCTGAGCTTGCTTGGGAAGTCAACGAAAAAACCGAAAACATTGGCGCTCGTCGTTTACATACAATCCTAGAACGCCTATTAGAATCAGTTTCTTTTGATGCGCCTGATTTAGTTGATAAAGACCTTGTTATCACTGAGGCTTACGTTAATGACAATCTATCCGAATTCGTCCAAGACGAAGATTTAAGCCGTTACATTTTATAATTATGCGTATTAAAGCAGAATCAATTGATACCTTCCCGACGGATATAAAGCTACACAAAGTATCTCGGATACTTGAAGTAACTTTTGATAACGGTCAAACCTTTCAGCTACCGTGTGAATACCTACGTGTATTTACACCGTCTGCTGAAGCGATGGGACATGCTCCTGGCCAAGAAACTTTACAAGTCGGCAAAGAAAACATCACCATAAACTCGATCAGACCCATTGGCAATTATGGTATTTCTCCTGATTTTAGTGATGGCCATAATAGCGGCATTTATACCTGGGAATTACTCTATAAACTCGGCAATGAATTTGATGTTATATGGCCTAGCTATTTAGAAGAACTCAAAGCAGCGAACCATACGCGCGTGGATCCCGTGCAAAATTAAACTAATTGGTAGCTCAGTATGAGCTACCTCTTTTCCAGATTGCAGACATACAAAAGCCTGCCTTTATATTTAAGAAAAACCTATGACAACTGAAAATACGACCCACTTTGGTTTTAAACAAGTCGCAGAAAAAGACAAAGTCAAATTAGTGCGCGGAATTTTTGATTCTGTTGCGAGTCAGTATGATGTTATGAATGATTTAATGTCCCTCGGAATTCACCGCATTTGGAAACGTGTTGCCGTACAATTAAGCAATGTCCGCGAAGGCGAGAAAGTACTCGATTTAGCAGGTGGTACAGGCGATTTAACCACGCTTTTTGAAAAACGCGTAGGCAAAACTGGCTCAATTGTTTTGGCTGATATTAATTCCGAAATGTTACGCACAGGACGCGATCGTTTAATTGATCGTGGCTTGATTGGCAATGTTAGCTATGCACAAGTTAACGCTGAATGCCTGCCTTTTGAAGATAATACGTTTGATTGCGTCTGTATTGCTTTTGGCTTACGTAACGTAACCGATAAAGATGCGGCATTACGTTCTATGTATCGCGTATTAAAACCTGGTGGCCGTGTTATTGTTTTAGAATTTTCTCACCCAACTGATAAAGTGACGGAAAAAGTTTATGACTTTTATTCTTTCAAATTATTGCCAAAAATAGGAAAAATTGTTGCTAAAGATGAAGACAGCTACCGTTATTTAGCCGAATCAATTCGTATGCACCCTAAACAAGACATACTAAAAGAAATGATGCAAAGTGCTGGGCTAGAGCGTTGTGAGTATTTCAATATGTCGCAAGGCATTGTCGCTGCGCATAGAGGTTATAAGTTTTAAATCGGTACAATGCAAGGTGCAATCAGCTGATTACACCTTGCAGCCTCTGCCTACCCCCTCCTCTTCCCATTGCCGCTTATTAATCGTATGACAATCAAACCTTTACTTATTAACGCTTTTGAATCTGCGCTCAATAAATACCTTAGTTTAGATGAAGATATTGATCTCTTTTTACAGCCACTAACAGGTAAAGTCATTGCTGTTACCCTGCTACCGTTTAACGAGACGATATACCTCTGCCCTACGACGCAGCGCATTCAGATCATTGACCAATATGCAGAAACCCCAGATACCAAACTCACAGGTTCCTTACCTGCCTTTGGATTAATGGGACTAAGTTCCACGCCTGCACGTTCCTTTTTCTCTGGTGAAGTCACTATTGAGGGCGATCTAAATTTAGGCCGTCACTTTCAAGAGCTTTTTGCCAAACTTGATATAGATCTAGAAGAGCAACTATCGCATTACACTGGCGATATTATTGCGCATAAAGTTGGCAACCTTTTTCGCAGCCTAAATGATTGGCAACAAGATAGCGTGAACACATTAAAACTCAACGTTACCGAGTTTTTACAAGATGAAACCCAAGACGTTCCCCCTGGCCCTGAAGTTAACATTTTCACCCAACAAGTTGACCAGCTTAAAGAAGACTTTGACCGTCTCGAAGCACGAGTAACGCGTTTAAACGATAAATTAAAAGCCAAACAAGCTTAATAAGGAAGATTACGTGAAGCATCCCAAACTGATACTAAGGTTACTCAACATAAACTGGGTACTAATTACTCATGGACTCGACGACCTTATTTTAAAAACACATTTATTCAGGCCTTTACGTTTTCTGGCTATTTTCTCGCCTAATTTCTGGCGCAAAAAAGAGTTTGGTACGCGCGGTGAACGCATCCGTCGCACTTTAGAAGACCTAGGACCGATTTATGTTAAGTTTGGTCAAGCATTGTCTACACGTAAAGATATATTGCCCGATGATATTGCCGATGAACTAGTCAAATTACAAGATAAAGTACCGCCTTTTTCTGACCAACAAGCACGCGAAGTTATCGAGCAAGAATTAGGTATGTCTATTGAAACTGCCTTTGCTGAATTTTCTGCCAGCCCCTTAGCTTCCGCCTCTGTTGCTCAAGTTCATGCAGCAGTTTTACATAGCGGTGAAGAAGTTATCGTCAAAGTTTTACGCCCTGATGTTGAGAAATGGATACATTCGGATATAGGCTTGCTATATGAACTGGCTTCTTTTGCCGAAAAATTCTGGACGGATGCTAAGCGCTTACATGCCAAAGAAATCGTTGCTGAATTTGAAAAAACGCTACTGGATGAACTAGACCTAGTTAGAGAAGCAGGTAATGCGGCAAAATTAAGACGTAATTTTGAAGGTTCTGACGCCCTTTACGTACCTGAAATTCATTGGGAATTCACGCGCCGAAAAGTGCTAGTTATGGAACGCATTTATGGTATTCCAGTGGGGAATATTGATGAATTACGTGCTGCTAATGCAGATTTCAAATTATTAGCTGAACGCGGTGTGGAAATATTTTTCACCCAAGTCTTTAGGGATAATTTTTTCCATGCTGATATGCACCCTGGCAATATATTTGTCGATATTCCCGGAAAATATATTGCTGTCGACTTTGGTATCGTGGGCTCTCTATCCTCTTCCGATCAGCGCTATTTAGCTGAAAATCTACTCGCTTTCTTTAATCGTGATTACCGCCGTGTTGCGGAAATGCATCTACAATCTGGCTGGGTTCCTGCACATACACGTGTCGAAGAATTTGAATCAGCCATTCGTAGTGTTTGTGAACCTATTTTTGACAAGCCTTTAAAAGACATTTCTTTTGGTTTATTGCTTTTACGTTTATTCCAAACTGCGCGCCGTTTTGATATGGAAGTGCAACCGCAACTGGTGTTATTACAAAAAACCTTACTCAATATTGAAGGCCTAGGGCGCCAACTTTATCCTGATTTGGATTTGTGGCAGACCGCTAAACCCTTTTTAGAAGCATGGTTTAAAGAGCGCTTAAGCCCGAAAGCAAAAATACAACAAGCAATCAAAAAATTCCCTGAATTAGCCGAGCATTTTCCTGAAGTTCCTAGCTTACTATTCCAGGTACTTGATGATGCGGCACATACCAGTCAGCGCGCCGAAACACATCACCAACAATTAGATCGACTACACGAACAAATGCAAAGCAACCATAAAGGAACGCTTTATGCTTTATTAGCCAGTGCAACCATGATTAGCGCAGCGATATTTTTCAACTAAGATGCTAGTCAATATCCTGCCTAAAACAGAAATTTCTGCCAAAGAGAACTTACAGTGGCTGTTTATTCTTAGAAATTTAATGATAGGCGGGGAATCGCTACTGCTCTTGATTTCTATCGATATTTTAAAAATTCCGCTACATCAAGAAGCACTATGGCTAACTATTCTAGCCATCGGTACAGTTAATTTATACACTTGGATTCGCTTAAAAACCGATTTACCTGTGACCGAAATGGAGATTTTTTCCCAACTTGCGATTGATGTTCTTGCGATTGCCGCGCTGTTATATCTAACCGGTGGTGCAACCAACCCATTCACTTGGATTTTCTTGCTACCGGTCATTCTTACAGCAATCACCCTGCCCCATGCCTACACTTGGTATATGGTCATATTAACGACAACCATATACACTTTTTTGATTCCCTATCATGCTTCTTTATTGAGCGTCGAACCACATTTAATGCATGCTGAAATGAGTGATATGGCACATAACATGCACAGTCAAAAAGATGAGGAGTTTTTTAATTTTCATATCTTTGGTATGTGGTTTGGTTTTGTCTGTAGTGCGGGCTTAGTTGCTTTCTTTTCCTTAGAACTGTCTAACACGATTAAAGCTGGAGAACGCACACTAGCTGAAGCGCGAGAAAAGGCCTTACAAGATGATCGTATTATCTCTTTAGGTACTTTAGCAGCGAGCGCTGCTCATGATATGGGCACGCCTTTAGGCACCATGGCTATTATTGCCCATGAATTAAAGCATGATGCCGCCCCCATTAGCCAGAGCGAATTGCATGAGAAAATGACTATCATGCTTGATCAAGTTAACCGCTGCAAGCAGGCTTTATCCGTTATGTCTGCTTCTGCTGGTGAATTACGCGCAGACTCAGGTCATATTACACTACTCAGCGATTATTTAGATGAAGTGATCATGCAATGGCGCAGCCAGCAGCCAGGCGTTAAATTAAATTTACTGATTAATCCTGAAGCACCGCTCAACTCCTCTATCATTGCTGAGCTGACGCTAACGCACTCTTTAATTAATATTTTAAATAATGCGGCCGAAGTTTCACCCCGAGAAAAAGGCATTGATTTAGCGATTCACCGCTGCACTATAGATAATTTCATTGGCTTACAAATACGCGATTATGGGCCGGGCATACCTGATGACTTGCTCAATAAAATTGGCAAAGAACCCATTAATAATAGCAATCAAGGTCTAGGCGTTGGATTATTTCTTACCTATTCAACAATTAATCGTATAGGCGGTACAATAGAAGTCAGTAATTCACCTCAAGGTGGAGCCTGCATTGATATTTATCTACCATTAGTCCCTAGCTAAATAAATCCTATGTCTGAAGAAACTCAAGCTCGCTTATTATTAGTTGATGATGATCAAACCTACTGCTCAGTCCTTAAATCGGCACTGCAAAAACGAGGTTTTGAAGTCTCTGTTGCCTACGACGTAAAAAGCGGCCTTAGCTTAGCAGAGCAATTTGAACCTGAATATGCGGTTATTGATTTACGCATAGGCTATGAATCTGGCCTAGAATTAGTTCAAAAACTTATTTCTCTGGATGCTAATACGCAAATTATTATGCTCACAGGCTTTGCCAGTATTGCCACCGCAGTTGAGGCAATCAAACTCGGTGCTAAACATTACTTAACCAAACCTGCTAACGCGGATGAAATATTACAAGCATTGAATAAAGATTCAGGTGATAGCTCCGTTGCCATTAATGAAAACCCCCTCTCAGTTAAACGCTTAGAATGGGAACATTTACAAAAAGTATTAATGGAACATGAAGGCAATATTTCAGCGGCTGCACGTGCATTGAATATGCATCGTCGCACTTTACAACGCAAATTAGATAAACGTCCGGTAAAAGAATAATGAGCGCAGAAAATAAAGAACACCCCTTTGCTGAAACTATTCGTATTTTAGGTAAGGGAAAAAATGGCTCGCGCCCGCTCACTCAAGAAGAAGCCTATCAAGCGATGCGTATGATTTTAGCGGGTGAAGTTGAAGACATACAGCTTGGTGCCTTTTTAATGCTCATGCGGGTCAAAGAAGAGACCCCAGAAGAGCTCGCTGGTTTTGTGCTCGCAGTGCGTGAAACATTACCCAACTACGGCACTATTCAGACTGCTGATTTAGACTGGTCAGCTTATGCAGGAAAACGTAGACACTTACCTTGGTTTATATTGTCTAGTTTATTGCTCGCAGAAAATGGCATTAAAGTATTAATGCACGGCTCTGCCTCTCATTCAGAAAGCCGTTTGTTTGTTCAAGATATGCTTCCTTTATTTGCCTTAGCGCCAGCGCAATCTATTGCTCAAGCCGAACAACAACTACAAAGTAGTAACGTTTCTTATTTATCATTAGAGCAGTTCTGCCCTACTTTAAATAAAATGATTCATCTGCGTTCGTTAATGGGTTTACGTTCCCCCGTACATACCTTAGTACGCTTAATTAACCCCTTTAACGCCCCTTACAGTATTCAAGGCATTTTTCATCCAGGCTATCGCCCAGTACATCAAGAAGCTGCACTGCTCCTACAGCAGCCTAATATGGCCGTATTAAAAGGTGAAGGTGGAGAAACGGAGCGTAATCCAGATATGGAATGCTTGGTACAAAGCGTACATAATAATGAACTTTCGGAAGAAATATGGCCAGCATTATTTGCTCGACGTCACGTCAAACCAGAACAGCTAGACCCTAAGCAACTAATACAAGTTTGGCGTGATGAGTGTCAAGATGAGTTTGCCCAAGCAAGCATTATTGGTACGACGGCTGTTGCTTTAAAACTACTAGGAAAAGCGACATCTCAGGAAGATGCGCATGATTTAGCGACACAATATTGGTATAAGCGAAATAAAAACGCCTACGCATCTCTATGATAGAACTCAGGAATCCCTTTCATATCACCCTTTTCCATATGTTGATACTCAAGCCCTAATATCGTTCCTTCATTATCATCATGCTCAAACCAAGCAACTTTCGCTTCGCCATGTAGATGTAGCTTATCGAACTTAAATTCGATAAGCATTCCTTCCTGAACATCAACATACTCCGGAATACGTATCATTACACCATCTACTGAGACATTCCGAGTCATAAATTCGTATACATTTTTATTGATCAGAGCTTGGCCGGGTGCCGCCATACTTTTCCGGTAAGCTTTGCGTTTATATAATAAATTATCAGCATCATAAGAAATTTGTTTAAACTCTAAACCAATTAAAATATGCTGCCCATCCATTTCAACTCTTACAATTTCAGCTTCGCCGGCTAAATTTAATTTTTCAATATAAATATCAACCAAACTAGACTGCTTTACCAACAAAAATACATCCCGCTCATCATGGACACTAAGTGAAGTATCTATAGATGCTAGCATGCCGGTGATCGAAAGATTCTGCACTTGCATTTCATGCTCTGCTCCACCAATAAACATAAACCCCATGAGTGCTAACTTTTTGCGGTAATTTTGCCTTGAATTTGTCATATTAATATCATTTCTTATCAGCAGAGCAGTATAATTGCTTTATTCTTAATGTTATATACCTTACTAGTCATAGGTTAGCTTATATTTAAAGAAAAACAATACTTTATAATAAAACTTTCACATTTAAGATGCACTATGTCAGCAGCATTAATAAAAAACCATGCTTAAACAAACTATTAGCAATTTCCTCTTAGTCTTATTTGCCTTGTCATTAACTGCTTGCACAGCCTCACAACCTAAAAATACCAACAATATTTGTGCAATTTTCAAAGAAAAAGATGACTGGTACGACTACAGCAAGGACTCCTATCTGAAGTGGGGCGTTCCTATACCTATACAAATGGCCATTATGCACCAAGAGTCACGCTTTGTTGCGGATGCAAAACCACCTAGACCTTGGCTATTAGGTATTATTCCTTGGTTCCGAAATAGCTCTGCCTATGGCTACCCGCAAGCACAAGACGGCACCTGGGACTGGTACCTGAAGGAAGCTGGCAGTTGGAGCGCAGATCGAGACGACTTTGAAGATGCCAGTGATTTTATTGGCTGGTATTGTACCGTCAGCTATAAAAAACTCGGCATATCTAAATGGGATACAGCAAACCAATACTTAGCCTATCATGAAGGGCATGGTGGCTTTAAAAGAAAAACTTACCTTAAAAAACCATGGCTATTAAAAACAGCTAAAAAAGTAAACCGACAAGCTCAGGCCTTTAAGCAGCAATTAAATGGCTGTAAAGCAGAATTAGAAAGTACTAGCTGGTTTTTTTGGTAAAATAGCTAACTTAAACAATTTTAAGGAGTAGAAGTGAGTAAAATTCAACTCATTATTATCGCAGTTTCCATTCTCATACTTATAGGACTTTTCATGTTTTCAAAGAACAACTCAGAACTTGCCCAAACCAACATCACTGAAGGCGCAGCATTTCTTGCTGAGAATGCCACTAAAGAAGGCGTTATCACTACTGCAAGTGGTTTGCAATACACTATTCTCACTGATGCTGAAGGCGACAAGCCAAGTGCTACATCTAATGTAACTGTGCATTATAAAGGCACCACTTTGGATGGTACTGAGTTTGATAGTTCATATAGCCGCAACGCACCGGCTACCTTTCCTTTAAATCGCGTGATTGGCGGTTGGACTGAAGGTGTACAGTTAATGTCAGTGGGGGCTACTTACCGCTTCTTCATTCCTTCTGAACTTGCTTATGGCGCACAAGGTGCTGGCGGCGCAATTGGCCCTAATGCAACACTTATTTTTGATGTTGAATTACTCAGCTTCTAATAAAAGTCTAGCTTAGGAACAAGATTTCAATAAAACCCGAAACTTTGTGTAACCTGTATGAAACCTGTGGAATACGGGAAGTTGAATTCACTGCGCTCCCTGTATTCCGTAAACTCCATACAGGCTACATTAGAACGTAAACTTTCGGATATTATTAAAACCTCATTCCTTAAAGTGTAGTATTTTTAATCACTACACTTTACCGTTCTAGCTTTTAATTCCCAATGCTGTTGACTTAAAAATAAACGCCTTTTCCAATAAGAGAAGGTTTAAGTCAACGACATTGCTTTAATTCCCCCTTTTTCTCAACCTTTATAAATATCACATGACCGACTCTCGTTTTTTTGCGACCTGCCCTAAAGCAATGGAAGATATCCTTGCGACTGAACTAAAACAATTAGGCGTACAACAGGTAAAAACCGCTATGGCCGGTGTGTATTTTGAAGGTTCTCTAGAAAATGCCTACCGAGTTTGCCTTTGGTCACGTATTGCCAATCGCGTATTACTGGTTTTAAGTACTTTCAGTGTTACTAGCCAAGAAGATTTATACGATGGCATCTATAAAGTGAACTGGTTTGATCATATGAAACCAGACGATAGCTTTGCCGTTTCATTTAATGCCAAAGCATCTAAAGTAATCAACAACACGCACTTTGGTGCCCTCAAAGTAAAAGATGCCGTGGTTGATCAGATGCGTAAGAAATTCAATAAACGCCCTGAAATCAACCTCACGCAACCGAATATCCGAATTAATGTCTACTTACAACAAGAACAGGCAACACTAAGCTTGGATTTATCTGGTGAGAGTCTACATCGACGTGGCTATCGTGATATTAGCATTGCGGCACCGATCAAAGAAAACCTTGCTGCAGCCATACTTTATCGTAGCAAATGGCCTGAAATATCCCGCCAAGGCGGTAGTTTAATCGACCCCATGTGTGGTTCAGGAACCTTATTATTAGAGGCCGCCATGATGGCAGCCGACTATGCTCCAGGCTTACAACACAAACACTTTGGCTTTACCAGCTGGAAAAAACACGATGCCGCGCTGTGGCAATCATTACTAGTGGAAGCTGAGCAACGTAAAACAACCGGCTTACAAAACTTACCCTCTATTGTCGGTTTTGACCAAAGTAGGCAAGCAATCAATGCCGCTTTATTACATATAGAAAATGCTGGCTTACAAAATTACATACACGTTGAACGTCGAGATATAAACGATGCAACCGCCGCAGAAAGCTGGCAGCCAGGTATAGTGATGTGTAACCCTCCTTACGGCGAGCGCTTGGGTACTACTGAAGAAACCGCACTCTTATATCGCAGCTTTGGTGACGTGCTCAAAGCACAGTTTAAGCATTGGCAAGCCGCCATGATTATTAGCGACCCTGAACTCGGTTTTCGTTTAGGTATACGCTCGCAAAAACCGATTACTTTTTTCAATGGTGCCTTAGAATGTAAACTCCTACGTTTTGCTATAGAAGAAGAGAACTTTTTTACGCCTAAAGCAAAAACTCAGCAAGAACGTATCGAACAAGTTATTGAACATCCACCAGAAATAGACAGCGAAGCAACAGAAAATGCGCAAATGTTTGCCAATCGCCTAAAGAAAAATATCAAAAAAACGGCTAAATGGGTAAAACGTGAAGACATGCACTGCTACCGTATTTACGATGCTGACTTACCTGAATATGCCATTGCGATTGATGTGTATCAAGGTGAAAAAACGTGGATCAATGTCCAAGAGTATCAAGCCCCTAAAACCATCTCAGAAGAAAAAGCAAATTCACGCCTAGCCGCTGCAATGAATGAAATCCCTAAGGTCTTTAATATTCCTAAGGAACAAGTGTATTTAAAAATACGCAGCAAACAAAAAGGCATGGAACAGTACGAAAAACAAGCGCATTCAGAACAATTTGAAATTGTTGAAGAGCACGGCGCACGTTTTTATGTTAATTTTGAAGATTACTTAGACACCGGAATCTTTTTAGATCACCGACCTATTCGTCTACATATCCAGCAACAAGCCAAAGACAAACATATTTTAAACTTATTTGCCTACACCGGCACTGCTTCAGTGCATGCAGCCATTGGCGGGGCAAGCTCTACTACGAGCGTAGATATGTCTAAGACCTATTTAGACTGGGCTCAACGCAATATGGAGCTCAATCAAGTTAAAAATGACAATTATTTTATTCGTGCCGACTGCAAAGAATGGCTAGAAGAACAAACAACAAAGCCTAAACGTGACCAGGCCTACGACTTGATTTTTCTTGACCCACCCACCTTTTCTAACTCCAAACGAATGGAAACCACCCTTTCCATACAAGAAGATCATGTGGCATTGATTAAACAGGCGGTGCAGTTATTAAATGACGGCGGTGTGCTTTATTTCTCAACCAATTTCCGCCGCTTTAAACTTGATACCGAGGCGCTAGCAAACTTCACTATAGAAGATATTAGTGCAGACACCATTCCGGAAGACTTTTCCAGAACACCTAAAATTCATTATTGCTGGGAAATTACCCGTTAAAATAATGCAACACTTTAAAATCTTAGTAAAAGGCAGAGTACAGGGGGTTAGCTTTAGAGCTTTCACCCTAAAGTCAGCGAAAAAATATGGCATTTATGGCACGGTAAAAAACCGTGCCGATGGTGATGTAGAAATCATTGCATCTGCCTCTACACAAGCGATAGAAAATTTTATTCGAGACTGCCGAAAAGGCTCGTTATTCGCGAAAGTAACTGAGCTAAAAACCATAGAGCTTCCTAGTCCAGGAATATTATTCACTGATTTTAGAATTATTGACCAATAGCAATCAATAGTACTCAAGAAAACCCAGTGCATGCCGACTACATACACATAAAGAATAATGGAGTAACGGCAATGAACATAACATTTATCAAACGGCTTTTTGTACTGACCCTACTCAGTATCAGTATTTTTGCTTGCGCACCTCAAAGAGTAGCAAGGATTCAAGTCCCCCCCATTAAAATATTAACGGCAATGGGCTACGGTACATCCGATATATTCAGTAATTACTCGCCAGCACAACGTCGCCTAATGAGTATGCGCGCATCAAAAATGGATGCTTATCGAAATCTTGCCGAACAAATTTACGGCGTAAGGATTCATGGACATACTACCGTTTCAGCAATGACGGTAAAAAATGACAGCTATAGAACTTATATCGATGCCTTTTTAAAGGGTGCGCGAGTTACCAGCATTACAGCAGTTGACGCGGATACTTATGAAACTGTACTGGAAATCACGCTAACCCCCAAATTCTTCACCTGCCTAAGTGGAACAGCAGCCATCCATAGCCAATGCCTTAATGGTGTTGGACATAGGCAGAATTACAGTGAAAACATACTTCCTGAAGTCAGCATAGCCAGCATTTCAAATTATAAATGTAACTCCATCGACTGCTATCAATTTCCCGCAGTCTCAGGCTTTTACAATAAAGAACATTAAATAGGAACGGACACTATGAAGCATATACTCAAGGCTTTCCTTATCACCCTTCTGTTCACTTCGCTTAGCGCCTGTGAATCGGGAATGTTTATACGTGGCAGTCACTCACATCATTACAATGATAATCACTATAATCAGCCTATCAGCTGGGGCTATACTGTTGGCGACCCCGTATTAGGCGCTGGTTATTCCGGTAACTTTTATCCTTCTAACTCCCCTTATGGACAGCATGTCGTACATGAAGGAGAAGGCGCTGTTGCACCTTAATTAACACACTATGCAAAGTTTTAAATACCTACTACTCATTTTTTGCTTACTATTGCAGGCTTGCAGTACCTCTAAACCACCCATAAGCCTGCCTGTTGAGCAAATAGCCACTGTTGAGGGTCAGGCAATAATAAAAGATGGCGCTCAATTACTTGCCCGAAAAATGGCTATCCGAGACGCTATTCGTCAAGCCTCTTTGCAAAATAACAGCCAAATTAACAGCCGTACACTGATCAATCAAAATAGCATTGCGCTCGACACCTTCACACTAAGAACCACTGCATTAATCAATAATACAAAAGTAATAGATGAGTGGATAGAAAATGACATTTACCATGTGCGCGCTATTGTTCGCTTAACAACAGGCCGTATGTGTACCCCTCAATACCGTAAGCGCCTAGCAGCAACGGCATTTCCGATGGTGCAGCTCAGTCATATTAGCATGTCCGAAAGCAATGATTTAAGTAATGGAATCCCAAGAGAAATCAGCAATATTCTAACTCAATCAGGCGCTTATCTAGGACGCAATAAAACCCATACTTCTTTATACGCTCAGCCCGACCTAGCTCCAGAAATTACAGGGCCTCACCCCTACGATATATCTGATGATATGACCTTAGCGCAAAGAAGCCGAGTTCAATTTGTGTTATCAGGTGTTATCAGAGACTTAGAATCTTCATCGAGGGAATATTATCGTGGCTCAGGTTTCATATCTTGGGTAAAGTCTCTTAATAGTTATTTTTTTACAACACGCAGCATTACCATTGATGTCTATATGCACGATGGTTACAGTGGCGCATTACTTTTTCAGCATCGTTACAAAGACCAAGCATCCGGTAATATCAGAATCCCTAAAAATGTCATGGTAGGTAGCCAATCATTCAACGATACCGATACAGGTAATAAAATCACTAAAATCATTAACCAGTCAGTTAAAGACATACAAGAATCCTTAAATTGCTATCCTTTTCATACCCGTATTTTAAAAATAGAAGAAAATAAAGTTTTTATTGATGCGGGCGCGCAAGAACGCCTGAACGAAGGAGATCAACTAGTTGTTTACAGTAGTTTAGGAACAATACATCAGCTCGGTGGTGAGCAAGAAGTTTTAGGCTTTGATAAAAGACCTGCAGGTGTTTTAACCATTAAAGAAATAACACCTTTATTTGCCATAGGTGAACTAGAAGCACCACCGCATATGCTAGGTATAAAAGTAGGTGACTGGGTTAAGTCGTGGTAATCATGCTCAAGCTAGACCAACCCTAATAGATTTACCTGATTACTTACAACTCTCAGCCAATAGTAGAATAAAGCTGGAAATATCAGTATGTTAAAAACTCGTCATTCCCGAAGTTTTTTATCGGGGATCTATGAGATTCCTGCTTAAAGCATAGGATGACGTGGTATAGCTGAGGGTTATGGGTAATCAGGTAGATTTATACTTAACCCCATATAACCAAGAGAAACCGTCATTCCTAACTGCTATCCAGTCAAGCGTAGGCACAAGCTTTAGCAGGAACCTATAGTGTATGTATGAATTCCCAATTAAAGATTTCGGGAATGATGGCTATTACAATGGTTATTTATTGGGATTGGTATTGGTATTAGACGAATCATAATGGGCGGGAGGAATGAGAAATATAAGCTCTAAGCCTCAGCGGCCAATTCCTGCGCATCGCTGACAAAGATATAATCAGTTTTCAAGCAATGGTCCAACCATTTATCCAAAAAATAATTTAAGCGCCACTTATAATCCATAATATCCTTACTACGGCTGATATCAGTAATCGCATTAGCCACTTCTACGCGCTTATAATCACGCAATACTTCAGCAATACAAACATCAAAATACACGCGAATTTTAACAGCAGGCTCCAACAGTAAATTGGAATCCTCAGTAAAAAAATGGCTAAGTTGTATCGTTTTTGTATACGGAGTCTGCTCAAGAACTTGTACATGCAACATGGGCTTCCCCTGAGAAAGTCCCTGAGCGGAACCAGACAGATACCTAAGATCAGGTATTAGTCGAACTATTTTTTTATAATTTCCCTCACAAACTGTCTGCAAACAAAATGATTTATTTAGTGGGGCAACCTTAAACATAGCGTCAATTAAACTGCCTTAATCCCTTTTATTTCCGTTGCCACTTCGTATAGTCCCGGCTCTATATCCTTACAACGAATAACTTCTACATAAGCTTTCATAGGTGGCGTCAATGAATTCTCAGGCGAAATAGTCACCTCTAGCGCAGCACCAGCCTCAAGCACTCGGTCAGCTGTAAATAAAACACCTGAGCCGCTTAAATTTAAACAGGTTCCAACATACGACTGATCCGAATCAGGAAACTTATAAGTCATTTCACAAGACACATCCATACGGATAAATGTTCTAGATTCTGCGTGATCCAACATTAGCTACTCCAAAATAAACTCAAAATTAAATACAATTACTCTTAACTTAGTTTCTTAGAGGCAAGAATAACGTAAAATATACCGCTAAGAAGTATATCCTAAAAAGACGCTCCATTTTTAGCTGAATAACTAAAAATAACAAGTAAATTTAGCCAAATAAAAACCAAGCAACTTTAAGATCACTCATACTACGACAAATCACTGTATATTTCACATAAATACTAAAAAACGAGATCTAATTCACAATGCAGAAATCAACCATACTCACAGGTATCACCACAACAGGAACACCACACTTAGGTAATTATGTAGGGGCTATTCGTCCAGCGATTCAAGCCAGTAAAGACCCCCTTGCAAAGCCTTTTTATTTTTTAGCAGACTATCACGCATTAATTAAGTGCCAAGAACCTGAAAAGGTACGCCAATCCAGCCTAGAAATTGCTGCCACTTGGCTTGCGCTAGGCCTAGATACAAAAAATGCAACGTTCTATCGTCAGTCAGATGTCCCAGAAATCATGGAGCTCAGCTGGATGCTAACCTGCGTTGCCTCTAAAGGTCTAATGAACCGCGCACATGCTTATAAAGCAGTTGTTGCTGAAAATGAAGCAACAGCCAATACCGACCCTGATAAAGGCATTAATATGGGGCTCTTTAGCTACCCAATTCTAATGGCCGCTGATATGCTAATCTTTAATGCCAATAAAGTCCCCGTTGGCAAAGACCAAATTCAACACATCGAAATGGCACGCGATATAGCCGCACGTTTCAATCACATTTATGGCGAACACTTTGCTCTTCCCGAAGCCATTGTCGATGAAAATGCATCTACTTTAGCCGGCCTAGATGGGCGTAAAATGAGCAAAAGCTACGACAACACGATCCCTTTATTTGCGCCCGAAAAGAAACTCAAAAAACTAATTAACAAAATCAAGACCAACTCCCTAGAGCCAGGCGAGCCTAAAGATCCAACTGATTGCACTTTGTTCAGCACCTACAAAGCTTTCGCCAGTGAACATGAAGTAGCCGATATTCGCCAACGCTATGCAGAAGGAATTGCTTGGGGAGAAATGAAAAAGGTTTTATTTGAAAAGATTAACGACCATATAGCGCCCGCGAGAGATCGCTACGAAGCTTTAATACAAGAACCCGCACATATCGAACAGCAACTACAAGAAGGCGCAGAAAAAGCACGCGCAATAAGTGCTCCCTTCTTATTAGAGCTACGCAAAGCAGTTGGCATTCAAAAAATGATTTAAACGATCAGCATTGACCAAGTTAATGCCATTACTATAAACAATCACTGGTGTGGGCTGATTATATTCAATCCACACCAGTGTTGCTAAGGAGGCTGTGAAAGTCTTCAATATAATCCCCCCCAGCAAAAGCATAGGTATCTACACAAGTCTTAAAGCTCTCCAGAGGGAGAAGGTTGGATGAGGGGGAATAAGGTAAAGCCTTGATTTGATTCTCCTCACCCCAACCCTCTCCAACAGGGAGCTACCCTGACTTGTAACTCGTTGTATTTTAATGCCCAAAAGTTGTGTAGATACCTATGCCAGCAAGGGAGGGCTTTATTTTTTTATGCCAAAGTTATGTAGATACCTATTCCTCTGGAGAAGCTGCTTACTCTAAGCCACTAAAGCATTCTGATTAACTTGATCAATCAGCTTAATCACCTGCACCACTTCAGCGTCATCAAATACCCCAAACAAGCCTTGATCATGGACATTGGTAAAGGGAGACTCAAATAGCATCTTCTTATCTATCGTGCCATTGGTGGTTAAGTAACTGATGATACTATTGATAAAGGTCATTTGATCCGCGCGTAGATTTCCAGTCTGGATAAACTCAGCAAATGCAGCTTGAGCAGCGCTAACATCTAACCCCACAATACCTCGAATAAACTCGCCTAAAGGTTTATTGCCATAATTGTCGATGTAGTCTTGTTTCGTACCGACCGTCCCACCATCAAACAGAATGTCTTCTAAGGTATTAATTTCAGTCTCAGTGATCGGCTTATTGGTTTGCAGTTTATGTATCACCAGATGATCTTTATGCTTGCGTATATAAGACTCCACTCGATCCTTATAGCTTTGCAGCTTGCCATAGCTGGGGATTAAATCACGCTCACCAATGCCATCATGATCCAAATCATCTTCAAAGCTAGTGATAACATTGACTTGCTTTTCTTTATCCAGATACTTAATCAAATCACGAACAGCAACACGCACTTTATCTAAATGATTAATGTTAATAGACCGCCAAAAGGGTTCAGTCTGTAGCTCATTTAACAACGGCACTTGCATAGAAACCGCAGGAATATTCTGTTTTTTCAGCAACACTTTTGCAGTACCACTGATTTTATTGATATAACGATCCGTACTGTATGCGCCAGTTAATAAAGCGAGCTGATAATTTAGAATCAGAATATCAAAGCGTCTAGCCAATTCGTCATCGTTTTTATTAGGCAATATCAATTTAGATAAATGGGTATTCACATCCAGCATATCGCTTTTAGATAAATTCGCCCAACGTGCTTTATCTCTGTACTCAACCACAGCACGCATTTCTGCTTTCACCACAAAACGATCCATATCCAATCCAGCGACTAACGTGTGTAATTCAGCAATATAAGACTCAGCAAGCGCACGTTGATCATCCGTACTATCGGCATTCTCACGGATTAATAGTGCCACTTCTAACTGCGCTTCAAACACTTGTTGCGTTAGGCTTTTAATTGCATTTCCTTCAATACCATCAGGGTTCACATCAAAGAATTCAAAGTTTTCGCAATAATCAAAGATAGCGAATTCTTTCTTATCTAAACCTGGACCGAACAAACCAGAGCATAAACGCGTACCTCGACCGATCATTTGCCAGAACTTAGTGGCTGACTTAACCTGCTTAAAAAAGACTAGATTCACGACTCTAGGCGCATCGACACCGGTATCCATCATATCCACGGAAACCGCTATTTGCGGATCATGCTCTTCATACGGATCAGCAAATATTTCTAATAAATTTTGCGCTTTAGTCTCGTAATTATCAATGACACGTAAAAACTTACCGGCGTATTCAGGATAATTCTTATTAAATCGCTCCTCAATAAAAATGGCATGAGCATGGTTCTTAGCAAAGATAATGGTCTTACCTAATTTATCACCGCCTTGTACTTTGATGCCTGATGTCATCAAATGATTAAGCACTTTGTCTACGGTATCAGTATTGAATAACCACTTATTTAATGCTGCACTGGAAATTTCTTCAGGCGTTTCGTTTAAAGTAGGATCACCAAATTTTAATTCATATTCTTCTTTTTCAGCATCCGATAAATCCTTGTACTTAATGCCTTCACGTAGAAACTTCAGCGGAATAGACATCGCTTTAGGCGGTACAAGAAAACCTTCAGCAACCGCTTTATCTAATTCATAAGCAAAAGTTGGATTATCATCCTCAATACCAAACAAACCATAAGTATTGTGATCCACCTCTGTCTTAGGTGTTGCGGTTAATCCCACGAGCATCGCATCAAAGTAATCAAATATCGCTTTGTACTTTTGGTACACCGAACGATGTGCTTCATCAATAATAATCAGATCAAAATGCCCGATACCATAAAAGCGCAAATCAGCCGCCAGCATGCCATCAATCCGATTCATAATGGAGGGATAAGTAGAAAAGACTAAGCGTGTGCCGTTATCTTCACGCTCTTTAGTTAAATCAATCGCTGATAAACTGGGTAAATGCTCATTAAATGCATTCTTTGCCTGACTGACCAAAGCATTACGATCCGCTAAAAACAACACGCGTTTCGCCCAATTACATTTAGTCAACATATCAACAATAGCTGAAGCAGTCCGCGTTTTACCGCTGCCTGTCGCCATTACCAATAAACTTTGTCTTGCGCGCCCGCGTAACTCTCCGTGTTGATTCACGCTGACACTGTTTTCAGCCACACGCGCAATCGCTTCTAATTGATAAGCACGCCCAGCAATGGACTCATTCACTTTAAATTCACGCAAATCAGTTCGACTAGAACGTCGATCAATTAATAAAGCAAGTTCATCTTTCGTGTAAAACCCTTGTACATCGCGTTCAGGTGAGAATAAATCATCCCATAAATAGGTTTCGAAACCATTACTGTAAAAGATGATAGGACGCTGACCATGCATGGCAAACAAGCAATCAGCATACAATTCTGCCTGATGCTTACCTTTTTTAGGGCTGACCATGGTTTTTTTAGCTTCAACCACTGCCAAAGGTAAACCATCATCGCCCCATAAAACATAATCAACATAACCAATACCACTAGAATTTGTGCTAAGTGGCATCCCTTTAACTTCATATTCCAATTCACGTCCTTCACGTAAATTATCCCAACCGCATTCTTTCAAAGATAAATCGATATAACGCTTACGTGTTTCAGCTTCAGAAATTAATAGAGGAATAGCAGTGGCTTCATCAACCGACTTTTCACGCTTTGCTTTACGCTCAGAAATCTCTGCCCGCTGTTGATCAAGTTGCTCCTTTAACGCGCTATTTTCTTGTGCTAATTCGCTTTGTGCTTGTTCAGCTTCACGAAATGCCTGATTCTTTTGCTCTAAATCAGCAATTAAATCCTGTAGCTGCTGTTTTGTTTGCTGCTGCTCAGCATCGCCAGTAGATGAAACAGCACTGGGTATTAATGCTTCATCAAACGCCTGTGCTTCGGGCGTATTCTTACCATAGTAAATGACTAAAAAACGTAAGAACCGAAACAAATACTTTAATGAAGCTAATGCATCTTGTGTACTGATTTTATTGCCATGTGCCGCGCTATTGCCAGTTTTACGAATAAGATTTAGCTCGGCAAAGAAAGTACGATTGAATAGCGAACTAAAAGCATGCTCATGCATCAAAGTACTTAAATCAGATCGCCAAGGACGCGTTAAATTAGCATCGTGGTCATACAACCAATTAACAGCATTCTCAAAGGTACTACGACAAAAGACAGCGGTAGAAGTAGGCGAAATAAAAGTAAACTTCTCAGCTTCCACTGCATCGGCATATAAATCAGGAAAATCCGTTTTAATAAAGTTGAAATTACTCATATATTCGCTCATTCCCATGCGTTTAATTCATCTTCAGGTAAAGCATCAAAAAAAGACGAACTTAATTATCTCGTTCCCACGCGCTGCGTGGGAATGCAGGTAACGACGCGCTAGCGTCATGTTTAATTAAAACCAATCTATATCGACGTTTAAAAGCCCTTGTTCACCTGAGTAATTACGCGCACTGGAGTTACGCCAATGCACAGGATTATCGATATAGCCTCGCTTTACTGGATTATTATGTATATATTCAATTTTTTGCCGCATCATTTCATCGCTTTGGATTTGCTGAGGGTGTGAGCCTTCTTCCCAAACCTGATATTCACGATCTGTTTTATGCGCTTTTTTATAAAAAGCTAATTGCTTGAGTGTGCGCTCAGCACCTTGAGTCTTAAGTACGTCAAGCAATCGTTTAGCTGTCCATGATTTAAAGCTGCTTATCTCAGCTTGTAATGCCGTTGACTGAACAACCAAATGTAGATGATTTTCTAAAATCACATAAGCATAAATTTTTAGATCGCGTTGCTCTTGACGATAGCTTAATGCATCTAAAATAACTTGGACTGTTGCTGGACGAGTAAAAATCGGTATCCAGTTATTGATCGTACAAGTCAGAAAGTGAGGCGCTTGTTGTTCGTAAATAGTATAGCGAGATCGGCCCATTAATATACTCCTGATTTTTTAACTAAATTTAAAGCTGGACGCGGCGCGTCCGTACTCAGTTCCCACGCAGCGCGTGGGAACTAGGAATAGAGAATATACTCCGCTCTCTATATTTATCTCGTTCCCATGCGCCGAGGCTGTGAAATTATTTTATAGTTTACAATTAAGTAACTACTCAGCGTAATTTAAAAATATAACCATATGATTTTAAAATAGAATTAATATTAAATTCTATTTTTTAGTAGCATTTTAGTGCAATAATGGATAGAAATGGTCAAATTTATTTTTTATATCATTGATTTGTAATTAAAAAATACGCTGAGTAGTTACACAATTAATTACTTAAAATTTAAACTTTGCCTATTTTTGCCATTTTTTAAAGAAAAATGATTAAAACAGGCATTTTCAATAGAAAATAAATTTATACCCAATTGATAAATAAGTAATTAATACTTTCACAGTCTCGCCGCGTGGGAATGCAGGTAACGACGCGCTAGCGTCAAGTAATATTTCGTATTATTTACAATTGATCAAAAAAAGCATCTAGCTCTTCTACTGAGTTAAATACCTGAGATTCACCTCGGCTAATCGCTTTATCACTAACTGCAATCGCATTACGCAAGCGTTCCAACTTAATCGAATTATCTTGAATAAAACGATCCAATGGGGGCATTACATTAAGACTCATAGCGCTATATCCTATTTTCATACAGATCAGCAATTGGGAAACACAAATCATAGTCATTCCATTCCAAATCACCGTCGTCGACCTCAAACTTAGCAAATTCTTCAGGAGCTAAATATTTTCTAATTAATGGATTAAGCGATTGAAAAAGAAGTGGTTTGAAATCAATAATCTGACTTGATTGGTCATTAAACACTAATTCTAGCTTATAGTTATCAAGTTGTTTTACTTGTTCAATGCTGATGATTTGACTACTGGAGATCATTTAATATTTTCACAAGAGAAATAATCCATTAGAAAGCACTTACTAAAGTTTTACACTATGGGGGATCACATTGATAAAATCATGATGAAAAGCTTTATCGTAGCTGATAACAGGGATAGCTTCTATTTCAGATTGCGCCATTAACATTCTGTCAAAAGGATCTCTATGCTCAATGGGCAACTGACCTGCACGTAAAGCATGTGCTGTTGATACCCCTAATTCATTAAATCCCATTTGATTAAGCAAGGATTCGTAATTACTTAATAATTGTTCAGCCTCTGGCATTTTACCAATACGGTATTTTGTAGCAATTTCCCAAGCAGAGGCACTACTCACGTAAATGGTATGGCTAGGGTTTTTTAGAATTTGACGGCTTATATCGCACAATCTAGCATCATCAAAAACCCACCATAATAAAACATGCGTATCAATAAGGTAGCTCATTCCCATACTTTTAGCTCATCTTCAGGCAACTCATCAAAAAAAGACTGACTTAATGAGCCTTTTAAAATACCTGGCTTGCGCTCACTAGCATTTTCTTTATTAAGGCCTAAACGAAAGTAATGAATAAGATCATAAATCTCTGCCAATTTATCATCAGGAATGTCCTGTATTTCATGCATTATTTGTTGCTGTAACATACTAACCTCAAATTAATTAAAGTTACGCGGTATAAATCCTGTTTAATTATGATGCTTGTATTTATAGATTGCCAATTTAAATCGATTGTCTTGATTTTTTATGTTCATACAGGAATAGCCTCGCTAACAACCTGGTCTCGAAATAAGTCTGGTAAAGCGTTCGGTGTCACTACATCCACATTAACACCGAGCAAAGCTTTCAATTCCAAACGTGCACCAATGTCCATTAATGAAGTGGCGGACGTAGGTCCTACCAATAAGTCAAGGTCACTGGTGCGGTATCTTCACCACGAATAACCGAGCCAAAAACACGCGCATTAACGGTATGATGCGCTAAAACAATCGCTCTAATTTGAGCGCGGTAAGTATTTAAAGCAGTCGATGGACGCATAGCATGTTGACCTCAAATAGAAATATCAATGCATAACAAAGCATTCTCGTTCCCATCGCTCTGCGTGGGAATGCATCGGGGAACGCTCAGCGTTCCGTACGTATAAAACACGTTAACACTTTTGTGGGGTTTAACGAGTTCTATTTTCTTGTGCTACTCGACGCAGAGCGTCGTCATATGCATTCCCACGCGGAGCGATGGGAACGAGGAAAGAAAACCCTAGTGCCGCCACTTTTTCGATTAATGATGGATACAGATCTTGACCATCATAAGTCATATACGGTTGAGCGACAGCAGAAGCTAAAATTTCAGAATCACGAATGCCTGTTGCACCCCCTGATTGTTCAATAACACGCTGTTGCAAGCTTAAAACTTGTTCTAATGTTAAAAATATCATCAAGATAAACGTTTATATAAGTCTTTATTTTTATCCAACGTGTAATCCATTGCCTGTTCGAAACTCAATTCCTTATCCGTTGCTTGTTCTATGATATGGATTTTACTTTGAGGCAAATTTTTCAGAATGTCTAATAGTGATGGATACAAGGATTCATCAATTTCTAAAGTGAGTGTTTTCATAGTCATAGTAAGTCCTCTTTAGAGTCGTTTTGCGTTAGTTCACCTTTAAAAGCACGTTGTAGCAGGCTGTTAAATAGCGCTTCTGATTTCTGTAGGCTGGCTTGAGCTTGTTGTTTTTGGGCTACTATCAGTTGGATTCGTTCGGCGAATTGGTTTTGTAGTTCTACTGGGGGATTTAAAATTGATATTCCTTTGAGGGCGACTATTTTTAATTCAGCAAAAGTCGTCCCAGAGGCAATAGCTGAATAATTAACATTAAAAAGCTCTTTCAAAAAAGTCTTTAAGTACATGCTGTTAATACTTAACTCATTAACCTTAATCCAAAGTACACGACCATCTTTAAAATAAAATGGTTCTTTATTTGAAACTCTTAAAATTCTTCCATCAGGACAAATTGATGGTAATAATAAATCCCCAATTTCTGGAACCCCCGCTTTTTCTTTTAATTTTTCATAATGTTCTTTTGCAATAAAAAGGTGAGGTTTAATCGCTTGTTCAGCCCCCAACTTTCCAATTTCTGTTCCTCTATAAAATGGTACTCCACTATCAACAAATTCCTGAACAAATACTCGTTTGCTAGACCCAACCCCACAAATATCACCCAACTTTACTTTCCCAAATCCCATCGGATTACTAACAGGATCACCAAACATCTCCAAAAATAAAGACTGGCTAAGGGCTGTGTATTTTTCAATCAGTTGTTGGTCTTTTTGTCTTAGACTGTCCGCTGCATCTAATATGCTGGCAATCTTTTGTTGTTCTGGTAGTGGCGGGAGGGGGATTTCAACACTTAATAAATCTGTCTTTCCTAAATTTATTTGTAATCCTCCCCCAGCAAAGCGCTTATATACAGACCTTACTTTTGGAGAATTAAGAGCTAATTGTAAATATGGAAAATGAACTTTATTTTGTTCTTTAATTACAAGTTTTCCAACACGCTGATTAAGTAAAATGCTATTACCATTGGTTTTAATAACAGTAGGTACTCCTAAAATCTTTGGTGAGTCTGCAAGGTCAGTCATAGCAATAACCACATCACCATCTTTTAGCAAAAATTGTTCATATTTTTTAGTAAAGTCATCAGGTAAATATCTGGCATTGTATTCAATATCGAATTTACCACCTGGGCGGATATTACTCATTCGACAACTCAGTGTATTTGATTCATCAACGTAATCAGCAGACTTGAAGGCATAACCATTCAATAGATCGCAAATTTCGCTGAGTTTTACCAAAGACCAGCTCACCCTAACAACTCCTTCAACAACATCAACGCCTCTTTCCGCTCACCATCAATTCGTTCAATATCCGCAATAATCTCAGCAGGGGCAGCATATTCCACTTCTTCATAAACAATCTCTTTATAACGATTAATGCTTAAATCCCAACCGTTCTCTTTAATCTCTGCCAATGGCACTAAAAAGCTTTTATCCGTGCGACTGCGGTCTTGCTCTTGGTTGCGCTGACTAAAGCGACTAATGATGTCAGGTATATCGTTAGTGCTAATAGGACTGCGTTTATCATCTAAACTATAACCATCTGCCTCCATATCATAAAACCAGACATTATCCGTGCCGCCATTATTGGTCTTGGTAAACACCAGAATTGCGGTACTCACTCCCGCATAAGGTTTAAAGACACCGCTAGGCATGGAAATAACCGCATCGAGTTTATGCTTGCTGAGTAAAGTTTCCCGCAGTTGTTTATGAGCATTAGACGAACCAAATAATACACCATCAGGAATAATCACCGCGCAGCGTCCACCGATTTTTAACATACGTAACATTAAACCGAGAAATAGCAATTCAGTCTTTTTGGTTTTAACGGTTTTCAGTAAGGAACTTTCTACGCTGTCATAATCCAAAGAACCTTTAAACGGGGGATTAGCGAGGATTAAACTGTATTGGTCACGAATCTCTGCATTCGCTTCACTTAAGGCATCACGTCCAATCAGTTGCGGATTATCAATGCCGTGTAATTGCAAGTTCATTGCGCCAATACGCAACATAGTGCTATCGAACTCTATGCCGATAAACATAGCGTTGTTGTAATGCTCTCTAAAGCTTTGGTCGTGAAACCAATCAGGATGCTTTTCGTGCATATATTCGCCTGTCGCCACCAAGAATCCCGCACTGCCGCAAGCAGGATCACATAAAGTATCGTCCTGAGTCGGTTGCATGATTTCGACCATCATTTTAATAATGTGGCGTGGCGTTCTAAATTGTCCGTTAGTCCCCGCAGTGGCTATTTTAGATAGTAAGTATTCGTACAAGTCACCTTTGGTATCTCGATCATCCATTTGGATTTTATCGATCATCTGCACTACTTGATCCAGCAGTTTAGGCGTAGGAATCATAAAGGTTGCGCCCTTCATGAATTTAGCAAAGACACCGACCTCACTGCCTAATTGCTTCATGTGTTCAAACGTAGTCAGATTGTCGCTATCGACTTGGGGTTGTGTGAACAAAGCAAATAAAGAGTCTGGATCTAAATTTTTAAACGTATGCCAGCGAAACTTTTTATGTGCTTCAAGATAGATAGGTTTGTCGATGTTAATGCCCATCATATTCGCTTTCTTTTCAGCTAATAGCTGACTTTCATCTAAGCGACGCAGAAACAGTAAAAAGGTGAATTGCTCAATAACCGTTAGCGGATTACTAATGCCTCCTGTCCAAAATGCTTCCCATATTTTATCAACTTGGCTTTTCAGTTCACCGTTTATCATGCTGTCCTTTGTGGTTATGTTTGTTAGGTTGTCTGGTTCCCGCACGTAGCATCATTGCTATTAAGTTAAAGTTTTACCTTATTACGTAAACTTTCAGCCTCCTTTTGTAGCCAACGCTGTTGACTTAAGCCCTCTCTTGTTGGAGAGGGTTGGGTGAGGAGAATAAAATAATGCCTTTATAATCCCCCTCATCCCAACCTTCTCCCTTTGGAGAAGGAGCTTATTCTTAAGTCAACAGCATTGCCTCTTGTAGCCCGTTATGGAGCTTGCGGAATACGGGGATTTCGGAGCAGCCATTCCCCGCATTCCGTAAACTTCATGCGGGCTACATACAATGGTAACTCATTTGGTTTAAAAATATTTTTCAAGGCAGCTGAAGCTTGTGGATAATCAAGAAGCTTTATGTAGGGAAGGCAATCCCTTGTGGTTACTCTAATAACAGCTTGTTATTAAGAGTAGGCACAGGGTTTTGGCTTTAAGGGTATGCTATGAAAACGGACGAATAGTCAGCTACGCAACTGTTTTCTCGCGTAACCGTGAAGTCAAACCTAGGTATTATTGAATTCTCACTCCTTAGATAAGGAGCAAACTAAATTGATAATATTACTTTATTTTAGGCATAAAAAAAGCCTATACAATGATAGGCTTATTTTAATTCTTATGGCGGAGAAGCAGGGATTCGAACCCTGGGAGGGGATAAACCCTCAACGGTTTTCAAGACCGCCGCTTTCGGCCACTCAGCCACCTCTCCTTAAGAACGAATATAATACTCGATTTTCAGATAAAAGAAAAGACTTTTATACGAGAAAATTTTACATTTTTGTTTTTCATCAAAATATCAATTAGTTAAGTTTACACTCACAGCACAATATGGAGCACCCAGAACCTTAGAAATAAGATTCCAATAAAACCCGAAGCTTGTAGAATACAGGGAGTTGAATGCACTGCGCTCCTAGCGTCATAGGTATCCACCCAACTTTTTGAGATTAAAATACAACGAGCTGCAAATTAGGATAGCGCCCTCTCCTGCTGGAGAGGGCTGAAGTGAGGAGTGTAAAATCAAGGCTTTATCTTAACCCCCCCTCATCCAACCTTCTCCCTCTGGAGAAAGCTTTTAAACTTACGTAGTTACCTATGCTCCAAGGCGTAGTAAAACTACACTACTTAATAAAACATAGGCCTTCAAGCTTTCTGCTTTTTACGCAAGGTGTTGTAAATTTTGAATGACAAAATTGAAGAGGCAAGTAAAAACGTCACTGCATTTGCGTAAATAATAGCTTTATCTGAGATACAGATACCATAAATAAGCCAGAGCAATACGCCCAAGGTAAAGCTACTGTACATCCCTAAAGATAGCGACTCTGTATCTCTGGTTTTAAGCGTCATGATGGCTTGCGGCAAAAAAGAGATTGTAGTTAAAGTAGCAGCTACATAGCCGATCATTTCCGGTGTAATTACCGCTAGAACTTCATTTAACATGGTGTTTTATTCATTAATAAATTTACAACTTCATCACTGCAAAACCTGGTTAATAGCATCTGGCCTAAATATAGCACTTACTTATCCCCTTCTCTGTGCCCATTGCCTTGATCTTCTACTAAATCTTTAACAAAATCACTTTTTCGTTTAAGCGTTGGGAATAAATGCGTTTTTTCCCAATAAAAACCTAACCAAATAAAAGGAATAGTAAACAATAGATCAATACCAAAGTGAGCTTCCATTAATATAGTTAAGCCCGCAGTCATAAATAATAAAGCACCAATCAAGTAAAACCGAAAACCTAAAACAATACCACTTAAAAACATAGTATGCGCTAGTATGATATGAATGATAATACCCGCAGCTTCCGCTTTAATGGTTTCGGCATGCCAGCTTAAAAAAACTAGCAAAACAGCAAAAAAAGCACTACCCCAATAAAAAAGCTGGTACTTAATTAAGTGCTCTGTTGTATACCCAGTGGCAATCGCTTTCGTTTTTTCGCTCAAAACAGAGCAAAAACAAAAAAATGGGGTCATTAATAACCAATAAAATACGCCAGCTCTATCAGAAATTTCTAATAAAACCTCCCCAAAAAAACATAAAAAAATCAATGAAACAAAAATAATTTCATTAATATAAATATGATTTAAGGCTGCATCCATATTCCATTTATCTTGTACTTTGTTCTGCTCACTCATAAGTAACTCTTTATTAAATAACTTTTGAAAATTGCGCGGTATTTGACTGTAAATAAGCATCGAATATCATACAAATATTGCGTATTAATAAACGCCCAACCGCTAACACTTCGATCCCTTGATTATTTAAGGTCAGTAGACCATCATCCTGCATTACTTTCAATGCCTGTAATTCTGCTGAAAAATACTGCTGAAAATCTATGCTGTATGCTTGCTCAATATCAGAAAAAGACAAGGAAAAGTGGCATATAAGCTGGGTAATCACTGCGCGACGTAACTTATCATCTGCATTTAAAACGAAGCCTTTAAAAACAGGCAACTCACCTTCGCTAATTAATGCATCATAAGCCGGTAAATCTTTGACATTTTGCACATAACTATCAGCGACGCGCCCAATAGAGGTTATTCCTAAACCAATTAAATCACAATCAGAATGGGTGGAGTAACCCTGAAAATTTCGATATAACTTATTTTCTCTTTGCGCGATCGCCAATTCATCATCTGGCTTAGCGAAATGATCCATACCTATATAAACATAGCCTGCTTCGAGCAAGCGCTGAATAATCATCTGTAAAATATCCAATTTCACTTCAGCATTTGGCATATCTGCATCATTAATTTGACGCTGAGTTTTAAAACGCGCAGGTAGATGTGCGTAGTTAAATATGGAAAACCGGTCTGGCGCAACGCTTAAGATTTTATCAAGAGTTACGGAAAACGACGCAACCGTCTGCAAAGGCAACCCATAGATTAAGTCGATACTCGTAGAACGAAAACCTTCTTTTCTTGCCGACTCTAATACTGCAAAGGTTTGTGCTTCTGATTGAATACGGTTGACTGCTTGCTGTACTGCCGGATCAAAATCCTGCACGCCTAAACTAATTCGATTAAAACCTAATTCTCTTAATTGCTTTATCGTTTCATCATCTGTCGCACGCGGGTCGATTTCAATCGAATACTCACCTGTGTCATCATCTTTTAGATTAAAGTGCTTACGCGTCGCCGCCATAAGTCGGCTCATCTGTTCGTAATCTAAAAAGGTCGGCGTACCACCGCCCCAGTGCAATTGATTAACAACGCGACTTTTATCAAATAGCGCGCCCTGTAATTCAATTTCTTTAAATAAATTAGCTAAATAAGGTTCGGCATGCTCTCTGTTTTTGGTGATAATTTTATTACATGCACAGTAATAACAAACGGTATCACAAAAAGGGATATGAAAATAAAGCGATAAAGGCCCACCGCGCTCATTAGAAAGTTTAATTTGCTGGTGATAATCCTGCGCAGTAAAACCATCATGCAATTCTAGAGCTGTAGGATACGAGGTATAGCGAGGACCTGATTTATCGTAGCGATGTATTAAATCTAGGTCGAATTTTACAGATTGATCCATATTGATTTTTTTTAAAATTGATAATTACAAGGCACCTATAGTCCACAACGGATTTCGCGACTAAAGTCACTCCCACAAAACGAGGTAGTTCACCTAACTTCTATATCTACGCGCCTGTTTAAAGCATGCAACCCCTTATCATTACCTTGATAGCGTAACTGACTATAACCTCTCCCTTCATAGTCCAATTGACCCTCTAATTCTGGATAAAGAGTTTCCAGCACAACAACAACTGATTTCGCCCTATCTTCAGAGAGCTGTAGGTTTGACCCTTGATCGCCTGTTTTCTCGCTATGTCCGACAATGAGAATATGCCTTCCCGCTTCTACATAAGGCATTAGCGCGAGCCCTAGCTTTTTTATTTTAACTAAACCCTTTTCATTTATTGCCACACTTTGAGGATCAAATAAAATATCTATATCAACTTTGGGTCTAGCCTTAGGTAAGCCCGCTAACCTTACCTTCTCAATATCCTTGCTAACATAGTTCGCCCACTCCGGCTTATCTATCTGTTTATCTGTATATATTTTATCTGCAGCTTTCATAGCGGCGAGAGCATTTGGTAAGTCATTCAACTGAATATATGAACTCGCCATTCGCCCTAAAAGGTTCGCTTTTCGCTGTGCATCTGAGCCAAGAAATTGCTGTGCATTAACAAAACTTACCAGCGACTGCGGATATTGCTTAAGCTTTTGTTGATTCAAACCTAGCTCATAATACACATCATAATTTTCACAAAGCACAGCAGAACGCTTTAGTAAATGTTCAGAATCCACTGCAGTCTGACCTTGAGCACGTAAATACATAGCTTTTGCTTGATACTCATCCAAACATCCAGCATTAGCAGCAAAACACATAGTACTACAAAGACAAAAGACCCAGTATTGCTTATTTTTCATTACATTCCTCTGCCTTATAAGTACCTACATAAAATTAACAGACACTTTAATAATATGCTTAAGTTCCATAATATGCCCATAAACTAAGGAACGAGATTTCAATAAAACCCGAAACTTTGTGTAGCCCATATGAAGCTTGCGGAATACGGGAAGTTAAATGCACTGCGCTTCCTGTATTCCGTAAACTCCATACAGGCTACATTAGAACGTAAACTTTCGGATATTATTAAGTCTGCATTCCTTAAGGGGCAACGCTGTTGCCTTAAGCCCTCTCTTGCTGGGGAGGGTTGGGTGAGGAGCATAAATCATGCATTTATAATTCCCCCTCATCCCACCCTTCTCCCACTGGAGAAGGAGCTTATTCTTAAGTCAACAACCTTGGTTTGTGGGAGAGGCTTTAGCCGCGATTTCATACAAGTCGCAGCTAAAGCCCCTCCCACAATACATTACAACCCCTTAACTTAATAACAGCCGCCCAAAAAACTACAACTCACGAGTCGAACTAAACTTAATATCTGGCCAGCGCTCTTCTGTTAACTGCAAATTAACTCGGCTAGAAGCTAAATACACCAAATATCCGCCGCCATCTTCCGCTAGATTATCAAACGCTTTCTTCTTGAATTCCTCAAATTTCGCTGTATTATCGGAGCTTACCCAACGCGCTGTATTAATAGAAACAGCATCATAAACACATTCAACATTATATTCTGATTTTAAACGATAGGCGGTCACATCAAACTGCAAAATACCGACTGCGCCTAAAATAAGATCATTATTTTTTAATGGCTTAAATAGCTGCGTCGCACCTTCTTCTGTTAACTGTACTAAGCCTTTTTGCAGCGCTTTACCGCGTAATGGATCTTTCAACACTACACGACGAAATAATTCAGGCGCAAAATAAGGAATCCCTGAATACTTTAAAATTTCACCCTCAGAAAAGGTATCACCGACCTGAATAGTACCGTGATTATGTAAACCAATAATATCGCCCGAATACGCTTCTTCTATATTTTTACGAGTAGCAGCCTTAAAGGTAATCGCATTGGATACCTGAATTTTTTTACCAATACGTACATGGTTAATTTTCATGCCCTTATCAAACTTACCGGAACAGACGCGTAAAAAAGCAATTCTATCTCGATGAGAAGGATCCATATTCGCTTGCACTTTAAAAACAAAGCCAGAAAACGCTTCTTCTTTAGCACTCACAAAACGTTGATCGGCCTCACGTCCTTTAGGTGCTGGCGCATAATCAGCAAAGGCGTCTAATAACTCTAGAATACCAAAATTATTAACCGCTGAACCAAAGAACACTGGCGTTAAGTTACCCGCCAAATATTCCTCTAAATTAAATTCCGTACTCGCCCCTTGAACTAACTCAATCTCTTCACGCAACTCTTCCGCCTGATCACCTAAAATGCCATCTAGGTCAGGATTATGCAGGCCTTTAATGGTTTCACCTTGCATGATTTTTCCACCATGCGTAGCACTAAACAAATGCACGGTATCTTCATATAAGTGATAAACCCCTTTAAAGCGCTTCCCCATGCCGATAGGCCAAGTTATCGGCGCACATTCAATATTTAATACCGTCTCAACTTCGTCCAGCAATTCAATAGGCTCTTTCCCTTCCCTATCTAACTTATTAATAAAAGTGACAATCGGCGTAGTACGCAGGCGACATACTTCCATTAATTTAATAGTACGGTTCTCCACCCCTTTGGCAACATCAATCACCATTAACGCAGAATCAACAGCAGTCAAAGTACGATACGTATCTTCAGAGAAATCCTCATGCCCCGGCGTATCTAATAAATTCATAATGCAATCTTTATGCTCAAACTGCATCACCGAGGTGGTCACCGAAATACCCCGCTCTTTTTCCATTTCCATCCAATCTGAGGTCGCATGTCGATCAGCCTTACGTCCTTTAACAGAACCCGCCTGCTGGATAGCACCCCCGAATAATAGTAGTTTTTCAGTTAAGGTTGTTTTACCGGCATCAGGATGGCTAATAATAGCAAAGGTGCGTCTTTTATTAATTTCTTTCGTGTGTATAGATTCTAATTCTTCATTCATTCGATTGAGATACTCGTTATAGATTGTGCCTAATATCTAGCATTGCGCAATTATACTAAAAGATAGAGAAACTTTCTTTTATCTTAGGTAACTCGCAATAAATACCCCCTCAATTCTTCTGGAACACAATCCAAAAATTTATGTATCCTATAAGCCTAAGAACGCTTGCTCTAAAACTTATAGGATACGTGCACTCATAGCTCATGCTGTGGTATTAACCACTCAGCGAACCGTGGAGCAGAGCTTCTAACCACGCATTTCCAAACAGAGTTTGGGAACGAGAAAACTATTGGTTATTAAGGTGAAATATCCCCTCTAAACCAAAACCGAGGCCCAACGACATCATACTTATTTTCGGACTGAAAAGCAGGATCAATTAAACGCGGCATAAGCTCTGGCACTAACAGCCAAAAATAACTAATCGCGATGAATGCAAATATAAAGGTCATTGTCCAGTTATGTTTAAAGTTAAAGTCTTCAATAACAAGCGAAGTTTTTTGATAAATAGCTAAAGCCAAGCTAAGCACAAATACCCCCATTAGGTGGCTCATAGGCATCACAATAACACCACTCAACAGAGAAAGAATCAAAGCCGAGCAAAGTGCAAAGTTTAAACTAATAACAGCAAGCTTATAATCGCCATTCTGCTCAATTAAAGTGTGCCTATTAAAACGACTTATCCAAGCCTGGAACGTACGATAAAATAACACAATACTAAGCATTAATACCGGCAAACCCCACTCAGCAGCTAATTGTAATACGCTGCTATGCGGATGAGCCACCTCTCTATTTGGATACCAAGCATAATGCATAGGCCCTACACCAAACCAAGGATTTTTAGTCATATATTCTATCGCTTTAGGCCAAACATAGGTTAAGCGATGAGAGCTCGTCATTCTTATTTCTAATGATTGTGCAAACAATGAAGCTGTATCCGCCAAAGAATCACTAGCTAATAAATAAGGGGTGGCGTGGAATAGAGCTTGGAATAAAAGAAAGCCTGCCCCCCCCAAAAATAAAGTTAACTTTAAAAAGGATTTCGAATTTTCTCCAAACAGAATATAAGTAAAAACAGCGCTAGCAATAACTGCAACTATAACGCCACGCCCGCCTGAGACAAAAAAAATCATCCACCAGACAACGGCAATGCTCCAGATAAAAACCCTCACTTTCTTTTGTTTAAAAAGATCATGATCCATTAATAAAACGGCGCTTAATAATGGCATTGTCCATATTTGGTACTGATTAAAAAAGCGTGGATGAGCAAAATTGAAAAAGAAATTATGAATTGAAAAGGGGAAGTCAGCCATTAAAAATGCACAATAATAACTGAAAAATTTCACTTCTAAGAGACTAAAACTGAACAATAGCGCTAAACTAAGCCATGGTAGTATTTTAGGGAATAACCGCCACGCTGGTCCGCACTGCAAAGCAATGAGAGGAAGAGAAAAAAGGGTGATAATTTCTATCAAAGCATTACGGGGAGACGCCGATAAAAAAGCAGAAATACCACCCATACCAAGAATAATCAACCATAAAACCAGAGATTTTTTATCGAAAATGGTTAGTGATTGAATGAAATTTTTTTGAATAGCACTAGAAACCGATAGCATAATTAATACCAGTAAAATTAAACTAATTTCAGCAATTCGTTTGCCATTATAAAAAAATATATTTGCATTAGGAGCAATACAAATATAAGAAAAAAGTAAAACAGCAGACAAACTAACGAATACGAAGTTGCCTACCTTAATATTTATCTTTTTACATACAGACATCATTAACATTAATATGTTTAGCTAGAACGAAAAAAACCGCTACTAATCAAGTCAGTAGCGGTTTTTATAGTAACTTAGGGTAAATACTATGAAGCGTTACATCCTTTAGGAGCAACAGTATTAGCTGTACCATCAGATCTTGTAATAACACATCCCCAAGTTAACTCACCAGTGCCCTCAGTTGGGGTTAGTGTCGCTATCATACCGCCGACAGCAGTAGTATTTGCCAATACACCAGAACCAGTACAATTAGGAATTGCTATATTTGCTGAATCGTTACAACCCAAAACACCAGGAGCTCCAGTAGCGCCAACACCAACTGTATAAGCTTCAGCAATCTTAATTTTTTGACCTGCTAAATTAGCAACCGCAGCAGATGCATTCGCTTTAGTCATATAATCCTGATAAGCAGGAATCGCAATTGATGCCAAAATACCAATAATCGCGACAACGATCATTAATTCAATTAGGGTAAAACCTTGTTGTGCTTTTTGCATATTCATAATGTTTTTCCTTCAGTTTAGAAATATAAAATTGGGTGAACTTCATCTCAGTCAAAGCATAGTTCATGCCAAAAACATGTCAAATCCAATATATGGATTATTATCGACGTATAAAACCAGTAAATTCAGCCTTTGCAAAGCTAAAGAAAGTTATGACGTAATGAAATAAGCTCTTTATTCACACCTCAAGCTACTTTATAAAACCTAAATTAAGTTAGCCACTATTGATTATTTTGTCTTAAAGTGACACTTAATGTCACATTCAATTACGGAAGTTCAATTATTTTATTACCTTCCGTGCCACTACTTGGTTTTTGTAACACATAAACACCGCCATCTACTGTCTCTTTTAATGGGGTTAAGCGCTGAATTTCCTGCTCAATAAAAACACTTTCTTGTTGGTTACCGTATTTATTATTAATCTCTAATTGATAGTTCAAAAAATCCAACGCAGCTTGATAATAGCCGACAGTTACTTTCCCCCAAGCGCCCCACAGTAGCGCAATGGCTTGTGTTGTTTGTTGCTGCACGACTAAATATTGAGCATACTCATAGCGAACAGATAAAAAGTTGGGCTGATACTTTAAAGCCTGCTTATACTCTTCACTCACTACTTTTACATCTGCTTGAGTAGACCTTAAAATATTTGCTTTCGTTGCATAATTGCTAGCATTCAAAGGCACTTTATCAATTGCCATATTTATATGCGTTAAAGCGAGCTCAACCAATTTCTGCCGTTGAGCTACATCTAATTCGGACCTTAGGTGCTTAGATATAATAAAGGCACTTAACACATCATGATGCTCTAACGCAGGAAAAAACAAGCTTGCCCACAGATAATAATTCAATTTCTGTGCTTCATCTACACTATTCTTTGCTTGCTCTAAAGAATAAAAAGACCAGCCAAAACAGAGTGTAAATAAAGCCACCACTACAACTAATCCACGATACAGCCAGTTAAATACAGGAGAGCTGTACTCAACAACTTCCTGGGAATCGACTTCTTGATCTAGTTGATAATATCGAGCTGAACGCCCCAAATAATAGCCAAAAATAATTTGCATCGCTAATTGATATAAATGAAAGGTAAAAAAACTATGCACCAACAAGGCTAAGGAAACTGCTAAAAATATAAAGCTCTCTATTTTATAATTTATCAACTTAGAGGCTGGTATTATAATCACGCGACATAAACGGTATCCTAGCAAGGTTACAAAGCCAACAAATAACAATAATCCAATGGGCCCTAATTCAAGCAGAATTTGCAAAAAATCATTATGTGCAAAATAACCACTTTCAGCAGAAAGAGCGGGTTTATATTGAGAGTAGAGTAAATGGAAGGTACCTAACCCCCAACCTGAAAAGGGTTTATCCACAAACATTTGCCAAGCAGGTTGCCACAATAAATGTCGACCTGAACCTAATGCTACTAAAGAATTAGAGTTAACATCAGTCACAGCACTAAGGCGCTGCACAATATTATCTTCAATAAAAAGATTATTCAGCAAATAGCCAACGATCAACGCAGCTATAAACATTAAACTGTGTTTAAAAAATAAACGCTGCCGCCCTGCGAATAATAACAAACAAAAAATACAGACCGCGACAATCAATATAGCCCCACGACTTAAAGTTAAACCCATCGCAAAAGCAAAGAACGCACTTAGCAAACTCACACATACTACTTGCCCATGACTAACCGATGGCTTTAGTGCATAGCGCAATAACCAAGGCAAAAAAATCATAGCTAATAAAGCCGCATGCGTATTCCAATTAATCATAAGTCCACTTGGCCTAGAAACTCCTAAAGCAAACTTCTGGTAACAGGTATACAGCACTAATGCGCCACCTATTATTAATAAGAGCCAATCAAAAAATTGACCTTTCTTTTGATTGCTTACATAAGCTATCAGGTAACTTACCCCCCCCCCAATAAAGGGCATCAGCATAATAATACTAACTGATTTAACGGTAGACAGAAAAAAACTGGAAAAAATAGCCCAGACTATAAACAGTAAATAGCCGATAAAAGCTTTATCTTTAATAATGGCATAGGCATTACTCGGTTTACGCAAAACCCACAACGCAAGTCCCCATAACAAACTAAGAGAACCCCATTTCATCAGGGTATGCGCACCATCTCCCGATACCATTGCTAACATTAATGCAGAAATGATGATAAATGACTGTAAAAAGTCACTGTATTGATCAAATATTTTTTTCATATAGTTAAGAAGCTGTTTGGTTAAACTTTAAAAACATTTTGCAACCGTTAATTTTATCATTGCAATTCTTATCATATTTTCGGCAGTTGCAGGTAAAATTTCAAAGTCTTTAGCTAATCGTCGAAAATTATTTAACCAAGCAAATGTACGCTCGACGACCCAATGCTTAGGGAATACAGCCCAGCCATCTTTAATTTTCATTGAAATATGTAGCGTCATATTTAATACCTTCTTCACAAAGGTGACCGCTGTTCCACGATAACCTGCATCCCCCGAGCAAGCATCAATCGAAGGGTGTTTTTCAGAAGTTCTCTCAAATACATTACCAGCGGCTTTGGTATCGCTTATATTCGCAGCATGTACTTGAACATGAAGTAAATTACCAAGAACATCTACGATGATATGGCGTTTATGCCCTTTTACTTTTTTGCCACCATCAATACCTCTCTCTTCGCTGGCGTATTGCGTTTTAACACTCTGTGCACCAATAATGCCATAACTAGGAGACTCGGTTCGACCCACTTTGCTACGAGCCTTACGGTTTAATTGATCTAAAACTAATTCCCATACTCCACGTTTGCTCCAGCGACTAAAGTGATCATAAACGGCTTGCCAGGGAGGAAGGTCATTCGGCATCATTCTCCAAGTAACACCTCCTTTCAGAACATATAGAATTGCATTAACTATATCTTTCTGAGCATGCTCACGCGGTCGGCCTCTTTTGCTTTTAGGATGAAAATTGCTCGCGATTATATCCCACTCTTCATCATGCAAATCACTTGGGTATCCCAATTCATCACCAAAAAAAACCTTGATTTTACAGGAAATACATTAACCAAACCGCTTCTAAGGTATTTTATAATCGTAATTATAGGGCCGCAGGATGCTGAATGCATTGATATGCATTATACCAATCCCAATATATTTATACTTGAGCTGAGAAATCGTTCATTCCTGCAGGCTCTTAGCAGGAACCTATGTGTGACAATGGATTCCCGATTAAAGATTTCGGGAATGACTATTGCAGTTATTATTTATTGGTATTACTTCCCAGTGGGCTCGGATTTCAATTAAACGGCAAATAAGTCCAAATACTTAGACATAAAAAGCTACGCAAGCATAAAAACCTGCTCCTATGGAAGGTGGAGGGGGAATATTACACAAAACAATACAGTCTCAGACAAATACTATCCACCCGAGACTAACAAATTCTAGGTAACTGTTCGCCACTCAATAAATCTAAAACTCGACTCATGCCAAATTCAGTTTTCAAAGTGAGCATGCCCTGCTCTGCTGCTTTCCCAACCGTACCAATAATATTCGCCTGCTTACCTAAAGGGTGATTGCGCATAATTTTTAACGTTTTTTCAGCATTATCTGCTGGCACGATTAAAGCAAAGCAGCCTTCATTGGCAATATAAAGTGGATCAAAACCGAGAATCTCACATAGACTCTGTACATCATCATAAATAGGAAGATCTTCTTGCCTAATTTCCATATGTACTTTAGCTGTTGTTGCTAGCTCAATCAATGTGCTCGCCAACCCGCCACGGGTTAAGTCACGCATACAATGAATTTCAACACCAGCTTGCAGCAAGTCATTGACCAAGCCAGAAACATCAGCACAATCACTTTGAATATTATGCTGAAAATCAAAGCCATCGCGCTCTAACATTACCGCCAAGCCATGTCGGCCTAAGTCGCTATTGACGATAATGACATCATCAGGGCGAATCGCTTGAGCATTAATGGCTTGTTCAGTTTCTAAAACACCAATACCTGCTGTATTAATATACACACCGTCAGCTTTGCCGTGCTCGACGACTTTGGTATCACCAGTCACAATACTCACGCCTGCGGCACTGGCTGTTTCTTGCATAGAGCTTAATATGCGGCGTAAATCCTTAATGGCAAAACCTTCTTCTAAAATCAGCGAGCAAGTGAGATATAAAGGTTTCGCGCCACTCATGGCTAGATCATTTAAGGTACCACAAACGGCTAACTTACCTATATCGCCACCAGGAAAGAACAATGGTTTGACCACATAAGAATCGGTAGTAAAGGCAATATTTGCGTTATTAATTGGCAAAACTGCGCTGTCATTTTTTTGCTCTAAGATCGGGTTATTAAAAATCGGCTGAATCACGTCATCTAATAATTGCTGCATTAAGCGCCCACCGCCGCCATGTGCCATAACGATGCGCTCATAATGCAATGGCACAGGACAGTTTAATTTTATTTCAGTCATTTTGATAACGTCGGTAACGATAATAAGCTGCGCAAGCGCCCTCTGAAGAAACCATAGTTGCGCCTAGAGGATGTTCAGGTGTGCAGGTGATGTTAAATTCGGGGCATTGAGCCGGTTTAATCAGCCCTTTTAAAATTTCACCACTCCGACATTCTTTAGGTTCATCAGCTTGTATATCAGCTACAGAAAAATGTTTTTCGGCATTCCAAGCATCATATTCAGGACTTAAAGCCAAGCCGCTATGAGTAATATTCCCCATACCACGCCATTGTCGATCGACAGTTATATAGACTTGTTGCATGAGTTGCTGAGCGGTGACATTGCCCTGTTCAGTGACAACACGTTTAAATTGATTTTCAACCCGATAGGTTTTCGCTTCTAATTGCTGTATGCATTGATAGATGCCTTGCAATATATCAACAGGCTCGAAGCCAGTAATAACAATGGGGATTTTATATTGTTCACTAATCACATGATATTCATGATAGCCCATAATGCTACACACATGCCCTGCCCCTAAAAATCCTTGCACGGTATTATCTGGCGCACCTAATAAAGCCTGCATAACAGGGGGCACGCGCACATGACAAACAAGCATATAAAAATTAGTTAAAGCCCGTTGTTTCGCTTGATAAATTGCTAAAGCGCAAGTCGGTGCAGTGGTTTCAAAACCCACAGCAAAAAAAACAATTTGTTTATCTGGATTTTCTTCTGCCAAATTAAGTGCATCAAGCGGTGAATAAACAATACGTATATCTGCGCCCTGCGATTTAAGGCTTAACAAATCATCCTGAGAGCCTGGCACACGTAACATATCGCCAAATGAGCAAAGTATGACATTATCTTGTTGAGCAATGGCTAACGCTTTATCTATATAGGCAATTGGGGTGACACAAACGGGGCAGCCAGGGCCGTGGACGAGGTTTATATTTGCAGGTAATAGTTGATCTAAGCCATGCTTAATAATGCTATGTGTTTGACCGCCGCACACTTCCATAATCGTCCAAGGCTGCGTAGTAATATCAGCAATAGCTTGCGCCCATTTTTTGACGGTTTCAGGATCTCGGTACTCGTCTACAAATTTCATATGCCTTGGTTCCAATACAGCCTGTTAATATTATTTCTTGTTTCCAAGCTCCAGCTTGGAAATACATGATGCAATAGCTCTGCTATGACTTTCTAAGTAAGCAGAGCTATGTCCCATGCATTCCCAAACGGAGTTTGGGAATGAGAAAGGCGAGCTAGAGGATGTTATTAACCTTCTAAAGCATCCATTTGTGCAAAAGCTAATAAACTTTGCTCGGCTTCTTCTTGATCTAAAATTGAAATAGCAAAGCCAGCATGGACAATCACATAATCATTAATCTCCACTTCTGGTACATAAGCTAAACTAACTTGCGTGCTAATGCCTGAAAATCCAACCTGTCCAGTACGGTTTAATGAGTCACCTTCGCTAATACTGATAACTTTACCGGGTACGGCTAAACACATAAGTCTCTCATTCGTTTTTATAAAAATGGGTATAGTATAACTGCCCTAAAGCAAGCCCAGCATCATTGCTCGGGATTTGTTCATGGCTATAGACCTGAAAACCTGCATTATCTAATACTTGATGAACTTTTTCAGTTAAAGTCGCATTTTGAAAGCAGCCGCCACTTAAAACAACCTGCTTTTCCCCTGCTTGTTGAGCGACACGTAAAACAATATCCGCTAAAGTATTATGAAATTTTGCCGCGATCAGCTCAGCACTTAACACAGCCAAATCAGCTAGAATTTGCTGAAATATTTCCTGCCAATCAATGATGATAGGTTGCCCAGATATAAACGGACAGGCATAGATTTCAGTACTGTTTGATAAAGAAGCAACCGCCTCTAAACAACTTGCCGCCTGCCCTTCGTACTCATTAATCTGGCAAAGATTTAATAGACTTGCCACGGCATCAAATAGTCGCCCCATACTACTACTTTGCGGGGTATTTAGCTTATTTTTTAATGCCACTGACAACACCTGCAACTCATGATCTGTAAAGGCTTGTACACAAGCGAGATGCCTTGCCTCTATTAGCCATTGCTCACCAAATAATTGATAAAGAATGGCTACCGCCACTCTGCGCGGCTCTTTATTAGCTTTATCACCACCCACTAATAATAAGGGCTTAATATGTGCAAAACGCGCAATTGATTGGGATTTAATCAGAAAAAATTCCCCGCCCCAGCTGCTATTATCAGTACCTAAGCCAGTACCATCCCAAGTAATCGCCAATGCCGGTGGTTTTAATTGATGCTCAGCCATACAAGAGAAAGCATGCGCATGATGATGCTGCACAGCCATACTAGGCAAAGTACTCTGCGCGGCATAGTGACTGGTAAAATAATCGGGATGCTGGTCATGGATTAAACGCTTAGCCGGTACCTTATAAAAACACTGCGCATCAATCAAAGACTGCCTAAAATGCTCTTGGTTTGCCAAACTCTGCATATCACCTAAATACGGACTAAGCAGCACATAACCTTGATAACTCAAGGCCCAGCTACTTTTTAAATGCCCGCCTAATGCAAGCATATTGCTATCAACCGATAAAGGAACCGGTAATGGCGCATAACCTCGAGCACGACGCAAAACACGAGGTTTATTAGCTACCACGCGCACTATGGAATCATCTAGAGCGCGTAAAATAGCACGATCATGCATTAAATAATAATCAGCAATACCCGATAAAGCAGCTAAAGCCTGTTGATCCGCTATGCAAATTGGCTCACCCGACCGATTAGCGCTGGTCGCAATAAGTGGCTGCCCAAATGCGCGCATAATAAGATGCTGCAAGCCTGAGCTGGGTAACATGATAGCTAATAAATGACTGCTCGGTGCAACCGCCTGATATTGCGTTATAGATGCGTGTTTTTTAAGCAGTACAATCGGTGCCATAGCCGACTGCAAAGCCTGCTGCTCTTGCTCATTGACAACACACAAAGACTTTACCATAGACAAATCACCCGCTAACAAAGCAAAGGGTTTGGCTGGACGCATTTTTTTTCGTCGTAATCGTGCAACCGCCACTTCATCCTGCGCATTGACTAACAACTGATAGCCGCCTATACCTTTAACTGCAACGATTTTTCCTGCCTGTAATTGCTTTATACAGGAAGCTAAAGCCAGCTCTTTAGTCGATAACTCTTGCCCTTGCGCATTCATCCACTGCAGCGCAGGCCCGCAAATAGAACAGGCAATTGTTTGCGCATGAAATCGTCTATTTTCAGGATCGGTAAAATCTCTCTGGCAAGCGGCACACAGCGGGTAATCAGCCATTGTGGTTCTCGCCCGATCATACGGTTGTTGCTGCATAATGCTATAGCGCGGGCCGCACTGGCAACAGCTGATCAAAGGATATTGATAATACTGGCAGGCAGGGTTAAATAATTCAGCGACACAGTCAGGACATGTCGCTATATCAGGCAGTACAAATAATGAAGCTTGACCATCAAACTGACTAGGTTTAATAGTGAAATGAGAGAAATTTTCTAAAGGAAGGACTTCAGTCGCTAATGACTTTACTTGCGCAAAAGGCGGTAAATTAGATTTTAATTCAGCTAAAAAATCTTGCTGTAAATCGGAAACACCTTCTATATGTAAACTAATTCCAGAACTGGTATTAGCTATCCAACCTTTTTGCTGATATTGCCCTGCTAATCTATACACAAAGGGACGAAAGCCAACGCCCTGTAAAAATCCATTCAGCTGTATGTGCAGATGTTTCATAAACTATAGGCATAAAAAAAGGCTCATACCCATAAGATATGAACCTTTTCTACGACAGCTAGGCTGTCATTTAATTATTTAATTGATGCAGCGATATGATTGAAAGCTTCAACTTTATCTTTACCTACTTTAATAAGATCCATTCCAGTCTCTGTAACCATCGCGATTAAGCCAGGTGTTTGATAGACGATTTTGCCTAAAAAACCAACGATAGGAAGCCCGATTAATGCCCCAATAAAAGTATTTAAGCCAAATAAACCCAATAATTTAGTAATCATTACTAATGCATCTAATGGGATCAATACCATTGCACCAAAATACGCAATAACCATAAAGGTAAAAATAACAAAAACTACAAACTGAATAAGTCTAACTAAAGCAACATTAATTTTTTTCATTTGAATTCAACTTCCTAATAATAACTTTAAAGTAGACCATGCAATCCACTCGTTGAGTTTTTTATAATAATTTTAGCCGTGAATTATACCTTAAAGGAAATTATTCAGGATAATCTTTTCTAAGAAAAAAGCGAAATAAAACGATACCGGCCATAAATCCCCCTAAATGCGCCCATAATGCGACATCTGTTGCGCCGCCATAGAACAAAGCTGCCGTACTTGCATTTTGCATTTGAAAGATAACCCAGACACCTATAAAAGCAACGGCAGGAATTTCAATAAAAATAGGTAACAATAAAATCGGCACCCAAAGCACAATTTTCGCATAAGGGTAAAGAAAAAAATACGCTGCTAAAACGCCCGCTATTGCTCCCGAAGCGCCAACAACAGGATTGACAACTTCTGGCGTATATTGCCATTGCACAAAAGTAGCAATAAGCCCGCAAAGCAAATAAAAAACAATAAACCGGCCATGCCCCATTCTGTCTTCCACATTATCGGCAAAAATCCAGATAAACCACATATTCATTATTAAGTGTATCCAGCCGCCATGTAAAAATAAATTTGTCAAAAAAGACAGGTAATAGTCAGCAGGATACCCCATAGCCACAGCCCACTCAGGATTGGTATAGCGCGCGGGAACCATGCCATAAATATAAATAACATAGCGATGGAAGCGCTCTGGAGACATTTCCAACAACACAAATAGACTGCTACAAATAAATATTAGCGCCCAACTTACATAGGACTTGGTATAGCATGGCGCAGTATCTCTAATAGGTATCATAGGCAGGATAATTAAGTTTACTTTTGAGATCACTCTACATGATCTGTAATTAAATTAACAACCCCTTATTTATCTGGATAATTACATCCGCTACCAAGCATTTAAATGATTGCCATAAAACTAGACGACGCGTAATATAAGGAAAATATAATTTACTTTCTCTGGAGAACCGAGTGTTTTTTTCCAATAAAAAAGCCTTACTTGATGCTGAGCAAAAAATTGCTCAATTAGAAAATAAAAATCAATCTTTAAGCCTAAAAATAGATGGCTTAAGCACTGAGAATTCTCGCCTATTACAAGAAATTAAAAACACCCAGGGTGCCGGAGATTTCCATCAAGGTCTCTTTGTTTTATTGCAAGAATTTGGTTCATCGATGCTTATGATGCAATCCTCGTTAGCCTCTCTATCAACAGCAATGATAACTGAGCGCGATAACACCAAGAAAACGTCATCCGTTTTAACTGAAACTCACTCAGTGGTTAATAAAATATCTAGCTCACTTGCCATCATGGCGACTGACACACAGCAAACAGCAATTACTGTAGATGGCTTGAATCGTAGCGCATCAGATATTGAAGGCATTATTAATCTTATTAAAAACATCTCTGATCAAACCAACTTACTCGCTCTAAATGCTGCCATTGAGGCTGCACGCGCTGGCGAGCACGGCCGAGGGTTTGCCGTAGTTGCCGATGAAGTCAGAACATTAGCTAAACGCACTAATGACGCAACAACAGATATTGAAAGTCTGGTGGGCACGATCCGCAATGAAACAGATGCTGCAAAAAATCAAATGGGCAAAGTGGCTGCAGATTCTGCACAATTTGGTGAAACAGGAACCGAAGCCAGTAAAAAAATGCAGGAATTGGTGCAATTATCCGGAAATATGCAAGCGGCTATCACTGGTAGCGCATTGCGTAGTTTCGTTGAAGTTGTAAAACTCGATCACTTAATTTATAAGATGGAAGTTTACAAAGTGATCATGCGGGTTTCTAAAAAAACAACAGCGGACTTCGCTAGTCACCTTAATTGCCGCTTAGGGAAGTGGTATTATCAAGGTGAAGGCAAAAGTCATTTCTCTCACTCACCCAGCTTTAGAGATTTAGAGACACATCATAGAGGCGTCCATCAAAATGGTGTAGCTGCAATTGATGCCTTAGATAAAGGCGATACACAAGCTGCTTTAAGCTCACTTGAAAAAATGGAATCTGCCAGTATTATGGTACTGAATAAATTAGAGGCGCTTGCGCTTGAAGCGGAACGGTAATTGTTTCTCACGCCCAAACACACAGTAGGGCGACTTTAGTCCGCCTGTATTAAGCAATGCCTACACTTAGGAATGCACATAAAATAAACCATGCACCATCAGATGGGGCGCAGGCCTTTAGCCTGCACTTTAAATGGCAAACTAAAAATCTACCATCCCATTATGCTCAAGTTATTGCATACGCATTCCTTAGCGGACTAAAGTTCACCTTACTATTGTGGCTCTTAATCTGCCCAGTCCTTCAAGCCCAAGAAATAACAATCCCCATAAGCAGCTTTTCCAACCTGCAATTAAACGATTGGCAACAAAAATCATTTAAAGGGGAAACTCAGTATCAAATAGTCTCTATTGATAAGCAAGCTGCACTGCAAGCTAAAAGCACAGCAGCCGCATCAAGCCTATATAAAGAAATCCGTATAGATTTATACAAAACCCCTTATTTGAACTGGTCATGGCGGATTGATAAAAGACTATCCATTAACAACGAACAAAGCAAACAAGGTGATGATTTTGCCGCTCGAATTTACCTTATCAGCGGAAATAAATGGTTCTTTTGGAAAAGCAAAGCAATCAACTATGTATGGGCCAACAACACAGACAAAAATACAACATGGCCAAATCCATTTGCAGGCGAAAATGTTATGATGCTTGCCATTCGCTCTGTCGATGATTCAACAAAACAGTGGCACACTGAAAAGCGCAACGTACTCAATGATCTAAAAAATATTTTTGGTGAAGATATACGCTATATTGATGCCATTGCTATTATGAGTGATACCGACAATTCATCAGGAAGTGCGCTCAGTTACTATTCTAATCTTTATTTTAGCGAGCAATAAAACCAATATAGAGCCTGAATGCAGGGGGAATTTTCAATTCGCTTACAGTATTGCATTGCCTACTTAAGTAAAAAACACGTCACTCCCTAATAAGTCTTTTATAATATTACTTTTCATCTTTAGGAGCGATTCTATTCGCACCGTGCAGCAAACCCGCATCCACAAATAATCACTTGTTCAACCAAATTCAAACAGATTCCTAAATGAGAAACCCTGAATTCTAGGCAAAAAAATGCCCCGGTAAACCGAGGCATTCTTCCCTAACAGTTACAGCGTATAAATTATACGTTGTTAGCTGCAAAAGGGTGTTGAGCAGTAGCTTTTTGAGCAACAACTTCAGCAGCAGTTGGAGTTCCAGCTACAGCATGTTTGATAGATGCTTTAACAGCATCATAGTTGTTTTTCTCGATAGCTGCGTCATCTTCTGCTAACCAGTGAATGAAAACACCAACAGAGATGAATAAATCATCAGCTTCATCAGCTGGGATAGTTCCATCTTCAACACAATCAGCAACAGCCATTGCAACACCACGTTGTGCAGGGCCAAACATTTGAACAGCTTGCTTAGAACCTTTGATTGTTACTTTGTTGAACATAACAGTTGCAGGCTTAACCATAAGGTTAGGAGCAACAACAGCTAGAAGGCTAGAAAAACCATCTTTGTTGTTTGTTAAGCAGTTTGCGAAAGCAGACTCAGCAGCTGAACCACGAGGTCCCATCATTAAGTCAATGTGAGCAACTTCGTTTCCGTCGCCGTTTAAAGATTCACCTACGCGTAAGTTGTTGATTTTAGCCATGCTACTTTTATCCTCAGAAAAAAATGAAAAAACTTTATCTAAAATTGACATTAAAAATGTCCTCAAATACTACTATTTATTGGATGACAATAACCCATAAACCAAACAAACAGCCTTCTTTAACCTAGCAATTGCTGTAACTGTACAGTTAAAACGGTTACTACGGTTAAATCAGCAGTTGTCCCTGGATTAATTCCGGCTAACTTGAACTTAGTATCTATTATTTTCAAATAGTCTACTAATTGCTCAGGTTTTCCAGCTTTAGATAACTTATCGTCAACTAAAGCCATCGTATCCATCACCATCCTAGTGTAGATATTGCCGTACTTTCGCTCAATATGACTATCAGGATATTTAGCCAACATTGCGCTAAACACCGCAACAGCAGACCAACCTGCATCACCCCATCGATTGAGTGCTAAATTATACCTTAAAACTAAAAAATCAAAAACATCTTTATAATTTGTTGTGAACTGTAATGCAATTCTATCTTTCTCACTGGCGATTTTCATTGCTTGAGTCAGCGTCACCTCTGGCTTTTGCGCTATATCCTGCTGTTTTGACTCACCTAAGCCGCCAGGGGCAGCTAATGCGATAGCACGAAAAACCCATTCCGCATCAGTCACTGTCGTATTCGCTAAAATTCCTGCAAGCTGCTCTCTTAATTCATCGGCAGTTTGTGCCTTTTGCGCTGCCATTAATAAAGGTGCACTTAACAAGATAATGCCTAAATTAGTATTACAACCAACCGCGTCACGGGTCGCCTTAACCGCATAATAAATTCGCTCGCCTAAGCTATAATTAATATTGCTAATAGGCGTGGCACTTTGCTCGGCACTAACACGAAAATCTTCGACCGTCATATCATGGCCATCAGCATAAACACTGACATTTCCAGGCTTAAAAGCTTGCAGTTCAACTTCACAAGCATATTGATAAGCAGTGTTTAATTGCTGTTCACTCAACATACCGCTTCAACTCCCTGCTCTTCCAATTGACAATAACTAAGTAAATCATCCACTAGAACTTCAGCTACATTAACAGAACAAACACTTTCTAAACCTTTCCAAGCTGGAATACTATTAACCTCAATAATTTTATAACCGCCCTCGCGGGTGCAAATAATATCCACACCGGCATAATTCATATGCAATGCCGCTGTTGCTTTTATTGCTAGTTCAGCCATCGCGTTATCTAATGGTATAGCTTCACAGGATGCCCCACGCGCAACATTATTTAACCAATGTATACCACGCCGACGCATCGCAGCAATAGCATTACCATTAACCACAAAGACACGCCAATCAGAATAACCTTCACCCGCACAAGGCACAAAACGCTGCAAATAATACACCCCTTGACTATGTGCCAGCCAAAATAAATCGGTCATTTTCACAATCCGGCGTATACCCTCACCTTGTGAGCCAAAAATAGGCTTACTAATTAGCTTATGCCCCTGACTTAATTCTCGCTCAGCAATCTCTAGTGCCTGAGTCCTATCCCTTAGTACCCAAGTCTGCGGTGTTGGCAGCTGGTGCTGTTGCAATAAAAAGCTGGTCATCCCCTTGTCGACGCTCCGCTCTATCGCATGCCCATCATTATAAACCGGGATATCCATGACTTTCAGTGCATGTAAAATATCCAGATAAAGCACCACTTCAGTCAAAGAACCACCCGGCACACCGCGCACAAAAACAGCATCCGGCAAAGCCAGCTCAAAGCCTGGAATATAAAGCGGCAAAGCCCCCTCTTCGACAACAATGCGACACTCAGTCAACGACACATACTCAGCCACATAACCACGAGCAGCAAAGGCTAATCTTAATTGTTTACCGTGCCAGCCCGGATCATCGGTAAATATTGCTATTCGTCCCACTATATAGTTAAAACCTGTAAAATAGTAAATCAGACATTATACCGCTAATCAAAATTCGTCTCTTATAAGAGTTTACGGTTTTTATTAAATGGCATATTTTAATAACCTAGTATTCTAGTATACTATAGCCAAAATCAATACGGTTCTAACATCATGACAGCATCTGAAAACGTACATTTACACGAAATCAATAAATTTGGCTCGCAAGCAGAACGCTGGTGGGATAGAAATGGAGAGTTCAAAACTCTGCATGACGTTAATCCACTACGCATAAATTTCATCCAAAAATTCATCAACCCGCAAAACATGCGCATCGTTGATGTAGGCTGTGGTGGCGGCATATTAACCGAAGGCCTAGCCAAAAAAGGCGCAGATATGCTCGGCATTGACTTAAGTGAAGACTTAATTGATATTGCTGATTTACATAGCTTAGAGTCGGGCGTAAAAACTAATTACAAAAAAATCAGCGCTGAAGCACTAGCCGAAGCAGAGCCTGCTAGCTTTGATCATGTGGTATGCATGGAAATGCTAGAACATGTTCCTGAGCCAGGATCAGTAATTGCGGCTTGCGCAAAAATGGTTAAACCAGGCGGTTATGTTTTTTTCTCGACTTTAAATCGCAAACCTAAAGCTTATTTATTAGCGATCGTTGCTGCTGAGCATGTGTTAAAAATGCTTCCTGCTGGTACGCACGACTATAAAACGTTTATCAAGCCTTCCGAACTAAGCCAGTCTGCACGCGATGCAGGCTTAGAACTACAAGGCATGATTGGCATTCAATACAACCCTTTAACTAAAAACTTTAGTTTAAGTGATGATATTGACATTAATTATATAGCGGCCTTTAAACGTCCTGAATAATTCCATGAACAACTCGTTTAGCTTATCTTGTGTACTGTTTGACTTGGATGGCACCCTACTTAATACTGCGCCTGATTTAACTGCCGCTCTAAACAAAGCGCTAGAGAATTTCCATTTCCCTAGCGTCTCTGTTGCCGCTATTACACCGTATATCTCTTATGGTGCTGCAGTCATGATCGAACAGTCATTAGAGCAAGCGACTTCTGACGGCTTAAAAGCAGAGGTTTTAGAGTGGCTATTAAACTACTACGAAGATCATATCGCAGATCACACTCATCTATACCCAGGCATGCCTGAGTTACTAGCTAACCTTGAAGAAAGAAACATCCCTTGGGGCGTCGTGACTAATAAGCGCGAACGTATGACTCACCCACTAATGAATGCATTAGACCTAACTCAGCGTGCTGCATCCATTATTTGCGGCGACACAACTGCACATAGCAAGCCACACCCTGAGCCTATGCTGACCGCTTGTCAACAAATACAAGTCATTCCTGAAGAGTGCCTTTATATTGGCGATGCAGCGCATGATATTAGCGCCGGCAAAGCCGCTAATATGAAAACACTAGCAGCAACCTACGGTTACTTAAGGCCTGATGATCAACCGCAAGATTGGGGAGCTGACGCTTTAGTGCATCACCCTGATGAAATTTCACACTGGATAAAAAATCATACGCATGCCTTTAACTAAGCAAACTATTCTTATTACGGGTGCGGGAGGTGGCTTAGGCAGCACCGCTGCACTTGCGCTTGCTCAACAAGGCGCAACGATTATTTTATTAGACAAAAGCATCCCTAAACTAGAAAAAGTTTATGATGCCATTATTGCTACGAATGCACCTACACCTATCATATATCCGTTTGATTTAGCGGGTGCTTCGGAAGTTCAATACTATGAACTTGCCACAGCCATTGAGCAAAAATACGGCCATTTAGAGGGCGTATTGCACTCAGCAGCCGAATTAAATGCTTTTACACCCATCGCTATTCATGACACTTTTTCTTGGGGCCATACTATCAATGTTAATTTAAACGCTGCGTTTTTATTAACACAAGTATTACTCCCTCTATTACAAAAAGCCGAACACGCCTCCATTGTTTTTACCGGTGACTCCTTTACTCGTGAACCTAAGGCCTATTTAGGAGCCTATGGGGTATCTAAAATCGCCTTATCTGGCTTCGCAAAAATTTTAGCGGAAGAACTTGAAGACGCAGGAAAAATTAGAGTGAATACTTTAATTCCTGGGCCTGTTGATTCGCCATTACGCAAAAAATCCTTCCCTGCCGAAGATAAACATAAACTGCCCACTATGGCTGAAATAACTCCAGCTTATCTGTATTTATTCAGCAATAAAAGCATCGGCACGACAGGGCAAACCATTGATGCTCGAACCTTTAAACTATAGCAAATACGACAATGTCTGAAAGAGAAACTATTATCTTAACGCGTGATGTAAACGTTGTTCTTATCCCTGACGGAAACCATGGCACTCTTAGCAAAGGCAAAGAGGTGACCATACACCAAGCCCTAGGTAATAACTATACCGTTGTCACCGAACATGGTCACATGGTTAGAATTTCCAGCACCGATGCAGATGCCCTTGGCAAAGAAGTACATGAACTACATACTTTAGTCTCAGAAAACAGTGCTGTAGCGGTAGAAAAGAATTGCTGGGAGGTCATGAAAACCGTTTATGACCCTGAAATACCCGTTAATATCGTTGATTTAGGGCTCGTTTATAACTGCAATGTCGAAAGTGTCGCTGAAGGTGAAAATGACGTACATATTATGATGACGCTAACTGCACCAGGCTGTGGCATGGGGCCTGTTATTCAAGGCGATGTGGAAAAAGCAGTCCGCGCATTACCGGGCGTAAAATCTGTTAATGTCGAAATCGTATTAGACCCGCCTTGGTCACGCGACATGATGTCTGAAGTCGCCCAAGTACAGCTCGGTCTTTTTTAACCTTAAAATACCCGAACAAACCGTAGGGCGGACTTCAGTCCGCCAGTTCAATCGACATAGCTAAACCCCGCTAGTTACTTACACTCATATTTCATACAGGAGCATCACTCATGAAACATCAGAAAAAAATACTACTGGCACTTAGCCTATTCTTATCTACCTCAGCCTTTAACATTGCCTACGGTGCTGATTTAACTCGCCAGCAAGTTGAACAGCTACTAAAACAAGCCAGCCCCAATAAGCCCGCCGATTTAAGACGCAAAGACTTAAAAGGTGTCGATTTATCCAATATGGATTTGCGCAAAGCTGATTTATGGGGCGCTGATTTACGCGGCGCTAATTTAAGTAAAAGCAACCTATCCGGCTTAGTTTTAGATTTAACCGTCATGACCGGCATCAACTTATCCGGCGCTGACTTAACAAAAGTCAGTATTTTTGGCGTTAGCATGATGCGCTCTGATTTAAGCAATACCAATTTTAGCAACAGTCGCGTTATCGCTAATTTAGATAACTCCAATATGAGTAATGCCAACCTATCTAATGTTAAGTGGGGCGCAGATATGAAAAACCAGCCTATGGGCTTAATGCGCGTTAATCTAAATAAAGTGAATTTAACTAACGCCAACCTACAAAATGCCGATTTAGGCCGCGCCAGCATGCGCTTTGCCAATTTAACAAATGCCAATCTAAATAATGCCAACCTATTATCAGCAGAATTAACTTCAGCTAATTTCACAAAAGCTAATCTTAGCAATGTCGATTTCACCTCCGCTAAATTACGTGAAGCAAATTTTACTGATGCCACACTAAATGGCGCTACGTTCAAAGCCATACAAGGCCAAGATAGTATTCGTGGCTTAAAAAACAATAAAACTAAAAATTCGGCTAAGTTTGATTAAACTCTAGGATTCATAGGCGATTAAACTATAACCCTAGCCCTAGCATTCCCGAGAAATTTTTCGGGAATCTTCATTTGTAACTTTTCTAACCTCGGCAAGCTCTCTAGCTCCAACAAAATCAATCAAGGTTTGGTTTACTCAAAATAGCTAATAAATATATCACCCCACTCTGCTACTGCTTTCCTACGCAGGAATTTTAGACATAAAAAATCACGTCAAAACACTGCTATAATTAAGCATAAATAATAAGCAGGTAATCAAATGAAGCAGTATTTCGGTTTTAGATATTTCGGTAGCGATAAAACAACCGCAGGCAAACGGCACAAGCAATCTGGCAACGCCTCTATTGCAGGTGAGTGCATCGTTTTCAATAACAAAAAGCAACTTGAAGAATGGCTGAGCCAAGAAAAGCTAGATACTCCTAGTGAATCAGGTGGCGGCAAACGGATAAAATCATCACGGGCTGATTTACGCAGTAAATGCTTAGGTTTGACAATGTCTAACTTTAATAGGATGTTACTACTTAACACTGTAACTGAAGATGTGAAAAAAGAACCAACGACACCAACTAATAAGCCAGCTTAACGATAGCCACACTAAGCATTAACCGCCCGTTTGCCGTTAACTTCATACGGACGAGAAATTACCGCTGAAAATGAGCTTACCAATTCAACCTTCTCCTTCTGGAGAAGGCTTTAGACTTGCGTAGATACCTACATATACGTTTCAGAAGTAACTTAAGTCACTTAGCGGTAACCCCTAGAAAGCACAAGTAACCAACGCCCAATACTCATAAAACTTCAAGCCAAATAAAGCGCATAACTGACTTTATTTCCTCCCTTACTTACTCACACTCAAGCCAATCCTCATGACAAAAAAAATATCACTGACTAACAAAATCCTGATTGCTATGGGCTCTGGCCTGCTATTAGGTAGTTTAATTAATCACTACGCAATAGACCAAGTCATTATCCAAAACTATTTTGTTAACGGCATCTTTCACGTTATTGGTTCGGCATTTATTAACGCACTAAAAATGCTGGTTGTTCCCCTAGTCACCTTTTCATTGATTTGTGGTGTCTGTGGTATTGGTGATATTAGCGTACTCGGGCGCGTAGGCTTAAAATCATTTCTTTTATACTTACTGACTACAGGACTTGCTATTACCCTTGCTTTATTTGTAGCTATCACTTTAGCACCGGGGCAAGATTTCTCTCAACAGCAAGCCAATACCCATTTTGTCGCAAAAGCCTCCCCACCTATTAGCGATGTTTTTATTAATTTAATACCCAGTAACCCTATTGAGGCCTTTGCTCAAGGCAATATGCTGCAAATTATCTTTTTTGTTATTTTATTTTCTATTGCCATGCTAATGACAGGTGAAATAGGTCGCCAACTTGCTGACACTGCGGAAAAACTAAATGAAGTAATGATGAAAGTAGTTACTTTAGTGATGGATTTTGCGCCTATAGGTATTTTTTGTTTAATGGCAAAAACATTTTCAGAACAAGGACTTGCTTTAATTGTGCCCATGATCGGTTACTTCTCCGTAGTAATTCTATGCTTACTATTGCATGCGTTAGGCACTTTTTCTTTGTTACTGTATTTTTTCGCCAAATTAAACCCACTTACATTTTTAAAAAAAATGCGTCCCGCACATATTTTTGCCTTTAGCACGGCCAGCTCTAATGCAACTATACCTGTTACCTTGCAAGCAGTAGAAAAACGTATCGGTGTCAGTAATACGACAGCCGCCTTCACCGTACCTTTAGGAGCAACTATCAATATGGACGGCACCGCCATTATGCAAGGCGTTGCTACCGTATTTATTGCCAATGTCTATCAAATTGATCTCGATATAAGCCAATACATTACTATCATTGGCATGTCTATTCTAGCATCCATAGGCACTGCAGGCGTTCCTGGCGTCGGCCTAATTATGCTAGCCATGGTTTTCAATCAAGTTGGCTTACCAGTTGAAGGAATAGGCTTGATCTTAGGCGTGGATCGCTTACTGGACATGATGCGCACCGTCGTTAATATCACCGGAGATGCGACGGTAACTTGCATAGTCGCACGCGGTGAAAATAATATTGATGATATTGTTTTTAATGACCCTGAAGCAGGCTTCATAGCTGATATACACTTACCACACAAGGCGTCAGAATAACGGCACAAAATTGCCACAACCCAAAATCGAATCAATAACTCCTATTGCTCCCCCTAAAGATAAACATAACAATATGATTTAGCATAAGTTTATTAGAATGGCACATTAATCGCTTCATGCTTAATAACATAAAGACTCAAGGCATGAGGAAAGATGATGACACCAAAAACAGATAGTTTAGCCATTGTGAGCAACAACACTTTTGAAGCAACAAAAGCGTCTAATTTAAATCATTACGACATCAGCAGTGCGTTGCAAACAACATTAGAATTCCATGAATTAGTGCATATTTTCAGCAATAAAATTCAAGAATTAGTGCCGCACAATGGTTTTATCTACACTAACACTGAATTTGGTCTCAACATACAAAATGGCATTCAAACTAAAAACACATGCAGTTATGCACTAAAAGTTGAAGACCAAGACTTGGGCGAACTTACAATCATGCGTAATACTCGCTTTAATAAGCAGGAAATTGATTTATTAGAAACTTTGCTCTGCTGCCTGATTTACCCATTACGAAATGCAACTTTGTTTAATGGCGCATTGAAAATGGCATTTACAGACGCATTAACTCAAACTAATAATAGAACAGCCTTTAATGATTCACTCCTAAGAGAAATCACTTTAGCTGAACGTCATGCCAATCACCTGTCTCTTGTTTTTATTGACCTTGACCACTTCAAAGCCATTAATGATACATATGGGCATGATTGCGGCGACCAAGTATTAAAATCAGCAGCACAATGCATTAAAAATAGTATCCGTGGCTGTGACATCGCCTACCGTTATGGCGGTGAAGAGTTTGTCGTATTACTTAGCGATACAGATTTAGAAGGCGCCAAACTACTCGCCGAAAGAATTCGTGAAAAAATTGCCAACCATACTCTAGCTTACGGCATGGAAGTCATTAAATTAACCGCCAGTTTAGGTGTTAGTAGCCTACGCGGAAATGATACCACTGATAGCTTCGTAAAAAGAGCTGACGATGCCATGTATCAAGCCAAAGAAACGGGTAGAAATAAAGTACAAGCTGCGGCATAAAAACAAATCCAAGCTCATAAAAAACAACTGAATCGTGGGAGGGGCTTTTAGCCTCGACTTGTATGAAATCGCGGCTAAAAGCCCCTCCCACAAAACAATCCAAAGTCATTACATGCTTTAGACACTATTCCCACACTAACTCAATGGCTTTCAGCTATTTTCTGATTAATTTCTTGCGCCAAATTAAACTGCTTTTGTGCTGTCATTACATCCGGAAGCTGCCATTGAATAGACGTTTTCCCGACACTCTGTAAATATTCATTACTACGAGAAAAAGGCTTTTGCCCAAAGAACCCACGATATGCGGATAAAGGGCTTGGATGTGGCGCTTGCAGTACCAAATGCTTTGAGCTATCAATAAAAGCACCTTTTTTCTGCGCATAAGCACCCCATAAAATAAATACAACATGCTCAGCTTGAGCATTGATTAGCTCAATAATTTTATCCGTAAACCGTTCCCAACCCTGCCCTTGATGCGCTGCCGCACTATTTTTTTCGACACTCAGTACGCTATTTAATAACAACACACCTTGCATAGCCCAGCTAATTAAACAGCCATGTTCCGCGCGTTCAATTGCAAGATCACTACTTAATTCTTTATAGATATTAACCAAGGAAGGCGGCAGAGCAATACCAGGCGGGACAGAAAAGCAAAGCCCGTGAGCCTGACCTGGGCCGTGATAGGGGTCTTGACCAAGAATAACGACTTTGACTTGATCGAAAGGAGTTAAATTCAGTGCCGAGAAAATTTGCTTTGTTTGTGGATAACAAGTCTTACCTAGTTGCTTTTCATGCTGTAAAAAACAACGTAAAGCCTGCATATAATCTAAATCAAATTCATCCTGCAATAATGCTTTCCAGGAAGCATCCATTTTTATTCGTTTACTAGTTTCTGTATCCATAACAACTGAACCTTATCTTAAATCTTCAAGTGAACAGCACTGCCCTTTTTTAAACCCATAAAAAAACCACTCAATCAAATGATAGATTGAGTGGCTTAATAGCTTGCAATAAAATCAGGGCTTAATTTTTCTTAGGAAGCAGAAAAAACCTGCCTTATTAAATCTCTTTATCGCTTAAATCTTTCTTTTCATCAACAACGGGAACTTCTTCATCCTGACTCTCTTCCTGCTCAGATTTATCTTTAATTTCCATCTCTTCTGGCTCATCTTCAGGTGGATCTATTCTCTCACCTTGCAACAGTCGTTCAATTTGATGCTTATCAATTGTTTCCCAGTCCATCAGAGCTTGCGCCATATTATGCATAACTTCGATATTATCTTTAAGAATATCTTCGGCACGCTGATAATTCTTATCAATCACACTACGCACTTCTTCATCAATCATTTGCGCCATTTGCTCTGACATAGGTTTCGCTTGCGACCCCATATAGCCACCCTCACTATCACCATAATCCATAGGCCCTAGTTTGTCAGACAAACCCCAGCGAGTGACCATATTACGAGCTAATTGTGTAGCACGCTCAATATCATTAGATGCACCTGTCGTTACTTTATTTTTACCGTAAATCAATGCTTCAGCGATACGCCCACCGAACAATCCAGATATTTGGCTTTCTAACTTATCTTTACTAGCACTATAGGTATCGCGTTCTGGTAAAAACATGGTGATCCCTAAAGCACCACCACGCGGCATAATACTAACCTTATAAACTGGGTCATGCTCAGGCACGTGACGGCCAACAATGGCATGTCCCGCCTCATGATAAGCAGTCATCAATAAATCTTCTTTACGCATCACCATCGAGCGTTTTTCAGCACCCATTAGTAACTTATCACGCGCACGATCTAAATCATCCATAGTCACTACGCGTTTATTATTTCTTGCCGCCAATAAAGCACCTTCATTAACTAAGTTAGCTAATTCAGCACCAGAAAAACCAGGCGTACCGCGCGCTAAATCTTTCATGCTAACATCGTCGGCTTGAGGTACTTTTTGAATATGCACTTTTAATATTTGCTCACGACCTTTAATATCAGGCAAGCCAACATGCACTTCTCTATCAAAACGACCCGGTCTTAATAAAGCCTTATCTAAAACATCCGAACGGTTAGTCGCAGCAATAACAATAATGCCCTCATTACCACTAAAACCATCCATTTCCACCAATAATTGGTTTAAGGTTTGCTCACGTTCATCATTACCGCCACCACCAGTACCTGCGCCACCACGTTGACGACCGACAGCATCGATCTCATCGATAAAAATAATACAAGGCGCGCGCTTTTTAGCCTGTTCAAACATATCACGCACACGCGATGCCCCAACACCAACAAACATCTCTACAAAATCAGAACCTGAAATAGAGAAAAATGGCACATTAGCTTCGCCGGCAATCGCTCGCGCTAATAAAGTTTTACCTGTTCCTGGAGGACCAACTAATAACACCCCGTGAGGAATCTTACCGCCGACAAATTCGTATTTCGAAGGATCTTTCAGGAAATCAACAATTTCCATCACATCTTCTTTAGCTTCTTCTACCCCTGCAACATCAGAAAAACCAACTTTAATTTGATCTTCTTCAAGTAGCTTAGCACGACTTTTCCCCATGCCCATTTGACCGCCACCACCGCCAGCACCACCTTGTTGCTTGCGGAAAAAATAAACCCAAACGGCAATGAGTAGCAACATTGGCGCCCAAGAAATAAAAATTTGCGTCAGCATTGACTGCTTTTCTGGTGTTGCCACTTTAATTTTTACACCATACTGAATCAGGTCATCAATCAAATGTGTATCATCTGGATTATAAGTTACAAATGGCTCACCATTAATCAACTTACCTTTGACCTTTTCGCCTTCAATAGTGACCTCAGACACAGCCCCATTGCGAATATCTTCAATAAAATCGGAATACAGAATCGTATAATTTTGCTCATAGGTCGGTTGCATTCGTCCCATAATGCTAAAAAATACGCTACCAACCACTACGAACATAGCAATTCTTACTAGAATTTTCATCATATAATTTCTCTATTATTATCAAAAACCCGGAACTTAAATTCCCGATCCTTATTATTATTTTTATTCTTTGTTTCTCTGTATCCCCTGAGCTTTGTATAATAGTAAAAAATCAATTTATACAACCAAAGGAACCAAGCTATGCCAATCTCATCAGATCTTGTTGAAGAAATCACTATTTTAACACGTTACAACCAAGCATCAACGCAAGCAGGTATTAAAGTACACGACACAGCACAACCAGGATCCATTGCAGCCGTTAAGCGTTTATTTGATAAAGGCTTAATTTCTCGAGATGATGGTGGCTATTTAACTGACTTAGGTATTGAAACTGCTGAGCATATACAAAGAGCGTTAACTATATTAACATCTAAATAAGCTTATTTTTCATCAAAAAAAGTAAGGATAATAGACCTTAAGCGTAAAATTCGCCTTACTTGCTCTACTTTTCCACTTCTATACAAACAGCTATAAAACACTTATAGCTGTTTGTTGTATGCCGAAGAGAAAAAACGGCGCATTCTTACCTCTCTCTCCTCAAAACACCGCTTAATCTAAGCAAGTTTTCTTGTAGCCCGTTATGAAGCTTGCGGAATACGGGAAATTCGCGCCTCTAAATCAAAAACTATATTAGTATACAATAAAATAGATACATATTGTTTACTGCTATTAAAAACACACCACATAGACTATTATTTAAGCACTTACTCTCACTCTAACAGGACACTAAAATGAGAAAATACCTCTTATCGTTTATCGTTATAGCTTTTATAACTGGCTGCTCTTCACTTACTTTAGATACTGATTACGATAAATCTATAAATTTTTCTAATTTCAAAACTTACCGCTGGCATACTCAAAATAAATACAATACTGCGAGCCAACAATATTTAAAGGTTAACAACCTAATGGATCAGCGTATTCGCGCCACTATAGATAAGCAATTACAAACCCAAAACTATACGGTAGTAAGCTCTGATAAAGTCGACTTTCTAATTAATTACAGTGTTGTTGTAGAAGATAAAACCGACATAAATACCTACAATAACTACAATGGCTACTATCCTGGCTTTCGCTATGGCATGGGCTATGGATCTTATGGTCGTCGCATGAGCGTAGGTTATAGCTCAGGACCTGATGTGCAAGTAACCCATTACCAACAAGGCACACTAATAATTGATATCATTAATCCGGAAACAGACCAGCTTATGTGGCGTGGAGCTGCGGATGGACGCCTACCAAAAAATGCTGACAGAGCGGAAAAAGATAAGCTTATTCAGCAATATGTGACAAAAATATTATCTGACTTCCCGCCTAAAAAATAGCAAGATTTTAAGCCTGTATAATTTAATGTAGGGTATGCACTGCATACCTTGTTACACCGAAAGGTACGCAATGTGTTCCCTACCTTAATTTTTCGCCTTAAATGTAAACCCAAAAATTCTATTCTACGAGTAAACCTGCTTTTACCCAATCAGGGAAACCACCACGATAATAAAATACTTTCGTCCAACCCCAAGCAACAGCCTTCTCACTGGCTACTGCACTGCGCTGACACATATCACCATTACAGTAAAACACCACTGGCTGATGCTTTTTCACAACTGCAGCTAAAGACTCTTCAGTTAAATCCAGTACCAAATCCAAATGCACGGCCCATTGAATATGGCTGGCTTGGTAATCCGTAACTCTACGCACATCTATAAAAGTAACGCCTTGGTTCATCAAGGATTTCGCACGCTTAGTGCTTATTGTCACCGCGCCATCTACCTGTTCAGGAGCTGGAGATTTTGCTAACACACTTTCAGTAACAAATAAAAAACTGAACAACATTATTAAGTAACGAATTTTCATAGCAAGCTCCCAATATGAATGATTTATGTTTACTTTTTAACATACTTGACAAAATTTTTGTTAAAAACATCAAATAACTTTAGAGGTTTTATAAATTTTACGCAAAAAAAAAGCGGTTCACCCATAAGGTGAACCGCTTTTTTTAGAGAATGCTAAATCAGTAATTAAGCTGCTTTACGACGAGAAAAAGAAAACCCCAATAATCCCATACCCAATAGAGCTAAAGAAGTAGGCTCAGGAACATTTGTTGGCGCCCCTTTCCCTTGAGCTGTAAGAGAAGAAGACCAGCTTGCTGTACGGTCTGAAACACAACCGGAAGCATCCCCCTGGCAAGAACCGTTTGCAGTATAAGTACCCGCAAAGGCTGTTGCATCAAAACCACTACCACTGACTAGACTTGTTACACTACCTGAGATATCTAATGCTATAGAATCTGTACAAAGCCCATTTCCATTACAAGACATAGCATTAGGAACCAAGTTTTGAGTCAACAGTAACTCAAAGGAAAAATTACCTGCTTCAAAAATAACAACACCAGAACTACCATCTGAAAAAACATATGCGGAGGCAAGCCCATTTGAACCGCCTAAATCACCTGTAGAACCGCTCGCTAATGCAAGTAAATCAGGCGTAAAAGTAGTTAAAGGTGAAACAATATCACCTAAAGTAGTCGCATCAAGACCACCACTAAAAGATATTGAGCCATTGATAAAGGCAGCATTTGCTTGCGTGCTAAGAGAGAGTGATAATGCTAATGCACTTAAAATTAACGCTAATTTTTTCATATTGAGATCTCTAAAATTTAAAAATATTTAAGGTTAAATACGAAAGCTTCCATCGTATTGCAATCCAGCCATCTCACTTAATTACGCGTAAAGAGACCTGTAACTTTCCGACCCCGCCTCACAGCGAGTGTGGCAAATAATACAAAATACAAATGCTATAAGTAGCAACCAAAGTGTAAAAAAATTAGACACCGTTTTTCTTTGTTTTTGCCGGTGTATTCTACGTATTCCTAATACCTGTAACTGTCATTTACTGCCCTTAAGCTGTCATTTGCTGTCGTACATAGAAAGCCTTATTACTGCAACCTAAACATTTCTCGTATCAAAAACTCGGCCGCAAGCGACCGAGCTTGACAAAGCCATAGCTGATTTTATTTGAAAACCATTGGTTTTCAAGCTTTCCGACTAATGTGCCGGAGGCAAGCCTCCGAGTTTTGCTTCGCGATAAAAGCTACGATAACAAAACTCCTTAAATACTATTAGATACTTAGCGCAGACGATTACTCGGTTACCAACGCTTCAACCTATAAAAGTATTTATATAGCTCGTGAGATACGAAAAATGGGCTGCTGATTTAAGAATAAACGCCTTCTCCTAAAAGAGAAGGCTGGGATGAGATATGAGAGAACCTATAAGATATTGATTTTATTACCTTAAGCCACTCCTAACCATATAGTGTTTTTAAGTTAAAAACATATGGATTTGATATAACGCAGATAAAGGTGAAGTACACTTACACAAAGAAAATATGTGTAATTTAGAATTTTTTAAGGAAAACTCGCCGGTAATTAGGATTGTTCCGTCAATAATGACTGTAAAAATACCTGACAATAGGGGGGGGGGGGGGGCAGAATCGCAGTACTATTTTGCGCTAGTATATTTGCTTTGTTGTTAATAAACCTTATCCACTTTGAAATGTGCAGTTTTTAGTTAATACTATTTTCGTACCTGTCATCCCAGCATGTTTTTAGTGGAAATCTATTGATGGTGTTTAGATTCCCGATAAAAAACTTCGGGAATGAGGAGAGTTTTCAGTGTAGATTGGGTTTATACCCTTTTTAATGCAATTTTTGGCTTCCAACTCCCTTACAATAAAACCGAAACCTTTATATTTTTTGTAACCAAAACTGGCACACTTTTTTAATTGCATAATCATATAGCTTAATAAGCATATTGAACTATGCTTTTATCTTAAGGAAACGGCTATTTCTTCTCACTTAGTTAGAATAATATCAACACAACCTAATAATATTATTTGATGCACTTCTTATTATTGATAGTTTTTTTTATACCCCAACTACTCTACGCTCAAAAAAACTTGCCTTTAACATCGAGTGAAAACTCTAGGCAACTCACAACAGAAGTCACAGTACTACGCGATCAAACCGGTGATAAAACGCTAGCTGATGTACTGCTATTGAAAAACAACTTTAGCTTAGTTAAACTGCCCTTCAATCGAGGTCATACTCATGATGCTTATTGGTTTCGTATTACTTTGCAACGTACGGAAGACACCCGAAAAGACTGGTTATTATCAGTCACACCTGCCACCCTAAATAATTTACGTTTGTATACACCTAATAACAATGGCGGCTTCACTCTACATCAATCTGGTAATCAGGTAGCGGCGGCATTACATCCAATCGATAAGCAGTTCGGAGCCTTCACCTTTCCAATTGCATTAACAGATACTAATTCGACCGTTTTTTATCTTCGACTACAAACACAATCAACCTCCGCACTTAATCTTTCAATAACGACATCGGCAACCCTTGCGCAGACTAACAGCCAGAAGAAACTTCTGCTAGGCGTTATATTGGGTATTTTATTGGTTGTATCATTCCTGACTTTAATGATGTGGAACAAGAAGCACCATTGGATCTATATCGTGTTAGTCAGTTACATCGTTGGCTGGAGTATGTCACTCACCGCAATAGATGGCATAATAGCTAATTATTTACTTCCTTATCATCCTGAAATCGCTATGCTAATGTCACCACTCGGAGGCAGTATTATGGCATTCTGTTTTGCTTCTTTCAGTATCCTATTCTTTGATACTCCGCGTTATTTTCCACGCTTAACCTTTATTTTTTATGGCGTAATGGCTTTAACATTATTAGCTGCACTAAGCATATCTTTTGGTCAGTTGATTACTTTTGCACCTATTGCAATGCTAGCTACCCTTTTATCTTTACCTGCACAGCTATATATCAGCTGGGTAAGAGCTTATCGTGAACAATCAGGTGGTCAAGCTATTTTTTATGGTTCTTTATTAAACCTAATTTTCTCCATGCTTTTGCTACTTTTTATATTAGGTTTAATTTCAGTTAACATCACACAGTTATTAGTCGCTCAAATGAGCGTACTCGCAATACTCCTTTTCTCTGGACTATATCAACGCTTTCGTAAGCTGGAGCTAAACCAAGAGGAAGCTAATATACGTAGTGAAATTGCCGAAAAATTGATCTCTATAGAAAAACAGCATAACAAAGAATCATCGACCTTCTTCAGTCTTGTTGCCCACGAAATAAAAACACCACTAGCCGTTATAGATAGCACTGTTCAAACTTTGCAAACCTGCCCTTCTATACCTAATGAACAGGTGATCGAACGTTACCATAGAATTCGTCAATCCATTACGCATCTCAATAGTTTATTGGAAAATACTCTATCTACTGAATATGATAACCAACCGCTACATCTCCATACTGAACAATTTTTACTCGCTCCCTTTGTTAAACAAACTGTTAATACTGTATTAACAGAGAATAACTGTGACATCAAAATAGCTGATAATTATCGCTGTACTGCTGACCGTAGATTACTTAATTTAGCTTTAAGTAATCTTTTGGTGAATGCAGAAAAATACCGGATAGCTAATACACGCATCACTTTGCAAGCCAGTAAGAGCACGCACCATGGGAAAAACGGCACACTATTCACTATCAGCAATAGGCATACCTCCCTAGTGAAACCTGATACGACTGAATGGTTCACTAAATATTACCGAGAAAAAAATCAAGCCAATATCGATGGCTTAGGTTTAGGCCTGCACTTGGTGCAACAAGTAGCTCAAGCTCATGCAGGTATTATTAACTGCGACGCCACACCCACACCTCACGCCGATCAATGGTTGATTTCAGTCAATTTTTGGTTACCCAGCCACAATGTTAAGGAAAACAAGAAATGATTCGTGTCTATATTGTAGAGGACAACGCACAATTATTAGAAGATGCTACCTTATGCTTGAATGCTCAAGGATTTGACTGTTATGGCGCTCCTGATGGACAAAGCTTTAATGACTTAATATCAAAGCAACTTCCAGATATAGCGGTATTAGATTGGATGTTACCTGATGAAACTGGCCTAGTCATTTCTCAGAGGTTACGAAATAATGAGCAAACAAACAAAATTGGCATCATATTTCTTACTTCTCGTAGCGACATTGGCGCTCGTATCTCAGGCTTAGAATTTGCTGATGCATACCATGTAAAACCCATAGACTATCTAGAATTGGGGGCCGTTATCAAAAGCGTTTATCGCAGAATAGAAATAACTAAGTCCTCGGCAACTAAACCGACATGGCGCTTAGATGCTGGTAACTTAATCCTACATTCACCAGCGGGTCAATCCCTTAACCTATCCCACCGTGAATTCATACTATTACGTGAACTTGCAAACAGCCCTAATTCGCCTGTTTCTGCAAAACTGATTATTGAATCGTGGGGTGAAGAGTGGATCAACTTTGAGAAAAATCGCCTTGAATTACTACTATCTCGACTACGCACAAAAATGAAAAATATTAGCGATGACTCGTTAAGCCCTATTCGCGCCATACGAAATCAAGGCTATCACCTGATGATACCGATACAAGTTCACGATTAAGATTACCTGATACCGAATTAATGTTCAGTCATTTCCAGTATCGATTATGTTATTAGGCTTCCATTTTAAGGCGGGACGAGTAATAGGAGTACAATAGCTTTAGCTATTGTACTCCTGCCCAATATTTTGAATCTCCTTGCCCCACCTTAATTTTATAGCCTGTTATTACTTTTTCAGCATAGTTAAAGCCTACAAGTCATTCCAAGCCTTTTCCAGTCGCTTAGCCGAAACCGGGTACGGGGTTCTTAACTGCTGAGCAAAGAGCGATACCCTAAATTCTTCGAGCATCCAGCGGAAGTCTTCGCTATCAGGGTTAACGATTTCATTTTTCTGCCGTTTTTCAATACTCTGCCAAAACCATTGCTGGAATTTCGCAATTTCTTGCATTTTCTGTTGATCTTTACCCGACTGCTGAAGCATTGATTGCAAGCGTGTTTCGAGAGCCTTTAAATAGCGCGGATAATGTCTTAAATGCTCATAAGCACTCTTGGTTAAAAACCCCTGGTAAAACAAACGCGCTAATTGCAATTGCACATCTTGCACTGACTTATCTTGCTGCGGCATACGATCCACTTGCTGTTTAAGCTTGGCATAATGCGCTAAAGCATTCACCACGCTGTCGCCAATTTTAGTCGACATGGCAATTAACTCTGGCTTATTATCTTTTAAACACTGCTCAAATTGTTGTTCACTACGAATTGTATGATCACTAACAAACACTGATTTAATAATCAAGCCCAGCATATCTTCTTTATAATTACGACTTAAAATATCCTTAGTTAAATCAGGGTGCCTCACTAAGCGGTTATAAGCTAATTCCGATTCAGGTGAAAACGGTAAGTTTTTTAAAATATATTTAGCTTCTTTTCTTAACTGTATTTGGAATAAACGCGCTAAGCCTGCTTCATGTTGTAAGGCCGCCTTTTCTTGAGTATCCAAAATACGTACACCAACCGTATCACCTTCATCAATAATCGCCGGATAACCGACAAAATCTTGCCCATCCTGTTCAAATTGATAGACCTCAGGTAAATCATCAAATGCCCATTTAATACAGCCTGTGTAATTAAGCTCATCTTCAGCGAGTTGATTAAAGCTATCCCCTGCTTTTTCTGTGTATTTTTGCTGTAAGGCTTTTAAATCGCGACTATTATCTAAGTGCTTACCTTGCTCATCGACCACCCGGAAATTCATGCGTAAGTGGTCAGTGATAACGTCTTTATTCCATGCCGTTAAAGGAATCGCTTCGCCCGTCAATTTACGCAAGCGCATAGCAACCCACTCATATAAAGAACCTGTGCCATCTGGTTCAACTTCAAGGCAACGCTCGACCATAGCGGGTACAGGAACAAAATGTTTGCGCAATTGCTTAGGCAGGCCTTTAATCAAAGCAATCATTTTTTCGCTCAGCAAACCTGGAACTAGCCATTCAAACGGTTGCTCTACAAGCTGATTAATCTGGTGTACCGGAATAATTACCGTCACACCATCTTCTTCATGCCCTAATTCAAAGCGGTACTGCAAAGGTAAGGTTAAACGCCCCACCTTTTTCTCATCCGGATATTCCCAAGAACTAATATGACCTTCATCTTGACGGGTTAAATCTTCTTTGGTTAAAAATAATAATTTTGGCTGTTCGCGTTCTGCTTTTTTACGCCATTGATCAAAGGTAATGCCATTAACTACATCTTCCGGTAGCTTTTGATCATAAAAATCATACAACCACTCTTCATCTTCGATTAAATCAACGCGACGGCCTTTATGCTGAATATAACCGACCTCTTCTAATAAGGTTTCATTCGCTTTAAAGAATGGCGCACGCGTATGGTAGTCATGTTCAACCAGTGCATTGCGAATAAAAAACTGGCGTGCGGCTTTGGGGTCGACATGCTCATAAGGAATCTTGCGCCGGCTTTGTAAAGTTAAACCAAATAATAGCGTTCGCTCAAAAATAGCACTACGCGCTGATTTTTTCTCCCAGTGCGGATCAAAATGGTTTTTCTTAATCAAATGTTCAGCACAGCGTTCAATCCACTCAGGCTCAACTTTTGCCACACAACGCCCGTAAACCTTACTTGTTTCCACTTGTTCCGCTGCCATAATCCATTTAGGCCGTAATTTATGTTGCCCTGACCCTGGAAAAATATAGAACTTTAAATTGCGCGCCCCCAAATATTCATATTGCTCATGTTTGAAACCAATATTAGATAATAAACCCGGCAATAAAGATTGATGTACTGCCTCATAAGAGGCTTCAGTGCTATTAATCTTGAGTTTCAACTCCCCTTTAATCACCTGCAAGATTTGCGTATGTACATCCTGCCATTCTTTTAGGCGAACATAGGATAAGAAATGCTGCTTACACCATTTACGCAATTGATTATTGGATAAATGTTTTTTCCGTTCTTCAAAGGTATTCCAGATATTAATATAACTTAGGAAATCAGAATCAACGCCTACAAATTCAGCATGCTTGGTATCCGCCTGCTGCATTTTATCTGCGGGCTTCTCGCGCGGATCTTGGATACTTAAGCCCGAAACAATAATAGAAACCTCATGCAAACAAGACATTTCATCTGCTGCAATTAACATGCGCGCTAATTTTGGATCAACGGGGAGTTTTGCTAATTTCAATCCAGTGGGTGTTAGTTTTCCTGACTTATCCAAAGCGTTGACTTCTTGCAAGCTCGTTAAACCATCGCGAATCATTTTATCTTCAGGCGGCTCAACAAAGGGAAATTCACGTATATCGCCTAATTTTAACGATGCCATTTGCAAAATAACTGAGGCTAAACTAGTACGCTTAATCTCTGGCTCAGTGAATTCAGGGCGGCTTAGATAATCCTCTTTAGAATACAAGCGGATACAAATACCATCGGCAACACGCCCACAACGCCCCGCTCTTTGATTGGCACTCGCTTGAGAAACTTTTTCAATAGGTAAACGCTGAATTTTACTGCGATGGCTATAACGACTTATGCGCGCATGCCCAACATCAATAACACTACGAATACCGGGAACGGTTAAAGAGGTTTCCGCGACATTGGTTGCCAAAACGATACGACGTTTTCCACCCTTAGACTTAAACACACGCTCTTGCTCGCTAACACTGAGCTTAGAATACAGCGGCAACACTTCAAAACGCCCACTATTATGCTTACGTATTGATTCATCTGTTTCCCGAATATCTCGCTCGCCACTAAGGAAAATTAATATATCGCCGCCAATATCACCGTATAACTCATCCACTGCATCTAAAATGGCTTGTTGTACGTCATTCGTTGTTTCGTCCTCTTCCTCATCTTGTTCAATGGGACGGTAACGCATTTCTACTGGGAAAGTACGTCCTGAAACATTAATAATCGGGGCATCAAAAAAGTGCGTAGAAAAGCGCTCAGGATCAATCGTTGCGGAAGTAATCACTAATTTCAAATCAGGGCGGCGAGGTAGTAACCAACGCATATAACCCAAAAGAAAATCGATATTTAAACTACGCTCATGCGCCTCATCAATAATAATCGTGTCATATTGACTTAAATACGGATCATTTTGCGATTCCGCCAGTAAAATCCCGTCTGTCATTAATTTAACCAGCGACGTTTCACGCGTTTGGTCATGAAAGCGGACTTTATAACCGACAGCCTGACCTAGCGGTTGCTTCAACTCTTCGGCAATTCGGTCGGCAACGGTACGTGCTGCAATACGTCGTGGCTGTGTATGACCAATCAGCCCCGCCGCACCACGGCCAATAGATAAACAAATTTTGGGTAATTGCGTGGTTTTTCCTGAACCGGTTTCACCACAGACAATGACCACCTGATTTTTCTGGATTAATTCTGCTATTTCTTCTTTTTTGCCAGTGACGGGTAAATCTGGATATTCTAATACGGGGAAGCTAGCTAAGCGTGCATTACGCTTTTCAATAGATTGCTTTAGCTTAAGTTCCAGAGCTGACAGCTTTTCCTTAATGTCCTTATTCTTTCTTAATTCACTACGCAAACGATCTAATTGCCTTTTGATTGACTGACGATCTTTATTGAGTGTTTTGGGTAAGTTTTTAGATATTTGCTGGATGAGTTCTTGAGAAGACATAGGGGAGTATTAAATGATGTGGAACAGAGCGAAACTTCAAACATCCGTAGGGCGAACTTCACAGTCCGCCTATTTTGAACAATGTACTAACTTAGGAATGGGTCGAAATAACGTTTACATTATCAAATGATGAGCCGATCTTTAGCTTACATTTTAAAAAGCGGGCTAAAGTCCGCCCTACGATACAACCTTATTTTAACTACCGACCTCGACCTCTTGGCGGCCCTGGCTTTCTTTTAGTTCTTTCAAACGGATCTTTCTTTTCGTGATGACGCCTATCAGGTGCGCCTTTCCCCTTCTTAGCAAATGAATCGTTGTTTTCTCTCGGTTTATTTGCCCTAGCTTTATTCTGTGACACCCTTTGGTTAGCAGCCCCCTCAATCCGTTCCAACGGCAATTTAACGAAAGTTAATAAATCATCCAACTCCTTTGCAGCTAACTCGTAACACTGTCCTGCCCCTAAACCGTCTGGCAAAAAGATAGGTCCATAACGTACACGCATTAAACGACTTACCTGAAACTCTAAGGCTTCCCATAAACGTCGCACTAGACGGTTACGCCCTTCAGTAACGGTTACGTGATACCAACTATTTGCACCTTCTCCACCATTGAACTGAATATCTTCAAATTTGGCTATACCATCCTCTAGCTCAACACCTTTTTTTAATTGAGCAATATTATCTGCAGTCACTTCACCTAAAATACGCACAGCATATTCACGATCAATTTCTGAAGAAGGGTGCATTAAACGATTAGCTAACTCACCGTTATTAGTGACTAATAATAAACCTTGAGTATTAATATCTAAGCGACCTACGGCAATCCAGCGCCCCTTCAAAATCTTAGGTAATTGACTAAAAATTACTTTACGGCCTTGAGGATCATTTCGCGTCACCACTTCACCTGTAGGTTTATGATAAATCAGTACACGAGTTGGCTGCACACCAAAAACTTCCCACTTTAAGTGCCGGCCATTTAACTGTAATTTATCGCCAGCTTTCAGGTGATCGCCTAACTGAACTTTAATGCCATTAAGAAGTAAGCGACCTTCGGTAATCCAACGCTCAACTTCACGACGCGAACCTACACCACCACGCGCTAAAACTTTTTGAATCCTCTCTCCTGCAGCATCTGCCGCAGGTCTTCTCTTAGGCTTAGTTGATGGAGATGCGGCAACATCTTGAGCTGTATTCTCAGCACTCTCCTCATCTGCTTGATAAGGTTTTATATTAATGACAGGGGCTTGTGTTTTCACGTGTTTTATCTTTTTCTGGATTTGTTTAAAAATCAGCTAAATATATTAGCTAATGACTTAACTTGTAGAGCGAACTTTAGCCCGCTTTTTAGCAATGGCGGACTAAAGTCCGCCCTACTATTTTTATTTTCCCATATTAATGGGTGTGTATTTACTTACCTGGAGAATTACCCCACAGGATTTTATGTAATTGTAATTGAAAGCGCACAGGCAATTGGTCACGTAAAATCCATTCAGCTAATTCTGTCGGATCTTGCTCACCCATGCTCGGAGAAAATAAAACCTCGCACTGTTTATCTAATTGATATTCATCTAGCTTGTCTTTAGACCATGCATAATCTTCAGCATTACAAATGACAAACTTTAACTGATCTTTAGCTTCAAGATACGGCAAGTTAGTATATAAGTTGCGAGACTCTTCAGCCGAAGCTGGCGTTTTCAAATCCATAACTTTAACAATACGCGGATCGACTTGAGATACATCAAGTGCACCACTGGTTTCTAAAGACACAATATAGTCTTTATCTGCTAATTGCGTAAGTAATTCTAAACAGGCGGGCTGCGCCAAAGGTTCACCACCGGTCACGGTAATATATCGCGTTTTATATTGTTCAACTTGCGCAATAATATCAGCGATACTGGTCATTTCGCCACCAGAAAAAGCATAACTGGTATCACAGTATTGGCAACGTAAAGGGCAGCCTGTTAGACGAATAAAAACAGTGGGCATACCAACTGATTTAGATTCTCCTTGTAATGAATAAAAAATCTCACTAATGCGTAAATCATTATGTCTCACTAAGCTTACTGCCCCATACTCTGTAATTTTTTCTCTGCCATATGTGCGGAAGTACTATTGGCATAATCTGTGGTTATTTGCGTATACAGCTGCTTGGCTTTAGCTTTGTTATTTTCTGCTAAATAAATATCTGCTAGCTTAAGCATTGATGTCGCCGCTTTTTCGCTCTTTGGAAACTGAGTAAAAACCGCCTCAAAACTTTTCTTAGCAGCTGCCTTATCCTTAACAACGGAATAAACAGAAGCTAACCAAAAAGTGGCATTATCACTATATTTTCCCGCAGGATAATCCTGTAGAAATTTTTTAAATAAGCTTATTGCTTGCTGATAGTGGCTATTTTTAACACTCTCAAACGCCTTATCAAAATCAGCTTTTTCACTGGCTTTTGATTTAACTTTTGGCTTAGGCTTAGCAGCTTCAATCGCAGCCTTTCTTTGCGCTACTGGAACAGCCAAATTCCCTTGAACTGACCTATTAGCGTTAGTACTAATTGCTGTAGTGCCGCGCCCTGTCTCCATACGCTGTATGCGAGCATCTATATCAGCATAAATATTTTTCTGGCGTTGCTTTAAATTCGTAATTTCATAATTTTGTTGCTCCACCAAACCTCGTAACTGCTGTAGCTCAGTTTGCAAACTCTCAACACGCCCGAGCATTTCCAACATAGGTTGATTTGATGTCGCTCGGCCCGAATAAGAAGCACCACTGGCATAAGTCGAATTATTGATGATTGGCGGTAAAGGCCTAGTTTCAGCCTGTACAATACTTACTGCAGACAAGGCTAATATTAAAGGTAATTTTTTCATTATTTATACACGACCTCTACTCGACGATTAAGTGCAAAAGATTCATCAGTATGGCCTGAAGCCACTGGTTTTTCCTCACCATAACTAACGATATCCATCTGATTGGTCATAACACCAATCAACTGTAGTATTTTAAATACTGATTTAGCACGCTGCTCACCTAAAGCAATATTGTACTCACGCGTACCTCGCTCATCTGAATGCCCTTCTAAAGTAATACGTTGATTCGGGTTGGCCATTAAATAATTTGCGTGTGCTTCTAATATCGGCACGAATTCATTTTTCACTTGGCTACTATCATATTCAAAGTAAATAGTACGCGTTGACAAAGGACTATTTGGGTCAGAAAACTCAGGGCTTTGCATAAGCGCATCAATACCTTCACTAATCTGATTATCTACTCCAAGCTCCGTTACCTGCAGACCATCGGCATTATAAGTATTGCTATCAACACCCGAACGATCGTTAAGAGAATTCAACATATTCTGCGCAGAATTATCCTCCTCACTTAAAGAATCTTTATTAAAAAGACTACAACCGGATAACAATGTTGCAATAAAAAAAGCGACTATACCTATTTTAAGTTTCATATTTCTAACCTTTGTTTGTATAAATATTGACGTACCATACTACCCTTATTTACGTGGCGCCCACGCCGGCTCTCGCACCATACCTTCAGTATGCTGTATATCTTGTTTGCTCGCTCCATCGAGGGTAACGGTTGCTAAAATATCATCATTTCCTTTACGCCGCGCATAAATAATCACTTGGCCGTTAGGTGCAAAACTTGGTGATTCATCATGCGGGCCATTACTTATAACTGTTGTTGCTCGGCTTGCTAAATTTTGTACCGCAATACGGTAATTACCTTGCGCCCCTTGCACCATGACCACAGACTTACCATCGGCAGAAAAACTACCGCGAGCGTTATAGTCCCCATCAAAAGTAATTCTCTCCGCAACACCATGGCCATTGCTTGCCATAACATATAATTGCGGACGTCTGCCACGATCAGAAGTAAACAGTATTTTTTTACCATCTGGTGACCAAGCCGCTTCGGTATCAATTGCTAATGATTTGGTTAGTTTACGCAAAGACTTATTCGCTAAGGTCAAAATATAAATATCTGAATTACCACCTTTAGATAAAGTCAGCGCCAGTTGTTTGCCATCAGGTGACCAAGCAGGCGCGCCATTAATTCCTTTATATTTAGCAATACTTTTCCGCTCACCTGTAGCCAACGTTTGCACAAAAATCTCAGAGACTTTATTTTCAAAAGAAACATAAGCTATTTTATCAGCCTTAGGAGACCATGCCGGTGACATAATTGGCTCTTTAGATTGAGCAATAGAGATTGCATTTTCACCATCGTAATCCGCTACATATAAATTATATTTAGTTTTATTCCGGCTATTTAGTTCACTGGTTACATAAGCAATACGCGAAGTAAATACCCCCGGAATTCCGGTCAGTTTTTCATAAATCGCATCACTTAAATGATGCGCTGCCATGCGCAATGCTGAAGCTTCAACCGTTACTCGCAAACCTTTTAATTGCTCTTTTTTATAAACATCGAACAAACTCATTTTTACATGATAAAGATTATTGTCTTTAGTTACTTCACCAATCACCAAATAATCTTGACCTAATGCTTCCCAATTACGAAACTTAACATGCGCAGACTGGCTGGGGCGCGTTAGCATTTGCGTTTTATCCAATACTTTAAAATAGCCACTTCTAGCTAAATCACTGCCAATAAGCCGAGCAACATCATCCTTTAATTGCTCTCCTAAAGGGCTGGCAAAAGGAACGACCGCTATGGTATGCGCACTTTGCACGCCTTCGGTAATTTCTATAGTCAATTCAGCACGCAATAAATGACTGTATGCCATTAAATTGAAGGCCAGTAAAATTAAGGCTATTTTTTTTGCTAATTTAATCACTTTTTACTCTTTTAAAATTAATTTTTTAAATACATGACTTTAGTCCGCAAATGTCAAACAGAAGTCTTCAAGGCGGGCTAAAGCCGCGCCCTACAAAAAACATATTTTCTCATTCCCAAACTCCGAGGATGTGAAAGTATTATGCGTAGATACTCTCTTCAAGCACCAGCTTTATTTTAAATAAATCCTAAAAATACTTAGGAATAAGTTGCTTCAGAAGGGAACTTATAAAAACGTTCTCCCTCAAAGCTTTTATTGGCTTTTAGCATGCCATGGATGGCGTGTAAAAGCTTACGCATCACAGCGCAAATGGCCTGCATTTTCTTTAGGCCATTATCGTTAATCATATGTAAGTAATAACCCT
>Ga0209290_1000062_pt1 | contig 101562 bp, 90 predicted proteins | sample EN1Hudsemesocosm_2_FD_184632 | JGI IMG/M metagenome (GOLD analysis project Ga0209290, IMG submission 184632) | Methane-oxidizing microbial communities from mesocosms in the Hudson Canyon - EN10B Hudson Canyon (SPAdes) (version 2) | ecosystem: Environmental > Aquatic > Marine > Cold seeps...
TTCTGGATCAAGTGACCTCAGACGGTTTTGTTTTTCGTGTTGATATGCGCTTGAGGCCTTATGGTGATAGTGGTGCCTTAGCGCTCAATTTTTCGGCTTTTGAGGATTATTACTACAATCAAGGGCGGGAGTGGGAACGCTTTGCCATGATTAAAGCACGTATTATTAATGCCAAGGATGATACGCCACAAGCTGAAAATTTGATGAAAATAATTCGGCCTTTTGTATATCGGAAATATGCCGATTTCACTTCGATTCAGGCGCTGCGAGATATGAAACGCTTGATCATGTCAGAGGTTCACCGTAAAGGCGGTGATCAGAATATAAAACTTGGTCAAGGTGGGATCCGTGAGATAGAGTTTATAGCGCAAGCTTGTCAGCTTATTTATGGTGGCCGGGATGAAAGCTTACAAATTACTGGCCTATTGCCGGTGTATCAAATCTTAAAGTTACAGGACTATTTGCCCGGTGAATGGGTCGATACCTTAGTCACAAGCTATCGCTTTCTGCGTAATCTTGAGCACGCAATACAGGGTCTGGCGGATCAACAGACTCAATTGATTCCCTGCTCTGAAGACGGTAGGCAGCGTATCGCATGGTCGATGAATACCTCAGATTGGCTAAGTTTAGATGGGCAACTAAAACATGCGCGAGAGCAAGTGACAGCTTGTTTCGATGGTTTTCTAAGTGAGCCTGATAATGAGAATGCAAGCCCTGATGCTAAAGACGGCAATGACTGGCTAGCGCTATGGCAAGCGGAAACGAGTAGGGAGCAATGGATTTCTGCACTTCAATCAGAAAATTTTGATCAGCCGGAACAAAGTTATGAGCAGCTCAATGCTCTCAAGGCAAATCGCTTATTTACGCTAATGTCTTCGGAGGCTCGCCAGCGTTTCGAATATTTTTTGCCGATATTGATGCAGGCTGTGCTTGCTACGTCTTTCCCGTCTAAAACATTGGCGCGAATGCTTGCGCTGGTGAGTGCAATTTTGGGGCGAACGGTGTATTTGGTGTTGTTATATGAAAACCCAAAAGCCTTAAAGCAGCTTTGTCACTTGTGCTCAGAAAGTCCATGGATATCAGAGCATGTCGCCAAGAGCCCGGTTATTCTTGATGAGTTACTGGATGCGCGAACACTTTTTCAGCCACCTGATAAGTCACAGTTACAAGACGAGCTTCGACAACAATTGCTTCGTATTCCAGAGGATGACTTGGAAGCTCAAATGAATTGTTTAAGGACGTTCAGGCAATCGCATATGTTACGTGTTGCGGCCTCTGAGATTGGTGGTCATTTACCTATAATGAAGGTGAGTGACTACTTAACGTGGCTGGCCGAATCGTTGTTGGAGCAGGCGACAAATATTGCTTGGCATAACTTGGTGTGCAAGCATGGTTTGCCATCTTGTTTAGAAGAAAGTGAGGTTGAGGGCGTGCTTCAAACTTCATCGGCTAAAGGCTTTGCCGTGATTGGTTACGGCAAACTGGGCGGCATAGAGTTGGGTTATAGCTCCGATCTGGATATGGTGTTTCTATATGATGCCAACGACCAGGGGGTGACCAGGGGCGAGAAACAGATCAATAACCAGGTTTTCTATATGCGTCTTGGCCAAAGAATTATCCATATTCTATCTGCTCAAACGACACAGGGGGCTTTGTATGAAACGGATATGCGCTTAAGACCGTCAGGTAACTCCGGCATGTTGGTGTCATCGCTCGCAGCATTTAATAAATATCAACAAAGTGATGCCTGGACATGGGAGCACCAAGCTTTGGTGCGAGCACGTGGGGTTGTGGGAGATCCTGAGCTAATTGAGCGTTTTAACCTTGTGAGGCGGGATATTCTGGGCCGTGTGCGAGATGTGAAAGCCTTGAAAGAAGAGGTGGTCGCTATGAGAGCGAAAATGAAGTCGGTTGCTAAAGCTGGCAGCATTAAGCAAAGTGATGGTGGGCTGGTCGATATTGAGTTTATTACCCAGTTTGGCGTGTTGGCTTATGCATCCAAGTTTCCTGCCTTAATCGAATGGACCGACAATATTCGTATACTTGAAACACTTTCGCGCGTGGCTTGCTTTGATCAATTGGATTTGGCGCCTTTGATTACTGCATATCGCCAGCTCCGCTCTGCCTTGCATCGAAATAGCCTGGCTGATGAGTCTCAAAAAGAGAGTATTGAGGCTTATGCTGAATTGGCTGGGCAGGTTCGATTTATTTGGAAAGCAATATTTGAGGCGTGAATTTTAATACTCTCTCTGGCTGCTTCAGAGGTCTTTATTGGGGTCAGTGTTAAGTGCTGTTTTTTTAAGAGCAATGTTTGAAAATAATGTTAGAATGCCGTCAGTTTTTGAATTAAATTTAAGGAGCACACGCAATGTCAATGGCTGATAGAGATGGCCTGATCTGGTTCGATGGTGAAATGATACCTTGGCGCGACGCCAAAGTGCATGTATTAACCCATACTTTGCATTATGGCATGGGTGTCTTTGAAGGTGTTCGTGCCTATGAAACGGCCCAGGGGCCTGCAATTTTTAAGTTGCAAGAGCATACTGACCGACTATTCCGTTCTGCACATATTATGCGTATGGATATGCCTTTCGATAAAGAGACATTGAATGCGGCTCAGTTGGCTGTGGTCAAAGAAAATAATTTGCATGAAGCCTATTTACGCCCAATGGTGTTTTATGGGTCCGAAGGTATGGGCTTACGCGCTGATAACCTGAAGTCTCATGTTATTGTTGCGGCATGGTCCTGGCCTTCATATATGTCGCCAGATGCAAAAGAGCGTGGCATCAAAGTGCGCACCTCATCCTATACGCGCCATCATGTTAACATCAGTATGTGTAAGGCTAAAGCGAATGGTCATTATATCAACTCGATGCTAGCGCTGAATGAAGCTTTGGAGTGTGGTTGTGATGAAGCGTTGTTATTAGATAATGAAGGTTATGTCGCAGAGGGTAGTGGAGAGAATATTTTTGTTATTCGAGATGGCATTATGTACACCCCAGAGCTAACTTCCTGCTTAGACGGCATAACGCGTAAAACTATTTTTTCCTTTGCTGAAGAGCTAGGTATCGAGGTTCGTGAGAAACGGATCACGCGTGATGAAGTCTATATTGCTGATGAAGCCTTCTTTACTGGCACTGCTGCAGAAGTCTTGCCTATACGCGAACTGGATGGTCGAAATATAGGGCCTGGTGTCCGAGGTGAGTTAACTGAGAAATTCCAGACAATGTATTTTGATGCTGTGAAAGGTCGTCGTCCAGAAAATAAAGATTGGTTAAGTCATATTAAGTAGTTTAATTTTCTTGATACGTATTTTTAGAGCCCTCTTTTATCATTTAAAGAGGGTTTTTTTATGCCATTATTTTGCAGCTCAGGCTTAAGTCTTTTTGAAGTTTAGAACAGTATCTGTTCTATTCCGTCACATAAAATATGGCCGAGCATAATGTGAGCTTCCTGAATGGTCGCAGTTTCTTCTGCTGCTACGGCTAAGCTAATATCAGCGATTTCGGGTAGTTTTCCTTTAGCGCCGCTCATGCCGATGATTAAGCAGCCCTTTTCTTTCGCGACCTCACAGGCTTTCATAATGTTTTTTGAATTACCTGATGTGGAAATACCAATGAAAATATCACCCTTATTCGCCAGTGCAGCGACTTGACGGGAGAATACATCATCAAAGCCATAGTCGTTACCAATAGCAGTTAATGCTGAGGTATCTGTTGTGAGTGCAATAGCGGCCAAGGGGGCGCGATCAAATTTATAACGGCCCACTAACTCGGCTGCAAGATGCTGGGCATCGGATGCGCTGCCACCATTTCCGGCGAATAAGATTTTATGCCCATTTTTTAATGCTTGGGCACAAGTACTAGCGGCTTTTTCTATGCTCTGAAGAAAGTGCTGATCATTGAGTATGATTGACTTAGCTTCAAGGCTGCGTTGTATGTGTTCTTTAATTCGATTTTGCATACATTTATCCAAAACAGTGCAAGTGGTAGTCGTTTAAAACATGATGACCTAGCTAAGCAGGGAGCAGATTGCATTCAAGCTGCGTGCTTGGTAATAGGGTTTAAATAAAGGTTGCTTTAAGGCTGGTTGGTATCTTAACGAATTTGACTTGAAAAGAACGCATTTTTTTATACCAGCACGACGTGCGCAGTGCATATCAGAGAGACTGTCTCCTATCATGATTGATTGTGAAAGGTTTGCTTTAAAGCGCTTCTGGGCTTTAAATATCATGCCTGTTTTGGGTTTTCTGCAAACGCAGGCTTGATTGAATTTAGGGTGGTGTGGGCAATGTAGGGTTTGTTTGATAATAATGCCTTGCGCCCAAAATTGGTGTTCTACCCACTTTGAGAGTTGTTTGAACTGATCCTGGCTATAATATTTTCTGGCGATGCCTGATTGATTCGTCACAATGATTATTTGGTAGCCTGTTTTTTGGGCTTGTCGGCATAAGGAAAAAATACCGTCGATAAACTCAAAGTCCTGTTGACGATAAACGTAACCATGATTGATATTGATAACGCCATCTCGATCCAGAAATAATGTTTTTCTATAATTAGTCATGAGTAGTTATGTCTGTTTGAATGAGGTTCGCAAGACTGTCTGCGATGAACTGATGGCCTTCATGGGATATGTGGTTTGGATCGATGTAGTGGTCTTGCTGGGTAGTGGCGAAATCGTGATAAATAGAGAGTTTAAACATACTAGCGTGTTGCGCGGCTAATTCAGATAGTGCCTCGTTGTAGTTTTCGATATCTGGATTTCGGCTATTATCTTTATTGGGGGCGGTGTCAATGAGGATAATTGAGCAATTATTTGCCCCCTGCATGATTGTCAGAATATTCTGAATATACTCTTTAAGCGGCACGACATTATTGGTGCCGATTATTTTATTTAGGCCTAATTTCTTACACAGTTTTTTGAATTTTTTGGTGAGCTTGCGACCTATTTTTCGACGCTTTGAGTCAGGATAGTAAAGGACATAAGGTGAGTATTTAAATGTTTGCCAGGAGTCGACAAGACCATACTGTATGCAAATGATATCAATACTCGGGTCGTATTTAGCTTTGAAGTATTCTAAGCCCTCTCTAGTGGTTGACATCGTATGGCCACAGTTCAAAATATCTACATCGATGTTACGCCCTAGCTTTTCCGGATAAGCATCCCCCTGTATCTCCGGTGTGCCAAGAGTATTACAATCACCGAGGAATAATATTGTAGGTTTTTTAGGCATGGAAAATGTTGTCTTGAATCGGGCGGTTAAGTGTATTTTTAAAGACGCTGATTTTAGCATATTAATCTAGTAAACTGAGTCATCTTTTTTCAAGGCAGTCACTCTTCAGGGCAATCATTTACAATGGATACGTTTAAAGCCAAAATTGTTATTTTCTTTTTGAAATTACTAGCAAGCTTGAGTCTAAAAAATGCGCAGCGTTTAGGTGCTTTTGTTGGGCGCATAATATGGCTGGGAGACTCTAGGTCAACCCGTGTCACCAAAGAGAATATTGAAATTTGTTACCCAGACTTGCCTGAAAAAGAGCAGCAGTTACTTGCTAAAAAAAGTTTAATCGAGACTGGTAAGCTTTTTTCTGAATTTGGCGTGGCATGGGAATGGCCGAGTGAGAAGGCACTGGCTTTGATTCGCTCTGTTGAAGGCAAAGAGCACCTTGATGCTATATTTGAAAAAGGAAAGGGCGCGATTGTCTTAGCTCCGCATCATGGTAATTGGGAAATGGTTGGGCTCTATTTGTCGACTTTGCGTCCCATGGCTGCGCTTTATAAACCGCCTAAAATACAAGCTTTGGAGGAGTATATGTCCTCTGTTCGAGGGCGGCATGGATCAGAATTGGTGCCGACGAATAAGCGCGGTGTGGTGCGTTTATTTTCAATACTTTCAAAGCAAGGTATGGTCGGTATTTTACCTGATCAGGTGCCCGGAGGTAGTGGCGGTTTGTTTGCGCCCTTTAAAGGTATACCTGCGTATACAGTTAAATTGGTCTCAAGGTTAATTGATCGAACTGAGTGCGAAGTGGTGAGTCTTTGTGCGATACGTCGGCCGAATGGCGAAGGCTTTGATATGGTCTTTAAGAAGGCTGATCCTGAAATTTATAATTCGGATATTGAACTCTCAGTTGCGGCGTTAAATAGAACCATTGAAGCGTCTATCGCATCGCACCCGGAGCAATATCAGTGGGAATACAAGCGCTTTAAAGGTGCTGAAGTGAAAGGGAAAAAGGTTTATAGCTAATGACGACTAAAAAAACAGTGCATGTTATTTGTATTAAGTGGGGCGAGTATTATCAGGCTGATTATGTGAATCGCTTGTTTAACGCTGTGGAAAGAAATATTCACAACTACTCGCTTAAGTTTTATTGTTTTACAGATAACGCCAAGGGCTTGAATGACGCTATTTTGGTCAAGTCGCTTCCTGAGTTGAAAGACGCCCAATGCTGCTATTTGAAAGAGGCTGGCTTATGTGATGATAATCTGGGTGGTTTGAATGGTGAGAGGGTGCTGTACTTTGATCTAGATAGTGTTATTACGGGTGACCTTGATTGCTTTATTTCATTTTCAGAAGGGGATGTGCCTTATATCACCAGGGATTATGGTCGAGATCGGGATGATGTCGGAGGATCAAATGTCTACTCTTGGGTGGTGGGTACGCTTGGATTTATAAAGACGGACTATGAAAAAAATGCAGAGGAAGTTGTGCGCAAATATGGCACGGCATCCCAGGAGTATCTTTCGCATGGCATCATTGAAAAATACGGTAGTCTGAATTTTTATCCTAATGAGTGGCATGTTAGTTTTAAAAAGCACTGTTTACGCAAGTGGCCGATGAATTTGCTGAAAATGCCTAAAAGACCTAGGGCCGTCACACGATTGGTTAATTTTCATGGTGACCCCAAAATACATGATGCACAAGCAGGTGTTTGGACAACAAGAAATAAAGTTCCTTTATATAAAAGAGCTTACAAGTATACAAAGCCAGTTAAATGGTTAGAAGAGTTCTGGTTTTGATTGCTCAAGTGGGCGTTGTTAATGGTAGTTTGAATAAGCTGCCATAAAACAGACCCAATCACTTTCTTGCCATTGTATGCCAAATCGTTGTTTTTCTTTTTCAAAGCTTCTTTTTAGTCGGCTCAGGTTACTCTCTTGCCATTTCCGTTGTGGCTTTAGCCGTTTGGCCCGGTCAAAGTCGATCAGCCAGAATTGCCCTCTGTCATCTTGTAGAATATTTTGAATATTTAGATCGGCATGATAAACACCCTGCTGATGAAATCTGGCAATGATTTTCCCCAGTGATTGATAGAATATGTCATCTTTGGGTTTTTTTAATATCTGTACCAGGTCCTGAGCATGTGGGATGCGATGTGTCAGTAAATCAGCTTTATAATGTAAACCTTCTCGAATGACTTGTGCCGCTGCTGGCTTTGGTACAGGCAGACCTTGTTCATGTAAATCACTTAAGATCTTAAATTCGGCTATAGAGCGGCAGTTTTGCAGACGAGTGAATATATAACTATCTTTACTGACTTTACTCATCAGTCCGCCGCGTAAATAATGTCTGAGGACCAAGTGGTGACCCTGATGCTCTACAAAGTAGGTGGTGCCTCTTCCGGACTCTTGGCCTGTTATTGCATGCTGATTCTCCCAGTATTGGGCGCTAAAGTGCTCTTCTGAAATATCAGCGATACAATCTGCATCAAATAGCCAAGAATACTTGCCCTTTTTCTGGGTTTTAATGTTCTGCATTGCGGCTTCCTTAGCGTATTGGTGGCAAGTGCTTTAATTGTAAGTCATAAAGTGACAAGGTGTCGGACGCCATTTTATCAAGTGAAAAGTTTTCGTAAATATAAGATCTGGACTCATGGAATATTTTTCTCGCTTGCTCAGGTGTCGTACTGAGTGCTGCATTCATTGCCTTGGTCATTGATTCAATGCTGCCTGGCTGGCACATAAACGCTTGCTGGCAAGGCGCAATAGTTTCTTGGCTACCTCCGTGATTACTGGCGATGACTAAGCAGTTCATTGCTTGGGCTTCACAGGCAATGCGGCCAAATGCTTCAGGTTTAGTCGAGGCTGAAACGACAATGTCTGCCACTTGGTAGGCGCTGGGCATATCAGAACAAGCTCCGATAAATTTAACTTGATCTGAAAGCTGAAGAGATTGAGTCAGTTTTTGTAATTCAGCTTTATAAAGCGCTTTTCCTGGTTCATCACCCACAATAAGGTAGGTAATATTCGATTGTTTCAATTTCGCTGCGGCCTCTAGAAAGACTGTATGACCTTTTAAGCGGGTTAATCGTCCAGGCAGCATCATAACGGTATGGTTCTTGGGTATCTTCCACTGCTTTTTTAGCTGCTCAACTGTTGCTGCCTGCGTCTTGTCAGGGTGGAATTGGAGAGTATCAATGCCACGGTGAATGACTTGGATATGTTTCTGGATATTGGGGTAGATGTTTTGAATATGACCCGCAATGAAGTTTGAAACGGCGATCGTTATATCGCTTCTGAGCATCGCACTATTGTACCAACGTTTTAGGCTGTTTTGGTGCCCGTAGGCGCCGTGAAATGTAGTGATGTAGGATGTTTGGCTGTTCTTAGTGGCCCAATAGCAACTCCATGCTGGTGCGCGCGAGCGGGCATGGACGATATCGATATTTTCAGCTTGAATAAGCTTTTTCAAAATCTGCGCGTTTTGCCATATTACCCAAGGGTTTTTGCTATGAACTGGCAGTGTAATATGTGTCGCGCCGACTTTATCTAATTTAGACACCATCGGGCCGCCTGCTGAAACAACAATGGCGCGATGCCCCTTTTGTAGTAGTGCTTTGGCAATATCAATGGTGCCAGTTTCAACGCCACCTGACTCTAGTGTGGGTAAAACCTGCATCACGCTAAATGTTTGTTTTTGGCTCATGACTTTGTTGTTTCCTGAAAGCGCTCTAATAGCCAGATAGCGGCTCGATCGGCTTCCCAGATAGTGCTTGCCTGTGGCGCTAAAGCCCTTTCAGTGTGTGCAGGTCTAGGAATCCAATTCTCATAGCAGTTCACTAGCTCGTCGTCGACCAAACTTTGAACCTGCTTTGCAATGCGACTAGGTTTTTTGGGGTTACTGGGAGGCAGTGTGAAAATAGCTGTTTGTGAACCTGAGGTGAGCGATTCATAGATCATTGACATACTGTCGGCCGTTACCCATGTGAATGAGCTTTGTTTCAATGTTTCATCAAGCTGACCAAAGGTGTGCGCATGATACTGGTGGATAACCAGGTTGCTGATGTCTAAGGCTTTTAGCTTTTGGTTGAAACTCTCCGGTGTGCGGGGAGAATTACTTAAGTGCCATGTTTGACTTTTATCGTACTGACAGAGGCCCTTTATTTCCCTCAGTATTTTTTGTTCGTCAAATATAAAGTGTTTTGATGGCCCGCCTATGAGTATTAAGTGTTTGTGGCGTTTATTAGCCGTTATGTCTTTTGATGATGGCGGGGTGATCTTATTAATGGCTCCATTGGTATTAAGTATGCGCTTACTATCGCTTAGGCCATCATGCTTAGGGCAAATAATTGCGTTGAACCAGCTAAGTGGCAGGCTGGGTTTCATGACTAAAGTGCTAAAAGCCTTAAAATGTTTAGCTGCAAGTAGCACGGCTTTGTGTGTTTTGTGCCCTGCACCGATGATGATGTCTGGTTTGGTTTGATTGACTAAGGTGGCTGGTGTGCCAGGTCTTGACTTAGTTGTAAATGACTCAGTAGTAAACGATTTGCTGGTAGATGATTTTAGTGAAGATAAGTTGATCGCTTTACGCTTGAGCAACAAGCTACTTAAAGAAAATTTGAATTCACTCGCTGCAATCCACGTTTCGTGCACTTTATGGTGCGCGCTTAATCTATCAGCAAGCCCTTGCAACTGACTAAGGTGTCCTGGTCTGCCATCATGGATATACCAGATAGATAATGTTCGGGGCGGATGTCGTGTCATTTTAGTTAGGAAGGTGGTCCATTTTTATCCATTGTGTAGTCTGGGTCTGTCATATTGGATTATACTGCATTTCAATTCCTTAACTCTTATCGGCAAATAATCCTTATGTTCCGCTTAGTTTACACAATTCTATTTGCTCTATGTATGCCTTTTGTTTTTCTTAAGCTTTTATGGCGGGGTTTTAAGGCAAGTGAATATCGACCAAGAAAACTTGAGCGCTTTGGGATATTTAAGGCGCCAAAGCTTAATCGAACTATTTGGGTACATGCTGTTTCAGTTGGCGAGGTTTTAGCGGCTGAGCCTGTTATTCGTGAAATTCAAACGCGCTATCCCGAGCGGGACATTGTTATCACGAGTATGACGCCGACCAGTTCTGAGCAAATACAAAAACGCTTTGGTGGTCAGGTGTTTCATGTTTATGCACCCTATGATTTACCTTTTATCGTCAACGCTTTTTTGCGACGAGTTCGCCCTGAGTTTCTGATTATTATGGAGACTGAATTATGGCCGAATATGATTCATCTGGCATCGAAGCGGCACTGTCCTGTTGTCATTGCAAATGCCCGTTTATCGGAGCGCTCTGCTCGAGGCTATCGCCGCTTGAAGCCAGCAGTTGGGTGGATGTTGAATGAGCTTTCTTTAGTTTTGTGCCAATATAAAAATGATGCTGTCCGTTTTGACTCCTTGGATATCGCCAAGGATAAAATACATGTGACAGGCAGTGTCAAATTTGATGTCGATATCGATGGCTCTCATGAAAGAAAAGGGCAGCAGTTAGCCTCTCAATTGAGTCCTCAGCAGCCTGTATGGATAGCTGCAAGCACACACGAAGGTGAGGATGAAAAAATACTGTCAGTACATAAGCGTTTACGTGAACGTTTTCCTGATGCTGTTTTAATTTTAGTGCCACGGCACCCTGAGCGCTTCGATAGTGCTTTTCAGCAAGCCGCTCAAGTTGGCTTTAAAACTTATCGTCGTACGCTGGCAGAGTGTATGCCGGAAGATAGTGAAGTTTTTGTTGTCGATACCATGGGGGAGTTGTTAGCGTTTTTTGCCGCTTCGGATATAGCTTTCATAGGTGGCTCGCTAGTTGAAGTCGGGGGGCATAACCCGATTGAGCCGGGTGCTCTGGGTCTACCCATTCTGGCAGGTTCTCACATGTTTAACTTCGAAGCAGTCTCACAGCAGTTAGTGAATGCGGGAGGCATGGAAATAGTTCAGGATGAAAATGAATTATTGCAGGCCTTAATTCTGCTTATTTCAAATCCTGAAGAGGCGAAATGCAAAGGTCAAAAAGCGTTAGCTGAAGTGGTGGCGAGTAAAGGGGCCGTCATTCGAGTAGTTGACGCGCTTGCCCCTTTGATAGAACAAAGAAAATAAATTACTGTTTTGAAGGTGCTAGCCAGTTATTAATATCTTGAAGATCACTTACGCTCAAGACGCCTGCTGAACGCTTGATTCTTAGATTGCTTACAACAAAATCAAAGCGTGCATTTGCATAATCTTTTAACGCTGTAAAATAGCTACGTTCAGCGTCAAGTACCTCGACAATGTTTCGAGTGCCCACTTTATAACCTTCGCGTGTAGCTTCTAAAGCGCTTTCCCTGGAAACAATGTTTTGTTGTAGCGATTCAACGGTCTGGACATTGGTTTTGATATTGATATATTCCGTTCTTGCTTCAATACGTGCTTGACGTTGAGCGGAAGTAAGTTGATGTTTGGCTCGTTCAATTTGGAAGCGGGTTTGACGAACGCCTGCTTGAGTGCCGCCACCAGAATACAATGGGATGTTTAAGTTCAGAAAGATTTTGCTTTCTTCAGATTCATTGTTTTGAGAGAGATTGGTTAGGTTGGTGGTGTTATAACTCGCGCTTAAATCAAGTGTGGGTAAATGTTGTGCCTTGTTCTCTTGAAGTTGTGCTTCTAGTTGTTTAAGGGCGTAGTCGGCAATTTTGATATCAAGATTATGATTAAAGGCAGATTCTACCCATTGTTCCGCTGAAGTTTTTTCATCGACGGCAACCGGGAAAGAGGCTTTTAAAGTATGCAGTTCTGAGGTGAACTGTCCGGTTATGCGCGACAAGGTTTCCACGGCAATAGTTAAATTACCTTCTGAACGAATGCGGCTGGTTTGTGAGGAGTCATAAGAGGCCTTGGCTTCGTGAACATCTGTTATGGCAATTAAGCCGACATCAAATTGCTCTTTAGCTTGCTCATATTGGCGTTTTACCGCAGCTTCTTGAGACTGGTCTGATCTTAGGTTCTCCTGACCTCTTAAAACGTCAAAATAGGCGCTGGCGACATTCAGAATTAAATTCTGTTGCGCAGATAGGTATACGGCTTGAGCGCGAAGGGTGTTTTGTTCAGCAGACGTGACCGAGTGCCATGAGGGTAAGTTAAATAAAGGCTGTTTTAATGATAGCTCGTAATTAAGCGTCTTATAACTATCATCGCCGTTTAGGTCGCTGTTTGAGTTTGTTCGGCCTGCATTAACTTTTGCATTCAGAGACGGCAGTAAACCTGCAAAAGCTAAACTTTCTCCTTGTTGTTCTGCCAAGTAGGCTGATTGGGCGGCAAAAATATCGGCATCATAATTTTCTGCGTGCTGATATAACGATAATAAATCAGCGCTGTCAGCAAAAACAGGTGTAATAAATAAAGATAAAATGCTCGAAATAACAAACTTTGGCGTACGCTTCATATTTGCCTCATAAGGGTAAGGGAAGGTCATGCATTGTATTAGCGGGCTATTATGGACAATATGTAGCCATAACTCTAGACTCACTTTTCCTTATCCTTGGTTTATATGGGCGATAAGTCTGTTTTATCGGCGGTGGTTAATGGCTGCTTGAGTTGATCCTGGGCCAGGAATGAGGTTTATTTTTAGTAGAAATAGAGGGCAATATGAGCGAAATTAAACAACAGTTCGGGCATGACGATTTTGAGCTAATCGGGCGTGAATCCTGTTTTCAGGGCTTTTTTAAGCTTGAACGCTTTCACTTTAAACACCGTCGTTTTGATGGCTCTTGGAGTCGTGAGGTCGCACGTGAAATATTTGTGCGCGGAAATGCGACTTGTGTCCTCCCTTATGATCCCGTGGAAGGCTGTGTTGTTTTATTGGAACAATTCAGGGTGGCATCCATACTTGAAGATCAGTCACCGTGGTTGATTGAGCTAATTGCAGGGATCAACGAGGCTGGAGAGCACCCTGAAGAGGTGGCTCGTAGAGAGTCCAAAGAGGAAGCGGACCTTGAAATTGGAGAAATGAAGCGGATTTGTGAATATCTTGTTTCTCCAGGTGGGACGACAGAGAAAGTGGCTTTATACTGCGCCCGAGTAAATAGTCAGGGGGTGGGGGGCGTCTTTGGGCTTGAAGAAGAAGATGAAGACATCAAGGTGCATGTGGTCAAGCTTGAAGAGGCGCTTGCGATGGTGAATAACGGGCTCATAAATAATGCCGCGGCGATCATTGCGCTACAGTGGTTAGCATTGAATAAAGAGTCAATCGACACTGAATGGCATTAGAGTAGTATAATTAAGTCACTAACTTTTAAAATTTGTGAGCTATGCGAAATAGATATATACCAGACTTGGTGCATTTGGGGGCTTTGTATGAAGGCAATTATAGCCGATTGATGAAGTTGATTCGGATTATGGGAGATCAGGATCAAATGGCATTTAGCCTTCATAATGGGGCGCGCTACGTCGGCAAAGTGACGATGTTGCTGCTTGAGTCCTGTAAATACACGGATACCTTTCTGTTGGAGCAAACTGCGGCTGCCGGAAAGTGGGTGAATAACCCGAAACTACGCGTACGTTTGTATCATGATGCCTTGGTTGCTGAAGTGGTTGGGCGTCATGGTCGGCAGGCAGTGAAAGGCGTAAATGAGTATCCGAATAAAAAAATGCATCTGCCTGACGAAAAAAATCAACTCAATGCTTTCTTAGCTGAATGGCTGAATTTCTGTATTTCTTACGGATGTTGCGACGAGAGTCCGTTTCAACAGCAAAAAATGTGATTTTTTACCAGAAAGTGTCAGCTTTGAGACGATAGTATTCGGATAAGAGGAATTTGTATGGGTCTCTTTTGTATAAGTAGATGAGTCAAATCTCAAAAAATAACTATGTAATACTTCCCAAATCTAAATTATTAGCTAATTTTATAGAGTTAGTTAATTTTTATGTTTATAAAAATGTCGAAAGAGCATTCATTTTGGGTTGTTTAACTTAGAGTTGATCCTTAATAGGTCAAACCCCAGGACGGGGACCTGCAACAGGTATTGATGTAGGCGAACACAGAAACAGGGAATGTAAAATTTTAGAGCCGAGCAAGTAATGCCAAATGATTTAAGCGCAGGGGGCGCGATTATAAACCTCCTACAAATTACCGATTGTCATTTGACAAAAGATCCTGGTGGAGACCTTCTTGGTGTAAAAACGCGAGAAAGTCTTGATGCAGTTTTAAGCTTGATCAAGCAGAATTTATCTGAGCATGCCCACGGCTACCCTGACCATATTCTGGCGACGGGTGATTTGGCGCAAGATGCATCACCGGAAGCTTACCTTCATTTTAAGGAAAAAATGCAAGAGTTCGATTGCCCTTCAAGCTGGTTTCCCGGTAATCATGATGATCCTACGGTAATGAGTAAAGTCATTAATTCCGGTAATGAATTAGAGCCGCTTGTGCGTAAAGGTGCTTGGCAGATTATTTTGTTGGATTCTTCCGTGAGGGGGGCTGTTCATGGCTGCATCGAACAGCAAGACCTTGATATGCTGGATGCTGCTTTATGTGAGCGTCCGGAGTTGCACTCCCTTGTTTGTTTGCACCATCATCCTGTCAATATAGGTTCTGAATGGTTGGATAATATTGGGGTGCATAACAATGCAGCATTATTCGAAATATTAGATAAACATGAAAATGTGCGTGCGCTGTTGTGGGGACATATTCATCAGGAATTAAATGAGGAGCGTGAAGGCGTGAAGCTATTTTCTACGCCTTCTACCTGTATTCAATTTCTGCCAAAGTCAGCGGGCTTTGCAGTCGAATCTATTGCACCAGGCTATCGTTGGATGAGGCTCTTTCCTGATGGCCAGATTGAAACCTCTGTTGTACGCGCAGAAAATTATGCCTTTGATTTAGATTTAGATAGTGCCGGTTATTGAAAACGATAATCTATTTGCATGGATTTAATAGCTCTCCCCTTTCTGATAAAGCCAGGCTCATGCGTGAGTATTATCTGGCTCATTCTGGCTCATTCTGGCTCATTCTGGCTCATTCTGGCTCAATAGGCGGTTTAGATTCTTTAACAGGTTTAGGCTCCATTAAAATTGAAACACCTTGTTTAGCTGTTGCGCCACTAGATGTAGTTGCTCAAATTAGTGAGCTAATTGAAGTAATAGGTGTTTCGAATATAGCGGGTTTTGTCGGGAGTTCTTTAGGGGGGTTTTATAGTCTCTATTTTCAGCAGAAGTACCCGCTGTCACCTACATCCTTATTAAAGACAGTTCTAATTAACCCTGCAGTAAGGCCTTTTGACTTACTTCAAGATTATTTAGGGATGAATCATAACCCTTATACGGGTGTATCTTATGTTGTTAAACGTTCTCATATGAGTGATCTAGAAGCTTTGTCTGTGCCTTCTGTTGCAAATAGCCAGAATACACTGCTCTTAACTCAAACAGGGGATGAAGTGTTAGAATTCCAGCAAGCGGTTTCCTACCTGAATGGGGCTAAGTTATGGGTTCAGTATGGTGGAAATCATGGCTTTGAGAACTTTAATATTGTATTACCTGCGATACATTCCTTCCTTGAATCTGAATAAAATTCATGTTTTCTGTCATTCTTCAAGCCTGAGTGAAAATTATTGGTGGTTTTTTCCCCAATCTATCAGGTAAAATGCCCGCTTTAATTCTGACCGCTTAATTTGTCTGATCTGTTTGTCAGATAATTTTATGGCCAACCAATTCTGGAGAACGCTCTTGGGCTCAAAAACCGAACTACATGATGCACATCAAGGCATGGGTGCCAAAATCGTCGATTTTGGTGGTTGGGATATGCCTTTACATTATGGCTCTCAAATTGAAGAACACCATCTTGTTCGTAAATCTTCGGGTATGTTTGATGTATCGCACATGACGATTGTGGATGTTCAGGGTAGTCAGTCCAGAGAATACTTACGGAACTTGCTCGCCAATGATGTCGATAAACTGAAAACGACAGGCAAAGCCTTATACAGCGGTATGTTGGATCAGCAAGGTGGGGTAATCGATGATCTGATTGTTTATCGTATGCCAGAAGATTATCGTATAGTTGTAAATTGTGGCACACGAGAAAAAGACTTGGCCTGGATGAATAAACAGGCTGCAGGTTTTGATGTAGAATTAAAGGAACGTGACAACTTGGCTATGGTGGCTGTACAAGGTCCTGAAGCGATAGCTAAAACCAAAGTAGTAAAAAGTGAGCAAGCTACATTGATTGATAGTCTAGCTATTTTTCAAGGGTTGGAGTCTGAGGGCTGGATGTTTTGCCGAACGGGTTATACCGGTGAAGATGGCTTGGAAGTCATGGTGCCTAATGATGAAGTAGTTGATTTTTGGCAAGCTTTAGCAGCTGAAGGTGTAAATCCTTGTGGTTTAGGTGCAAGGGATACTCTGAGGCTCGAAGCGGGTATGAATCTTTATGGTTCAGATATGGATGAGTCAGTGTCGCCATTGCAATCTAATATGGCCTGGACGGTATCATTAACGGATGATCGGGAATTCATCGGTAAGGCCGCCCTGGTTGAGCAAAAGCAGGCGGGAGTGCCTAATAAGTTAGTCGGCCTCGTACTCGAACAACGTGGTGTGTTGCGTGGACATCAGCGTGTTGTGGTGTCAGAAGGTGACGAACAACAAGGTGAAGGCGAAATTACGAGTGGCACATTTTCACCTACTTTAGGTTATTCTGTCGCTTTAGCGCGAGTACCTCAAAATACGGGTGATACATGCAGTGTAGAAATACGGGGTAAGTTAGTTGAGGTTAAAGTGGTCAAACCGCCGTTTGTGCGTAATGGGCAAAGAGTTTATAAATAGTTTTAAGATAAGTCGTTTTTAGACAAATTTTTATTAAAAAATTTTATTGAATTTAGTTAAGTTTATAGTTTGAGGAAAGCAAAACATGAGTACTATCCCTGGAGAATTGAAATACCTTCCAAGCCATGAATGGGTTCGCCTAGAAGAAGACGGCGAAACTGTCACCGTCGGTATCACAGACCACGCACAAGACTTATTGGGGGATGTTGTTTTTGTTGAACTGCCTGAAGTTGATACAGTTATTGCAGCAGGTGAAGAGGCGGGTGTAGTTGAGTCTGTTAAAGCCGCTTCAGATATTTTTGCACCCATTGGCGGTAAGGTGATTGAAATAAATGAATCACTTGAAGAATCGCCAGAATTTGTTAACAGTGATCCTTATGACGATGGTTGGTTTTTCAAATTAAAAATTTCAGATGCTGATGAACTATCTGGCTTGTTGAATGCAGAAGATTATACTGAAGTATGTGAGTCTGAAGAGCACTAACTACTGCCTCAATTGGTAGTTTTATTGCTACTTTGATTTTCAAGACCTTTGTTCTACCTAGTTTTTTGTGCCGCTTGAGTGTACAAAAATTGGCGTTCAAAGGTTTTATTATTTTTCAAACGTATATTTTCTGCTTGGTTTAAGCTTCCTTGCTAAATTTTCGAGTAAGCAAGTGTCTTGAAATGTACGTCATAAAGAGGGTTAAACATGCCTTTTATTCCGCATACGGAACAAGATATTCAAAAAATGCTGAGTGTGATTGGTGCTCAGTCTATTGATGACTTATTTGATGAAATACCTGCTCACCTTCGAGCTAAGCCTTTAGATGGCGTGCCTGATGGTTTAGGCGAGATGGAAATGATACGTCTATTGAGTGATCGTGCTCAGCAGGATGAAGGGGCTTTATGTTTTATTGGGGCGGGTGCTTATGAACATCATATTCCTGCTGCTGTTTGGGATGTTGCTACTCGTGGAGAGTTTCTGACAGCGTATACACCTTATCAGGCAGAGGCGAGTCAGGGTACGCTTCAGTTAGTTTATGAATACCAAAGTATGATGTGCCAATTAACAGGCTTAGATGTATCGAATGCTTCGCTTTATGACGGCGCTTCAGGTCTTGCAGAAGCCGTTTTAATGGCTGTACGCGCAAACCGGAAATCAAAAAGTAAAAAGATATTAATCGCAGGAAGTGTTCACCCCCTCTACCAGAAAGTTGTAACTGATATTGTTGGGAACCAAGGGATTGAGCTGGATGTGTTGCCAATCGATAGCCAAACACTCTGTCTGGATCATTCGGCTCTAAATAATTTTGAAGAGCAGGATTATGCTGCTTTAGTGATTCCGCAACCTAATTTTATGGGTTCCCTTGAAGATGTAAATGCACTTACAAACTGGGGGCAGGCAAATGGCATGTTAGTCATTGCTGTAGTTAATCCGACAGCGCTGGCATTGCTTTCACCGCCTGGTGAATGGGGGGATAATGGTGCAGATATAGCGGTGGGCGAAGGTCAGCCCTTAGGTTTACCTCTGGCTTCGGGTGGCCCTTATTTTGGCTTTATCTGTTGCAAGCAAAAACTGGTAAGACAAATGCCTGGGCGTATTATTGGTCGGACTGTCGACCTAGAAGGAAAGGAAGGTTTTACCCTTACCCTACAGGCGCGAGAACAGCATATTCGTCGTTCAAAAGCGACATCAAATATATGCACCAATCAGGGCTTGGCTGTGACGGCCGCAACGATTTACATGACCTTACTCGGTTATGAGGGCTTATCTAGAGTTGCAAAAGCAAGCCATCAAAATGCATCTTTACTCGCAGATAAATTAAAGACTTTAGATGGTGTGAATGTGCGGACCAAGGGCGCATTTTTCCATGAATTTGTACTTGAAATTGACAGTAAAAGAGATTCGAGTGTTCAGGCTGTACTCGAGAACATGGCGGAGCAAGGTGTTTTGGGCGGTTTTGATATATCGCCTTACTATAGCGATTTAAAATACTGCTTTTTAGTGTGTGTGACTGAAGTGAAATCTGAGTCTGATCTTGATTTATTTAAAGCGTCTCTTGCGCGAGCTTTGGAAGGAGTGGCCTAATGTTGGTTTTTGAAAATGGTAGTAAAGGTCGATATGCAACAGCGCAAGCGCCTAAGCGTAATGATGCTGTAAATGATATTCCTGAGAGTCTACTCAGAAAGAGCGCGCCGTGTTTACCTGAGGTGTCCGAGTTACAAGCAGTAAGGCATTTTACTAACTTGTCTCGAAAAAACTTTTCTATTGATACCCAGTTTTACCCTTTGGGCTCTTGTACGATGAAGTACAACCCGAAAGGTGCACAAAAAGCCGCAATGTTGCCGGGTTTTATAGCGCGTCACCCTCTGGCGCCAGAGTCGCATAGTCAGGGTTATCTTTCTTGTGTTTATGATTTGCAGGAAATATTAAAAGAAGTGACTGGCATGTCGGGTGTCTCTCTGTCGCCGATGGCGGGGGCTCAAGGGGAGTTTGCCGGCGTCGCGATGATTAAAGCTTATCATGAGGGTCGAAAAGATTTTGCTCGGACTGAAATAATTGTACCTGAAGCTGCGCATGGTACTAACCCTGCTACAGCAGTTATGTGCGGTTATAAAGTGAAAGAAATTCCTGTTAAAGCGGATGGTGACGTTGACTTAGAGGCTTTAAAAGAAGCTGTTGGTCCTCAGACCGCTGGTATTATGATGACCAACCCATCAACGTGTGGCGTGTTTGAAAGGCAGGTTGAAGCAATAGCTAAAACCGTACATGACGCAGGTGGGTTGCTTTATTACGATGGAGCGAACTTGAATGCCATATTAGGTAAAGTTCGTCCGGGTGATATGGGCTTTGATGTGCTTCATATGAACCTGCATAAAACATTTGCCACACCCCACGGTGGTGGTGGTCCAGGCTCGGGTCCTGTGGCAGTTGGTGAGCGCTTACTTCCGTATTTGCCTACGCCTATTGCAGGCTGTGAGCAGCAAGACTCGGGAATAAAGCGTTATCACTGGATAGATGAAACGGGGTTGCCCGATACAATTGGCCGCTTAAGTACCTTTATGGGGAACGCCGGAATTATTTTGCGGGCTTATATTTATGCTGTCATGCTAGGTAAAGAAGGTTTACATCGTGTGGGTGAATTTTCAACGCTAAATGCGAATTATATGGCTAAATTGATGTCAGATGCGGGTTTCGAATTGGCGTATAAAGATCGACGTGCGACACATGAGTTTATTATTACCTTGAGTCAACAAGCTAAGACCTTAGGTGTCAGTGCAATGGATTTTGCCAAGCGTTTACTGGATTACGGCTATCATGCACCAACAACCTACTTTCCGTTATTGGTGCCAGAATGTTTCTTGATTGAGCCAACAGAAACTGAATCAATAAATGAATTGGAAGGTTTCGTAGAAGCCATGATTGCGATACAGAAAGAGGCTGAGAATTCTCCAGATACAGTAAGGGGTGCGCCTTTTACTCAACCTGTTCGTCGTTTGGATGATGTTAAGGCGGCAAGAGAGTTGGATGTGGCTTACACCCCAGAATAGTTTGAGAATGTAAGTGTATGGTCGAGATTAGTGTTTATTAACGCGCTATTTGTTAGTAAACACTAATGCCCATATCGATGAATGCCTCTTTCAGGTCATCGATGTCATAATTTGTTAAGCCAAGGTGTTCAAGGATATCATTTTGGCTACTATCCCACTCAATATCAGTCTCTTGTTCTCCTAGTACTTTATAGTTTCCGCAAATATGCTCGGCTACCTTAAGGATAGCGAGTAGTGTTTTCTGAAGCTGGTTTCTGCCATCTTTTACGCTAAATATTGTATTGGTGTTGTGGTGCTCAGCAATTACTTGGCAGATATGGTCTGGCAGGTTCCAGGATTTGCTCGTGTAGTAGCCCACCACGCAATGATTGGTATTAAACTTTTCATTTTCAATGTCGATGACTCTTTCGTAACTTCCTGAATAGGCGCTTTCCATCACTTTTTGATAATCTTTGAACTTTGTCATCATCAGTGGAATGCCTGTGTTATGGAATAAGCCGAGAGAATAGGCTTCATCAGGCGAAGGGAATCCAACTTTCTTGGCGACAGTCGCGCAGACCATTGCTATATCATTTGCGGTATCCCAAAACTTTGTTAATTCAACAATATTTTCGTCAGACATTTCGCCTTTAATTGCCAAGCCATTCAAAATATTAATAACTGTATTGATGCCTAATAAAGACACGGCTTGTTCAATGGAGGTGATTTTGTTAGCGAGGCCATAAAAAGGGGAGTTAACAAATTTCAGCATAGTGCCGGACAAGCCAACATCTTTTGAAATCAAGGTTGCAATACGGTTAATGTCAGGCTCAGGAAGTATTTGCTCCATTTGTAAATCCACCAAAATCTGGGGTTGGGGAGGAACATGGATACCGTGCAAGATTTTAGCAACTTGCTCTTCGGTGAGAGTGTTAGACATTACGTGAGAACTCCTAAATTTTAAAAAATTATCTCAATCTAGTAATTGTAGGAGTAAATGAAAAATAAGCTATTAGGTTTTTGTTAAAAATACGCACTCTAGGCATTCTCTTGGTATACTGCGCTCCTTAAATATGAGGGGTAGCAAATGAGTATAAGTGTACTGCAACTGAATAAAGGTGCTGAGAGGCGACTAAAGCAAGGTCATTTATGGATTTATAGTAACGAGATAGATGTAAAAACCAACCCTCTCCAGTCGTTTACCCCAGGGGAGCAAGTTTGCGTAAAGAGTCATTCTGGTCGTGAAATGGGGACGGCATTTATGTCTCCATCATCTTTAATTGCAGGGCGTCTTATTAGTCGAGACCCAAAACAGTTTATGGATCAGTCATTATTGACTCATCGATTCAAAATCGCACTTTCATTAAGAGAAATGGCTTTTGAGAAGCCTTATTATCGATTTGTTTTTGGCGATAGTGATATGTTACCTGGTTTGGTTGTAGATCGCTTTGGTGACGTACTGGTTGTACAGATATCAAGTGCCGGAATGGAGTGCTTGAAAACTGAAATAACGGCTGCTTTAGATAAGGTTTGCCACCCTAAAACCATATTGTTTAAGAATAATGGCAAAATGCGTGCGCCCGAAAATTTAGAGTCTTATGTTCAGGTTGAATTGGGTGAGGCGATTGAAGAGGCTGAATTAGAAGAAAATGGTGTGCGTTTCATTGCCCCCATTGTTGCAGGTCAAAAAACAGGTTGGTTCTACGATCACCGTATGAATCGGGCGCGTTTGAAAGATTATGTTAAAGGTAAGCGGGTTCTAGATTTATACAGTTATGTCGGTGGCTGGGGCATTCAAGCAGCTGCATTTGGCGCTGAGTCTGTTACCTGTGTCGATAGCTCTTCATTAGCGCTGGATTATGTGGCAAAAAATGCAGTGTTAAACGGTGTTGAAGAAAAAGTTACCAGTATCGAAGGTGATGTTATGGATGTTTGCCGACAGCTTAAAGCTGAAGGTGAAAAGTTTGATGTCGTGATCGTTGATCCTCCTGCTTTTATTCCTCGAAGAAAAGACCAGCGAGCGGGTGAGTTGGCGTATCAAAGGTTAAACCAGCTGGCTATGCGTTTGCTGGATAAGGATGGTTTATTGGTTTCTGGCTCATGTTCAATGCACTTGTCTCGTCCAGCTTTGATGAAAGCAATCAGTCTGGGCGGACAAACCCTGGAGAAACGTTTGCAGGTGATAGAGCAAGGTGGCCAAGGGCCAGATCATCCGATAGTCCCTATTATTCCAGAAACAGATTATTTAAAAGCGGTTTTTGTGAGAGTATTGCCAGCCTAACGAATGCTGAATTTAGGCTTTGATAGAGTGCCTGTCGTGAGGCAGGCAAAGACTTTTTAAAGAAGCGCTATTAGAGCCCTGAGTTGTTGTTTTCTTAACTCAAGCGAATTTGCACTGGAATGCTGCATTTCCTTGCTGCCTTTAGTTAGGTTTTTCTCTAATTTAATGAGCTTTGTTTGCTCTCCCTCAGTTGAGTCCTTCAAAAGTTTTTCAATGCTGCGTCTATGTTTGTTGGCTAGGGCTGATTGGTAAAAGCTATCGGCCCCAAGCCATGCTTCGCTCAGTTGATCTACGTCTTCTGCGATTAATAAAGCTAAAAGTTGAATATACTGACTTCGTCGTTTGGTAGGAGAACTTCTATCCGGCGTCTCACTATCTTCAATGATTTCCAGAGAATCTGGTGTTTCAAAGTCTGATATCTGTCGGGGTAATGATTCCTGATTACCATTCAGCATAAAATCTAGGGCATGAAAGCCCATTGCAACATAAGCCGTATCGGTGAACTGATGTTCGGTATTCAAAAAAGATTTAGAAAGGTTTTGCTCAGAATAAATTAAACCGCTGGCAGGGTAGCCTGCAACAGCATCCAAATAACCTTCAATTATAGGGTGTTGATCTAAGCGTATATGGTTGGTGTGAACGACTTCTGAGTTGGCTTCTTGTATGCTCAGGGCGGACGCGTCTAAAGTGGGGTGATGTACCCCTGCTTGTGCTATTGAGCTTCTGAATATGCTAGTGAGTAGGTAGTCGTCGTGGCATTTTTTTAAGGCATGTCGTGCTAGTTCAATGGTTTTTTCTGAGGGTGTTTTTATGAAGTCGAGTACTTCTGAGTTTAATGCTTGCGATGACTGCTTAAGCTGCTTAAATGCTAACTCAGCTTGGAGAATGAAGGCCGATAATTGCTCATTCTCAGGCGATAGCTGTTTATCTACTTTGGTTGAGGTTTCTGGGATAGTTTGATTTTCTGTACTGGGGCCTGATTTATTAAGCTTATTTGGTGAATCGCAAGCGCTTAGGCTTATCAATGCTAGCCCAATTATTAGCAGTGTTTTGAACTTGTTTATTTTTGCAAAGGCGAATATTAAAAAAACCAAGGCAGATTTGGCGTTAATCATGCTTATATTCTTAAAGATCTAATTGGCCAGTGATGCGTTTCGCAATATTCGCGTAAGGTGTCATCGGGGTCAATAGCAATAGGGTATTCAACTAGCTTCAGCAGAGGAAGGTCGTTATGTGAGTCGCTGTAAAAATAGGCTCCATTCATATCGTGCTCTTGTTCTGATAGCCAGTCATGTAGACGTGTTATCTTTCCTTCTTTGTAACTCGGTATGCCGCTGACTTTACCGGTATAACCTTGTTCACTCTGTTCGGGTTCGGTTGCTATTAAATAATCTACATTTAATGCTTGAGCTATAAGTTCAGTCACAAAGCGGTTGGTAGCCGTAATAATCAGAAGGAAGTCACCTTGAGTCCGGTGATGTGCAATTAAGTCAATTGCTTTAGGGAGTATGAGAGGCTGAATCTTGCGCTCAAAGAAATCCTGGCGCCATTTGTGTAGGTCTTTAATGGGGTGCTCGGCTAGAGGTTTTAGTGCAAAGGCTAAATATTCTTCAATATCGAGTTTGCCATTTTGATAGTCCTTTAAAAACTTGTCATTACTTTCTTTGTAGATCTTTGCATCGACAATGCCTTGTTCAACTAGATACTCCCCCCAAGCATGATCACTGTCACCCGCTATTAATGTGTTATCGAGATCAAAAATTGCTAATGCCACAGAGATTCTCCTGAGAAGTTTTGGTCTATTTAAATGCTTGTAGTACGGCAAGTTTACAGAATGCTGAATTGTAATAAAAATTTTTGTTAATTGTAGCTATTGGCCCAAAAAAAGCGACAGTATAAAGCCTTGGGCTGGATATAAAAACTAAGAGAGCAAAAAACGAATAATAGTCTAAAATTTAGATAGATATTAATAAATTACGTGTCTCTCAGATTGCTGAAAGTAGGAAATTCTGAAAGAATGAAGAGAATATAAATGTTTATAGGAACATAAGAGTGATAGATTCTGACGGATTTAGACTGAATGTCGGAATTATTCTCGCGAACCAGTTTAACGAAGTGTTATGGGCAAGACGAATAGGGCAGAACTCCTGGCAATTTCCGCAAGGCGGTATAAAAGTGAGTGAAACGCCTGATGAAGCATTATTTCGTGAATTGCATGAAGAAATCGGATTAAAAGAGTCAGACGTTCAAATCGTTGCGAAAACCAAAGGTTGGTTACGTTATCGTTTGCCTAAAAAAATGATCCGGTATAATTCATTACCTTTGTGTGTTGGACAAAAACAAAAGTGGTATTTATTACGCATGATGAGTGCGGATTCCACGGTGTCTATGGATAGAAGTACTAACCCTGAGTTTGATCGTTGGCAGTGGGTGAGTTATTGGTATCCTTTAGGGCAGGTTGTTTCATTTAAGCGAGAGGTTTACCGACGAGCAATGAAGGAATTATCTTCTGACTTGTTCAAACTAGAATATGAATTATCTGACAAGCGGGATTTGTAAGGACTTGAGAATCAAGAGGAAATTCATGAATGCTTAGCATGCTTCGCAGTATTGTACAGGAAGTTAACAGTGCATCTAATTTAGAAGAAGCGCTGGAAATCATTGTAAGCCGTGTTCAGCTGGCGATGACTACAGAAGTGTGTTCTATTTATTTGTTAGATCATGAACAAAATCGTTATGTTCTTGAAGCTTCAAAGGGTTTGAATGAAGACTCTGTTGGGCGTGTCAGTCTGGGTTATTCTGAGGGCTTGGTGGGTTTAGTTGGCGTTCGTGAAGAGCCAATTAATCTCGAGCATGCACAAAAACATGAGCGTTATCGTTACTTTCCTGAAACTGGCGAGGAGCGTTTTGAAAGTTTTTTAGGTGTGCCCATTATTCACCATAAAAAAGTTTTAGGTGTTTTGGTTGTCCAGCAAGCAAATAATAGTCGTCGTTTTGATGAAGGTGAAGAAGCGTTTCTTGTGACGGTTTCTGCTCAGTTAGCAGGCGTTATCGCGCATAGCGAAGCAACGCGAGTTATGGATACGGTTACACCGACAGGACAAGCGGTTCAGGATATTTCCTTTAAGGGTGTGGCTGGTGCGCCAGGTGTCGCGATTGGGCGAAGTGTTGTCATTTTTCCTGTTGCAGATCTAAACGCAGTACCCGATAGACAAACTGAAAATATTCAAGAAGACATTCAAGCATTTGAGACCGCAATAGAGTTGGTTAGACACGATATCCAAGCTGTTGGAGAACGACTCTCAACTCAGCTACGGCCAGAAGAGCAGGCTTTATTCGACGTCTATCTGGGCATGTTGGATGACAATGCCTTAGCGGGTGAAGTGAACTCACTAATAAACCAGGGTAAATGTGCACAATCAGCTTTGAAGGCTGTGATTGGTGATTATGCGCGTCACTTTGAAATGATGAATGACGCTTATCTCAGTGAGCGTGCAGTAGATATTAAAGATTTAGGTAGCAGGATACTTTCGTATCTACAAACGGATGAACAGAAACTGCATGACTATCCTGAAAATACCATTTTGGTAAGTGATGAGTTGACTCCTACAATGTTAGGGGAGGTGCCGACGGAAAAACTACTCGGCCTAGTGTCTATCAAAGGCTCCGGTAATTCTCATGTAGCTATTTTGGCTCGGGCGATGGGTATTCCTACTGTTATGGGAATGGTAGATGTTCCTCTTAACCAGCTTGATGATAAAGAATTAATTATTGATGGTTATAATGGCGAGTTATTCGCTTGCCCTTCTGATGAATTGAGAGGTTATTACCAGCAAATCGTTGAGGAAGAAAAACTTTTAGATGCAGGTTTGGAGAAGTTAAAAACCTTGCCTTGTGAAACGAGGGATGGTCATCGAATTTGTGCATGGGTGAATACAGGTTTAATGACCGATGTTGTGCGTTCTTTAAATCAAGGTGCTGAAGGCGTTGGTTTATATCGTACCGAGGTGCCATTCATGATTAATGAGCGGTTTCCGAGTGAGCAAGAGCAAATAGCCTGTTATAGGGAACAACTAGAAGCTTTTGCGCCAAGTTATGTGACCATGCGTACACTGGATATTGGTGGCGATAAATCGCTGTCTTATTTTCCTATTACCGAAGAAAATCCTTTTCTGGGCTGGCGTGGCATCAGGGTGACGCTAGATCATCCTGAAATTTTTCTGGTGCAAATGCGTGCAATGCTAAAGGCCAGTGTGGGTTTGGATAATTTACGAATAATGCTGCCGATGATTTCAAATGTGAATGAGGTTGAAGAGGCCTTGCACTTGATTTATCGAGAATATCATGAAATTTGTGCGGAAGGTTATGATGTTGCCATGCCGCAGGTTGGTGTCATGATTGAAGTACCAGGTGCAGTTTATCAGGTTAGAGAGTTGGCAGAACGTGTCGACTTTCTGTCTGTAGGTTCTAATGACTTGACTCAATACTTATTGGCAGTAGATCGCAATAATCCTCGTGTTGCATCTTTATACCACTCTTTTCATCCAGCTGTATTGCAAGCTTTATATAAAATTGCCCAAGATACAGAAGACATGCCGATACAGTTGAGTATTTGTGGCGAGCTGGCCGGTGATCCTGCTGGTGCCGTGCTATTACTAGCGATGGGTTATGATGCTTTATCAATGAATGCTTCGAACTTGTTAAAAGTTAAATCTGTGATTCGTGAAATTGATATGAGTTGGGCAAAAAAATTATTAGAGAGTGTTCTGGCGCTGGATTCTCCTTACATCATTCAAAGTACATTGAACCTTGCATTGAAAGAAGCAGGCTTTAGTCGCTATCTACGACCAAGTAAAATAGCAGAAGAGAATTGATTGTTGAAGCTTGCATTTTCTTTGTCGTGATTTGATTCTAATTTAGGGTGATAGCTCTAAATAAACGCGCTAGTGTGAGTTGATATATGGGTCGTGTAATTACCTAATAAGAAGGCTGTATAGCTTATAAATATGTTTATCAAGAGGTCGGCGAATGTCTAAAATGACACAAGCAAAAAACAACAAACCATCCATTGGTATTGCTCTAGGAGGTGGCGGTCCACTTGGCGGTATTTATGAAATTGGAGCATTAAGAGCCTTGGATGAAGCCTTGGAAGGCTTAGACTTCAATGATCTTGATGTTTATGTTGGCGTTAATTCAGGTTCATTTGTTGCAGCTAACTTGGCAAATCAAATGACGCCAGCTCAGATGTGTCGTATTTTTGTCAGAAATGAGTCTGATGTCCACCCTTTCCACCCTGGGGTTTTTTATAAACCTGCTTTATCTGAATATATGCAGCGTGCTAAAGCGGTACCGAAAATACTCTTTAAAGCCTGGGCAAACTTCTTAAGCCAGCCGAACGACCAATCTGTGTGGGAGTCGCTAACTGACTTAGCGCAGGCTATTCCTTCAGGCATTTTTGATAATGAAGGCTTTCATCAATATGTATCCCGCTCTTATAGTGCCGTTGGTCGAACCAATGACTTTAATATGCTGCGAAAACATTTAGTTGTCATTGCTGCTGATCTTGAGTCAGGTGAAACGGTGCGATTTGGTACTGAGGGGAAAAAAGATTTACCTATTTCAAAGGCAATTCAGTCTAGTATGGCAGCGCCAGGTATTTATAAACCTGTTGAGGTCGATGGACATTATTATGTTGATGGAACCTTGAATAAAGGGATGCATACCTCGGTTGCGTTTGAAGATGGCGCGGATATTGTTTTTGCAATTAATCCAGTGGTACCCATTGACGTCGGTCAGGCTGTGCAAACCGGAACCATGGAGCGAGATGAGCTAACTAAGTCTGGCATGCCAAATGTGCTTTCTCAAGCTTACCGAACAATGGTGCACTCTCGTTTGGCGTCAGGGCTAAAAAGTATACAGCGTGATTTTCCTGGAAAAGAAGTATTACTGTTTGAGCCTTCTAGAAATGATGCTAATTTGTTCTTTTCGAGTGTTTTTAGTTTTAAAGCTAGAAAAATGATGTGCGAGCAGGCTTATCAATTGACGCGCGCTACACTGCGTGAAAGATCAGAAGAGTTAGCTAAGATTTTAACGCCAGTTGGGGTTCGCATTCGTCATGATATTTTAAATGATGAGCAAAGAACCTTGAGTACCGGATTATATGGTGAGGCCTTGCCTATGTATCAAGGTAAAATAAAAGCCTTCACATCAAAGTCAGAAAAGGGTGTTCAAACTGAAAGCTACCTTGAACGGGTCTCACACAAGGTCGCATCTATTTTTTAAAATTTAGATTTTAATTAGTAGCTTACTCTCCTAAGTCCTTTTAGGAGAGTATTTCAGTATGAATCCGTTTTTTAGTATTAATTATTGTCTTCCAGCATCGTTATCGTACAGCAAAACTGTGAGCCTCATATTAGAGTATGTACTGGCTAAGATCCTCATCTTCAGATAGCTCGTCTAGCTGCTCTGTTACATAATTTTCAGTCACCTCAAACTCATCTATCTGGGTATCGCCTGCATCAAATGATACCTGTTCAAGTAAACGTTCAAGTACGGTGTGAAGTCTTCTGGCGCCGATGTTTTCAGTCTTTTCGTTCACCTTCCACGCTATATGAGCAATTTTTTCCAATGCTTTATCAGTAAAGCTTAACTTAAGCCCTTCTGTATCCATTAAGGCGATGTATTGATCGATCAATGATGCGTTAGGCTCGGTAAGAATTTTTTGGAAGTCTTGGGGGCTAAGTGCCTTGAGTTCAACTCGAATAGGTAGTCGACCTTGTAATTCGGGGATTAAGTCAGATGGCTTTGATAGATGAAACGCACCTGAGGCAATAAATAAAATATGATCTGTTTTGATGGCGCCCAGTTTAGTATTTACAGTACTGCCTTCAATGAGTGGTAATAGGTCTCTTTGAACACCTTCTCTTGAAACATCTGCAGACGCGCCTTCAGAGCGTTTAGCGACCTTGTCTATTTCATCTAAAAAGACGATACCATTTTGTTCAACAGCTTGAATGGCTTTTGATTTAATATCATCTTCATTGATTAGCTTGCCAGCTTCTTCTTCTGTTAGACGTTTGAGGGCATCTTTAACAGTGAGCTTCTTGGTTTTCTTTTTGTCACCCGACATGCTGGAGAAAATGTTCTGCAGTTGACTGCTCATTTCTTCCATGCCTGGAGGCGCCATAATTTCAACCCCAACCGACGTAGCGCTGATTTCAATATCTATCTCTTTATCGTCGAGTTGCCCTTCACGTAACTTCTTTCGGAAGATCTGTCGTGTTGATGACTCTTCCTGAGGGGGCTCTTCATCGGGGCCGCTTGGTCGGGCTGGTCGTAGTAGTGCGTCTAATATGCGATCTTCAGCGGCATCGGCTGCACGTACTGATACTTGATCCATCTCTTTTTTACGCAGCATATTAAGCGCGCTATCCGCAATATCCCTGACAATAGACTCAACGTCTCGGCCAACATATCCGACTTCAGTAAATTTAGTTGCTTCAACTTTTAGAAAGGGGGCGTCGGCGAGTTTTGCTAAGCGACGCGCAATTTCTGTTTTACCGACTCCTGTTGGGCCGATCATTAAAATATTTTTGGGTGATATTTCTTCGCGCAAGGCTGGTTCAAGTTGCATGCGTCTCCAGCGGTTTCGAAGCGCAATCGCAACGGCGCGTTTTGCTTCATCTTGACCAATGATGTGTTGGTTTAGTTCTTGTACAATTTCTCTGGGAGTCATGTTCGCCATAATGATTTTGGTTACCGTGTCGTCTAAATTACCGAATAATCGTGTTTATCGTTTTGTTGTAGCTGCAAACGAGATTATTTACTAATGTTTTCATCAGAGTCTTGTTTCGGTTCACTTTGAGCATTGTGAAGGTGTTCAATAGTGAAATTGTTATTGGTAAATACGCAGATATTTGCTGCAATAGTGAGACCTTTGTCGACAATTTCTTGAGCAGATAAGTCGGTATTTTCCATTAAAGCACGTGCGCTAGCTTGTGCAAACGGGCCACCAGAGCCAATAGCGATCAAACTATCTTCAGGTTCTATTACATCGCCATTGCCGGTAATAATTAGAGAGTTATTCTCATCGGCTACAGCGAGTAATGCTTCGAGTTTCCTGAGCGCGCGATCAGATCGCCAGTCTTTTGCCAGCTCTACAGCGGCTTTGACTAAGTGACCTTGATGCTTTTCTAATTGTGCTTCAAAGCGCTCAAATAATGTGAAAGCATCTGCTGTGCCGCCAGCAAAACCGGCGATTACTTTACCGTGGTATAAGCGACGTACTTTTTTAGCATTGCCTTTCATGATGGTATTTCCGAGTGATACTTGGCCATCGCCACCAAGTGCAACTTCGCCTTCCCGGCGTACAGAAAGTATGGTTGTCATTCATTTCTCCACAGTATATCGAAAGCGCAAAGCTATGCTAAATATCATAAATAAGAACATAGCTTGGCGCTGTACTTAAATCTATAAGGGGTCATGAGAAGAGCCCTTATTTATTTTTAGACTAAATATATGGAGCCGCTCTAGATAAATTCAAGCGTAGAAGGGTGAGCCTTTAAGGATCTTTTTTTGTTTTCTTAACTAAAGGCTGGATATTGATCGCCACCAACTTATCTAGTGCGCTATTCATGGTGCTGCGGTTATTGTATGGGCCTGTCATCACGCGATGCCATTTTCTACCATTGTCACTGGTAATAATTTTAATCTTTGCTTTTAGCCCTTGAAAAGCAATGGTCGCTTTTTGTCTCTCGGCGTCTTCAGCATGACGGAAAGAACCCGTTTGTATTAAATAATGAAAATTATCCTGACTATTTTTTTCCTTGAATTGATAAGCATCGACTTTAGGGGGGATAACTTTGCTGTCAGGTAAAATATCATAAAAGCTAAAACGATTTTCAGGGAGCGTTTTTTCTTTGTTGTGTTTTTTGTCGGTTTGCAAAAGCTGCTTTTGTCGCGTGTTTATTTCATCTTCACTTTGTGTGGGAGGAATGGTCTGTAAAAAATATAAACCGTAAATAAAAGCACCTATTAAAATAATCAGCGAGAGGATGAATTTGGCGCGCTTGGGTTTTGTTGGTTCGGTCTTAGGTATTTTCGTTGATGTGGCGCCTTTGCTAATTTTAGGGCCTTTGGAGTTTACGGCTTTTGCAGTTTTGGTTTTTCTTGCAGGTGCGCGTTTATCACCCGGCTGGGCACTTTTAGCTTTTTGTGCGCCGGGCTTTCGCGTCGTCGTCGGTTTTGCAAAATCCTGGGTCATAAGTATGCTTTACATTTCTTCAGGCGCGTTAACGCCCAGTAATTTTAGACCGTTTTGTAGGATTTGTTTCACGGCTAGATTTAGTGTAATGCGGGCATTTCGAATATCTGCTTCATCAACCAGTACTTTATTTGAATTGTAATAAGTGTGGAACTCGCTCGCAAGGTCTCTTAAATAGTGAGTTAAGACGTGCGGCTCTAGATTTGTTGCTGCGCTTTCCAGCTGCTGTGGATAAACTGAAAGATACTTGGCTAAGCTGACTTCAGCTTCTGATGCATTGCTTGATAGATAGCTTAGGCCTTGTTCTGTTTCTATTGGCAAGTCCATTTCTTTCAGTTTTCTTAGCATGCTGCATATGCGGGCATGAGCATATTGAATATAGTAAACAGGATTATCTTTGCTTTCGGATTTTGCCAAATCTAGGTCGAAGTCCATATGCTGTTCAGCTTTACGAGTCACATAGAAGAATCGAGCGGCATCGTTACCGACTTCTTCTCTTAATTCGCGTAATGTGACAAAAGAACCGCTTCTGGTTGACATCTGTACGCGCTCTTTACCTCGATAAAGAATAGCAAATTGAACCAGGCGAACATCCAACTTTTCTGGATTAATATCAAGAGCCTGTAAGGCTGCTTTAACGCGAGGAATATAGCCGTGATGGTCTGCTCCCCAAATATTGATGACTTTGTCGAAGCCGCGTTCAAATTTATTTAGATGATAGGCAATGTCTGAAGCAAAGTAGGTTGTTTCACCATTATCTCGTTTAACAACGCGATCTTTATCATCCCCAAATGCGGTAGAGCGGAACCAAATTGCACCATTTTCTTCAAATAGATGGCCACCTTGGTCGAGTTTTTCCAATGCCTTATCAATATCTTCTTTTAGTGACGCTTCAGAGAACCAGTTTTGATAATCAACACCGAAACCAGAAAGGTCATCGCGTATATCGTCCACGATGGCGTTCAAGCCTTCATCGAAAGCGAGGGTGTAGTTTTCTCCTAGTAGTATTTTAGCGCGGCTGATAAGTGCATCGATATAAAGCTCTTTGTCACCACCTTCAGTCTCATCTTTTGGTAGGTCAGTAAAAACCTTATCAAAGTCATGCTTTAGCTGCTCGCCATATTTTTCTTTTAAAGACGCTGCAATGTCGTGAACGTAATCACCTTTGTAACCATTAACCGGGAACGTTAGCTTGTAGAACGTTTCCAGATAGCGCAGCCAGACGCTTGTGGCCAGGATATTCATTTGTCGGCCAGCATCATTGACATAATATTCACGAGTAACATCATAGCCCACTGCTTCAAGTAGGTCCGCGACACTTGCTCCATAAGCAGCACCACGACCATGTCCTACGTGTAGAGGTCCGGTAGGGTTTGCTGATACAAACTCAACCTGAAACTTTTTGCTTTGGCCAATGTCGGAGCGACCAAATTCGGCTTGCTGTTGAAGAATGCTCTCGATAATGGTGAAGTTACTGGCACTACTCACAAAAAAGTTAATAAAACCAGGGCCTGCTATTTCTATTTTTTCAATACTTTCATGTTCTGCTTCAATTAGTTTGGCCACAATAATCTCGGCCAATTTTCTGGGCGGCATCTTAGCTTGCTTGGCTAAAACTAAGGAAATGTTGGAAGCAAAATCTCCATGACTCTTATCTTTGGCTGTATCAATGTTGATCTTGTAGCTCACATCTTCAGGTAGTACCTTTTCGGTACAGAGTTGAGAGACAATTGATTGAACAAGTTCAGAGATAAGTTCTTTCATGTAATTCCAGTATGAGTAGTAAAAAAGGTGGAGAATAAAAGTGCGTATTATCTATGATTCCGCCGCTGATTCAAACTCTTCCTAAAATATATGCTTTAAATAAAGCATATATTAAGCTGGTTTGTGAATAATTGTGGCTGATCTGGGGTGTAAAGTTTGATTGCTTCGAATCAGGCTAATTTAAATATAGTCCAAAGGGTCAACATCGACAGATAGCTTTGTTTTACCTTTTTGTCGTTGGCTTAAAAGTTCTGGAAGTGTCGCTAATACGCTTGTTCGTAGTTTCATATCGCTAATGAATAAATGCAGATAACACCTATAGGTACCTGCTTTTCGGGCTATGCTGGCTTCAATCGGTCCTGATATTTGAAATGATGGCGTGGTGGAATATTGTGTTTGTAGCTTGGTATTGATCGCGTTGAGGCTGTTGAAAGCATTTTCTTGAATGTCAGACTCAGATCTGATTGTAATCATTTTTGAGTAAGGCGGAAGTTCACAGCATTCTCTGTCGGCAAGTTCAAGTTCCACAATATGATTGTAGTCGCTGGCGAGGATGGGAGTGAACAAAGGGTGCTCGGGTTGTCGGGTTTGTATTAGTACCGTACCCGCTTTATTGCCTCTTCCGGTTCTACCTGCTACTTGAAGTAACTGTTGGGCGCTACGCTCTATAGCCCTAAAATCCGCACTAAAAAAACTGGCGTCAGCATCGATGATAGCGACTAGTGTTACGTTGTGGAAGTCATGGCCCTTTGCGAGCATTTGAGTGCCGACTAGCAAGCAGGGCTCGCCTTTATTAATATCCTCTATCAATAGTTTCATGTCGGCTTGCTTTTTTATCTTATCGCGATCAATGCGAATTACTTTGGTATTCGGAAATGTGTTTGTAAGGCCATACTCGATGCGCTCTGTACCTGAGCCGAGCGGGCTGAGGTGTTCGTATTGACAGCTTTCACAATGACGTGGGATCGCTTCTTTATAGTCACAGTGGTGACAGTGTAGGTGTGGAGGTTGGCTGTGTACGGTGAGCCTGGCATCGCAATGTTTGCATTGTGCTAGCCAGCCGCAGGAGTTGCACATGAGAGAGGGTGAAAAACCTCGCCTATTCTGGAAAATAATAACCTGATTGCCCTTTTCTATCTCTTCTCCTATGCGATTAAGTAATGGGCGGGAGCAGCCGTTTTCCAGAGGGCGGCTTCGGATGTCTATTAAAAACATCTCAGGGGTTTGCCCTGCACCTGCTCGGTACATGAGCTTTATATGCTGATATTTTCCTTGAATGGCATTATGCATTGATTCAAGAGAGGGAGTGGCGGAGCCTAAAATAACTTGGCAGCTTTCTAATTGGCCGCGTTTAACCGCTAAGTCGCGTGCAGAGTATTTGAAGTTGTCTATTTGTTTGTAGGAATTGTCATGCTCTTCATCGACGACAATCAGGCCTAGGTTTTTAAAGGGGGTGAATATGGCTGAACGTGTACCTACAATGACTTTTGCTATGCCTTGGCGAGCGAGGTGCCAAGTTGTTAGCTTTTCTCGTGAAGACATTCCTGAATGTATTAGTCCGATAGGAGTGGCAAGTTGATTTTGAAAACGGGACAGAGTCTGGGGAGTAAGGTTGATCTCAGGGATGAGTATCAGGGCTTGTTGATTGTTTGACAGCGCTAGCTTAGCGCGTTCAATATAAACTTCGGTTTTCCCGCTGCCCGTGACGCCTTGTAATAAGGAGACCTGAAAGATGTCGGGTTTGCTTGAAAGTTGCTCCACTGCATCTATTTGGGCTGGGTTCAGAGTGACTTGTGGTTGTATTTGCGCTTTATGTTGTTCTACTGACGCAGTAAGAGGGTCGAATACCTCTGAATAAAGATAGCCTGAATCTTCGAGCTGTTTCAGTTGCTTGACGGGGTAGCCCATTGACTTAAGGGCTTCTTGCCATATTCCGTTTGCTTGTTTTGCGACGATATCTAAAATGGCTATTTGTTTGGTGGCGTTTTTTCGACCATTGAACGCTTGATCGCTGCGGTGCCACTTAATGACGGTGATTTTTTCTGCTGCTTTGCTTTTGGTATTGTTTGAGTGTCTTAGCGCTGTCGGGAGAGCAGCATGAAGGCAATCTCCCAAAGGGTGGCAATAATAGTTAGAAGCCCAGTGAAGCAAAGAGAGTAGCGTTTCTGAGAAAGCCGGCTTTTCATCGTAGCACCTGTAAATGTGTTTCAGCTTATGTTTCGAAAGAGGTGTTTCTGAGGTCTCTGCTGCATATGATATTTGTATTATTATTCCGATCAGGCTTCTGCCAGAAAAAGGAACGAGTACGCGTTGTCCATGGGTATAATGCTGAGGAAGTGGCTGGCTGTGATCTAGTTTAATCTTGGTTTCTGGTAAATAGTCGAAAAGACGAAACAGTGGGACGGGTACGGCGACAGTGACTATCGCGTGGGTATTATCAAGTTGTGTTGGGTCTAGTGGGTTTAGGGTCACGTCAGTTGTACCAAAGCTGCATTAAGGATATAGACTCATTAGCATGAGCGCCCTAAGTATAAGGTAGTGTAGAATGCCTAATAATAACTGTATTTGAAAGGCCCGAATTTTAGTTCATTTTAAATTTGAAATAAACGATGCTTGCATATTGTGTTTATTTTGGTAATATTCGCCGTCTTAAAATTTAGCGATCTTTCTATATTTTCTGCTGTTTAGTCAAACGAATGTTTGTTTGAAGGCTAGAAGCATAGAGAAAGGTGGCTCCCTTTGTGCGGTGCTTTGATCAGTTGTTATCTAGCGTGTTTTTGATAACTATGATGCCAAGTGGCGGCATAATTTATATCGAGGTGTGCAATGAAAGAAAGTATTCATCCTGATTATCAGGATATTCAAGCAAAATGTAGTTGTGGCAACGTATTCAAGACGCGTTCTACTCTATGTAAAGATATTACTTTGGACGTATGTTCAGCGTGTCACCCTTTCTATACTGGTAAGCAGAAAGTGATGGATGCTGGCGGTCGTATCGACAAGTTCAAGAAACGTTTTGGCAGCAGAATCGGCGGCTAAACGATGTTTGACTTTGTGTCAGAAAAGTAAAGAAATTCTAAAAAGAGCGCTTGTCGCTCTTTTTTTGTCTCTTTTGCGCTATGACTTTTGGCAAATAAGAGAAAAAAATGGGTATGTATAGACAAGAAATTTGTTCCATTGGAATAAGTGATGTCATAATGCGCACCTCGGACAGGCTTCAGGGCTTATGTGTCCCAGAAAGAACCTAAACGGAAAACCTAAAACGGTACAATATAATGTCAGATCTTAAACAAGATGCACTAGATTACCATGAGTTCCCAAAACCAGGGAAAATCAGCGTAGAACTTACTACTCCAGCTGATTCAGCTCGCGACCTTTCTCTAGCTTATAGCCCAGGTGTTGCTGAGCCAGTTAAAGAGATTGCTGCAGATCCTGAAAACGCATACAAATATACTGCTAAGGGTAACCTTGTAGCGGTTATTACTGACGGTACTGCAATCTTAGGTCTAGGTAACTTAGGTCCTTTGGCTTCTAAGCCGGTTATGGAAGGTAAATCTCTTCTTTTTAAACGTTTTGCTGGCGTTGATTCAATTGATATCGAAGTAGAATCAGAAAGCCCACAAGCGTTCATCGACACTGTACGTCGTATTGCTATCACTTTTGGTGGTATCAACTTAGAAGATATCAAAGCACCAGAATGTTTTGAAATCGAACGTACGCTTATCGAGCAATGTGATATCCCCGTTTTCCATGATGATCAGCATGGTACGGCTATCGTAACGGTTGCGGGTGCATTAAACGCGTTAGAAGTTCAAGGTAAGAAAATCGACGAAGTTAAAATGGCTGTGTTAGGCGCCGGTGCTGCTGCGATTTCTTGTTCTAAGCTACTTATCCTTGCGGGTATGAAGCCAGAAAACATCTTCATGTGTGACCGTAAAGGTGTGATCCACTCTGGTCGTACTGACCTAAACCAATACAAAGCTATGTTTGCAGTAGAAACTGACAAGCGTACTTTTGATGATGCCCTGGACGGTGCTGACATCTTCTTGGGTCTTTCTGGTCCTGATATGGTGACAGGCGAGCAAATCAAAACGATGGCGCCTAATCCAATCATCTTCGCCTGTGCGAACCCAGTGCCAGAAATTATGCCTGAAGTGGTAGCGGCTGCTCGTGATGACGCCATCATGGCTACGGGTCGTTCTGACTTCCCTAACCAGGTAAACAATGTTCTTGGTTTTCCATTCATCTTCCGTGGCGCGCTAGATGTTCGTGCTCGTCGTATCAACGAAGAGATGAAGTTAGCTGCAGCTAAAGCCCTTGCCGGTTTGGCGAAAGAGCCTGTCACTCAAGAAGTTCTAGATGCTTACGGTCTAGATTCTCTAGCGTTTGGTAAAGACTACATCATTCCTAAGGCAACAGATTCACGTCTACTGGGTGTTGTATCTACTGCAGTTGCTCAAACTGCAATCGATACTGGCGTAGCAGATGGTCCATTGCCAAGTAACTACCCGCTTAAGTCTTTAGAAGATATTTAGTCCTAAGGGTTAAAAGAAAGTCTTTGACTTAGATAAAAAAACCGACACTTTTCAGTGTCGGTTTTTTTGTGTCTGAATGTTTTTGTGGTAGAAATCAGTGGACTTCAAACGGTATTAATTCGCCGATAAGGTGAGTAAAGATTAAAAAATGTCTTCAGGTGATACGGTATTTTCAATGCTTTGTAATATTGGTGTATTCTTTTCTCTCGTTGCTACTTTTTTTGGTGCGAACTCTTCTCTGTATATTTCAAATATCGCATTTTTTGCGCCGGGTTGAGCTAGTTGGCCGGTTTCTTTGTCGATTCTCACGGTAACAAGACCTTCGGGTTGTTTCATGTGCGCTTCGGGTGAGTTTTGCAGTGCTGTGGCCATGTACTCGCTCCAAATTGGGAGCGCAGCTTTTGCACCATACTCTCGACGGCCAAGGGTTTTGGGTTGATCAAAACCAACCCATACGCTTGTTTGGACTTCGGTGTTAAATCCAGAAAACCAGGCGTCTTTTTGATCATTTGTAGTGCCGGTTTTACCTGCGAGGTCATTACGTCTTAGTTTAAGTGCGCGTCGGCCGGTACCCTTCTTTATCACGTCTTTTAGCATTGAGTGCAAGATGTAAATATCTCGTTCATCTGCGATGCGTTGGGCGGGTATTGTTAGAGGTGTATCATTGTCTTCTATTGGTTTCTTGGCTGTTTGCTTACTATTTTCTTCACATTCATCGCAAACGATAGGTGTATTTGTGCGATAGATTATGTTGCCACTTTGGTCGCTTATGTAGTCGATTAAGTGGGGTTCAATTTTATATCCGCCATTTGCAATCATGCTATACCCCTTGGCTATATCTATAGGGGGGAGTGCGGCGCTGCCCAGTGCTAGTGATAAGTCTTTTGGTAAGGCGCTCATGTCAAAGCCGAACTTTTTAATGGTTTTGAGTGTTCTTCTTACACCAGTCTCTTTGAGTAGGCGAATCGAGACCAGGTTTCTGGAGTTATATAGGGCTTTTCTGATGCGTGTGGGGCCATAAAATTTGCCGCTTGAGTTTTCAGGTCGCCATGCCGCCTCAAGGTTTTTATCTTCAAATACTATCGGTGCATCGTTGATTAGTGTGGAAGCTGTCGCACCATTCTCAAGAGCCGCTAGATAGATAAATGCTTTGAAGTTTGAGCCTGGTTGACGTTTGGCTTGAATGGCACGATTATAGTGGCTCATGTTGAAATCATAGCCGCCAACTAATGCCTGGATGGAGCCATTTTCCGGTTTAAATGAAATGAGTGCGCCCTGGACTTCGGGGGTTTGATCTAGTTTGTAGTACTGCTTGTTGTTTTTATCATGCTGTGAACTGACTTCAACAATGCTGCCAATACTTAAAACCTCATTAATATGTTTTGGAGTTTTGCCTATTCGATTAATTGTTTTAAATGGTTTGGCCCATTTGGTTTGTTTAAATTCTAGCGTAATTAATGAGCCGTCTTTAATGAGTAGTGATGCGCTGGTATCGTCAAGGGTTAAAACAATGGCGGCCGAATGGTGCTGTGGTACTTTGGTGTTTCTAAGTTCTTTAAGTATGAAAGCTCTGTCTTGAAGTTGTGCTTCAGGGATTATCTTAATAGGGCCTCTATAACCGTGACGAAGGTCATAGCTTTCCAGTCCGTTTTTCATGGCTCTGTTTGCAGCTTCCTGCAGTTTGCTGTCTACTGTTAAATACACTTTCATGCCAGATGTGTAGGCATTAGCGCCATATTTTTTGATAATCTTCTGTCTTGCCATTTCAGCGACATAAGGTGCGTGAAGTTCTGATTTTCCACCATGAAAACTCGCCGTAATGGGACTGTCATGTGCGTCTACGAGTTGGACTTTGGTAATCATGCCAAGCTCAAACATGCGGTTAAGTATCCAGTTTCTTCTTATTAATGCGCGTTTCGGGTTGGCTAGGGGGTTGAAGCTAGACGGCGCTTTTGGTAGTCCTGCGATCATGGCTATTTGTGCAAGTGAGAGTGAACGGATCTCTTTTCCATAATAAACTTGCGCCGCAGCGTGGACACCGTAAGAGCGGTTACCTAGATATATCTTATTCAAATAAAGTTCTAATATTTCAGGTTTGCTCAGTGTTTGTTCGATTTGTAAAGCGAGAAAGATCTCATTAAACTTCCGGATAAAGGTTCTTTCTCTCGAAAGGAAAAAGTTTTTTGCCACCTGCATGGTGATTGTACTACCGCCTGACTGTATTCGGCCTGTGGAGATTAACTGGCTTACCGCTCTTGCCAATCCTTTTAGATCAATTCCAAAATGTTCGAAGAAACGATTGTCTTCTGCTGCAATGAAAGCGTTGATCATTTGTTTTGGTGCGGAATCAATATTGATTGGCGTCCTTCTCTTTTCGCCAAACTCAGCTATTCTTTTTTTATCTTGTGAATAAATGCGTAACGGGGTTTGTAGTTGAGTTGTTTTAAGTTGGGCGGTATTTGGTAGTGTGGGTGAGAGGTAGAGATAAAAAGATGCCATTAAAAAAGCTGCGCCACACACTAAAGATATGACGGACCACCCAAAAAAATGCAAAAGTCTCACAAAACTGAACATGTTTTTCCTAGCAAGTTAGAAATATACAGCTATTATCTAAGAAATAGCTTTAATTAGAGAGATGTTGGATTATACGTCTTTTTAGAGTAGTTTTAGTAAAGAATTGTACATTGAGATGAGAATAATAGAATCATTTTCGCATCTTATTCTAAGTGACTGCCATTAATTTAATGGGTTATCGTGTGTTCGGATTATTTGGTAAGAAAAAAGATACTTTATTAGGTATCGATATAAGCTCCTCTTCTGTGAAATTACTTGAGCTGTCTAAAAGTGGCGAGAAGTATCGAGTCGAAAGCTATGCTGTTGAGCCTTTGCCTAACAATTGTGTCGTTGAGAAAAATATTAATGATGCAGAATTGGTTGGTGAGGTGATCGGTAAAGTAGTCACTCGATCGAGAACGGCTAATCGTTTAGCAGCTGCGGCTGTTGCCGGTTCAGCGGTGATCACCAAAACGATACAAATGACAGCTGGCTTGAATGATAATGAGCTTGAGAGTCAAATTACGGTTGAGGCCGATCAATATATTCCTTATCCCCTGGATGAGGTGGCTATTGATTTTGAGGTGCTTGGTGAGTCAGAGACCGGGGTCGATCAGGTTGATGTGTTATTGGCTGCTTGTCGTAAGGAAAATGTCGAGCTTAGGGAGGATGCTCTGGAGATTGGAGGGTTAACTTCTAAAGTGATCGATATTGAGGCTTATTCAATTGAGCGAGCCTTCGAACTGATTAATTCTCAAATTGGTGTCGAGGGTGAAGAGCAGACCATTGCTATTGTAGATGTTGGTTCAACAATGACTACTCTTAGTGTATTGGCTGATTCTAAAACAATTTACACTCGTGAACAATTGTTTGGTGGGCGTCAGTTGACTGAAGAAATCCAGAGGCGTTATGGCTTGTCAGTAGAGGAGGCTGGATTGGCTAAAAAACAAGGTGGTCTACCTGATGATTACGAAAGAGAGGTCTTAGGCCCGTTCAAAGATGCAGTTGTTCAGCAGGTCGCTCGATCATTACAGTTCTTCTTCTCATCAAGCCAATATAATGAAGTCGATTATGTGGTTCTTGCAGGCGGCGTGGCTTCTGTTGTAGGGATTGTTGATTTGGTAGAAGAAAAAACAGGTATAAAAACGATAGTGGCTAATCCTTTTGTTGATATGACTCTGAGCTCGAAAGTTAATGCTTCTGCACTGAGTAATGATGCGCCTTCTTTAATGATAGCGTGTGGTTTAGCTATGAGGAGTTTTGACTAATGCCAGCAATTAACCTCCGTCCGTGGAGAGAAGAGCTTCGTGCTGAACGTCAGAAACAATTTATTACTACGCTTGTCGCAGTTTTAATTGTTGCGTGTGGTTTGGTTTTTCTTTGGCAGGATTATGTTAGCTCTCAAATTGAGTATCAGGCATCCAGAAATAGTTATTTAAAATCGTCAATGACTGAGCTTGATAAAAAGATAAAAGAGATCAAAAAATTAACTTCTGAAAAGAAGCAGTTGTTGGATCGTATGAAAGTAATTCAGGACCTGCAAGGCACTAGACCAGTTATCGTAAGAGTTATGGACGAATTGGTTAGAACGCTTCCGGATGGTTTATTTTATGAAGAATTAGAACGTAAAGGTGATCTGATTACGATACAGGGGATGGCTGAATCAAATAATAGGATTTCAGCACTTATGCGTAACTTTGAAAGCTCTGTTTGGTTCGCAAACCCTAATCTTAGAGATGTGAGTGCTATTAAGAAAAGTGAGGATCAGTCTCTAAATAGTTTTGATTTAAGTATCAAGCAAATAACACCTGAAGTCTCAACTGAAGCAGTTGTTGATAAGAAAGGAGTGAACTAGTGGGTTTTTCTGAATCTATGGAAAGCCTGAAAGGCTTCGATATTAATGATGTTGATTTTAATAATGCCGGCTCATGGCCTGCGATAGTAAAATTAATCGTTTTTCTTGTTTTATTTTCTGTGCTGGTTATTGGCGGCTATTGGTTTTTAGTTAAAGATCAATATGTTGATTTAGAGCGTGTGGTCGCTGAAGAGTCGACACTTAAGCAGCAGTATGAGAGTCGAGCGCATAAAGTGGCTAACTTGGATGCTTTTCGTCAACAAATGGCTGAAATGCAGAAATCGTTTGGTGCATTGTTGAAGCAGTTGCCAGCAAAAACTGAAGTGCCAGGTTTATTAGAGGATATTACTAATACAGGTCTTGGGAGTGGTTTAGAAATTAGTTCTATACAATTAAAGCCAGAGCAGTCACAAGAGTTTTACGTTGAGCTTCCTATGGATATAGAAGTTTCTGGCACTTACCACGATATAGCATCATTTGTAAGTGGTGTGGCTAGTCTACCTAGAATTGTGACTTTGCATGACTTGTCTATTTCTACTGATGGAGGTGGTGTAGGTAAGCATGACCGTTCAGTGGGCGATAAGCTTAAGTTGATTGTGGCAGCGAAAACCTATCGATACAATGGCGACGCTGATGGAAATAAAAAAAGCAGAAAAAAATCTAAGAAAAAGGGGAAGAAATAATGAATAAGCTTTTCTTGCCTTTAGTCATGTTGTATTTGATGCTTGTCGGTTGTGCTGGGAATGATGGCTTTGAGGATTTGGACCGTTTTATGAAAAAAACGGATGCAGAGCCAAGAGGTTTAATCGATGCTTTACCTGAGGTTCAGGTATATCGAGCATTCACCTATAGTGCGGCCAATCGCCGATCTCCATTTTTACCACCAGAAGATGTTGTTGTTAATGAAGTTAAAATTCAGGCAGATCAAAGTAATGTCAAACCTGACTTTGATAGGGTGCCAGAGGTGTTGGAATCTTTTTCAATTGGCCAGTTGGTGATGGTTGGTACCTTGCAAAGAAACGAGAATGACGTGTTATGGGCCTTGATTTCTGATGATGGAGGAAGCGTTCATATGACGAAAGAAGGGCAGTATATTGGGAAAAATCATGGCCGTATTGTTGGAATTGGTACTGGCCGTTTAGACATAATAGAAATTGTTCCCAACGGTTATGGTGGCTGGCTTGAACGTCCGCGTACCATTGCGCTGGATGATGAGTAAGGTTAATGGGGAGGCAATTGGGAATGATTTTTTCAGAGTCTAAAGTTTACAGAGAAATTAATTTTAAGAAAAACAGACTTTTAAGGTTTACAGAAATGCTCTTTCAGTCACGAAATATTATTGGAATTCTATTGTTTTGCCTGTTCTCAGTTTCGAGAGGGCATGCAGCAAGTTTACAGGATGTGAATTTTGCATCCTTACCTGGAGATCGTACAGAAATCTCATTAATTTTTGACGGGGAACCGCCTCTGGTTGATGGCTATACTATCGAAAAGCCCGCAAGAATTGCGCTGGATTTAAAAGGTGCGAGCAGTAGTCTAGCTAATAAATATCATAATTTAGGCTTGGGTAATGCTAAGCGAATGACAGTTATAGGTACTAAAGATCGGACTCGTATCATTTTGGATTTAGTCGAGTTGGTTCCATATACGACTGTCGTAAGGGGAAATAAACTTGTCATATTGGTTGGTAGTGACAATGGTGTTGCTAGTCAGCAAGCTGTATTAAACGATGGCTCGCAAGAACAATATGGTAATACTGTAGCTGAAAGTCGTCGCACCCAAAATTCGGTGAAAGATATTGACTTTCATCGCGGTGAGAAAGGTGATGGTCAGATCGTGATTACTTTTGACACTGCTAATGTCGATATTGATATGGCAGAAGTTGGAGGGAATATTCAGCTACGTATACCATCTGTAGATTTACCTTTCGAATTAAGGCAGCGCTTGGATGTGGTTGATTTCGCGACACCCGTTAAGCGAATAGATTCAGATGTTGTAGATGGTGATGCAATAATAACGATTAAACCTACAGGTAATTATGATTATCTGGCTTATCAAACAGATAACCAATTTACTGTCAGCGTTGAAGAGTTGAGCGAGGACGAGATTGAGCAGCGAAAGAAAGATAAGTTTCCTTTTTCTGGAGATAAACTGTCGCTTAACTTTCAAAACATCGAGGTTAGAGCGGTATTACAGTTGATTGCTGATTTTACCAGTTTGAATCTAGTTGCGAGTGACACCGTTGGGGGGAGCATTACTTTACGTTTACAGAATGTGCCGTGGGATCAGGCTTTAGAGCTGATACTAAAAACCAAAGGCCTAGATAAACGAACGGTCGGAAACGTATTATTAGTTGCGCCAGCTGAAGAAATTGCGGCTAGGGAAAAGTTGGAGTTGGAAGCGAATAAGCAGGTAGCTGCCTTGGCACCGGTTCGTTTAGAGATTGTGCAGATAAATTATGCGAAGGCGTCTGATATTGTGGAATTGTTACGCCAAGATCAGGAGCTGATTTCTACAAGAGGGTTTATTTCTTCTGACGAGCGCACTAACACAATTAGTGTTCGTGAGACTGCGGGTAAGCTGGAGCAAATACGAAAGCTTATAGCAACTTGGGATATTTCTGTTCGACAGGTTTTAATTGAGGCGCGTATTGTTCGTGCACGGTCGAATATAGCTGATGAAATGGGTATTCAGTGGGGTGGCGGCGGATTAGATCAAAACGGTGATAGTCTGTTTACCATTGGGGGTTCTACTGGTACTTTAAGTGAGTTAACAGATATTGCGGCTGGAACTGGTACTGGTATCTCGTTCCCTGGAGCTTTAGCGGTTGATTTAGGGGTGACTGCCTCAAATGCCTCATCTATTGCCGTTGGTATTGGGACTGATAACTTTTTGATTGATATGGAGTTGTCGGCTTTCGAATCAGATGGTAAGGGCGAAATTGTTGCCCAGCCTAAAATTGTAACGGCTGATAGGCAGACGGCTATTATTAAGTCGGGTGAAGAGATTCCTTACCAGGAAGCGTCTTCTTCTGGTGCGACATCTGTTTCATTTAAAGAAGCGGTTTTATCTTTAGAGGTTACGCCTCAGATTACCCCTGATGATCAAGTAATTATGGATCTGAAAATTAATCAGGATAATCGTGGTGCAGTAACCGCAGGTATACCAAGTATTGAAACGAATGAAGTCATTACACAGGTTCTTGTCGGAAATGGGGAAACGATTGTCTTAGGTGGAATCTTTCAGTCTGAGCACTCTACTACAGTGACTAAAACGCCTTTTCTTGGTGATATTCCTTATTTAGGCGCTTTATTTACTAAGACGGAAGAAATTGATGAACGAGCGGAATTGTTAATATTTATCACGCCGAAGTTATTAAAAGATGGTGTGATTGATCAATAAATATAGGAGAATGCGCGCACTTTGCGCATAATTAAAAGGCTGCATAAATGCGGCCTTTTTTGTTGATGGGTATTCTTTTTGTTGATAAATAATTTTTTATAGAGTCAATGATGTTCTTTTGATGGTTTAAAATAGTATAAGTGACATGAGTAAAAACAAAGATTTAATAGTATTTATTGGCCCTATGGGGGCAGGTAAAACAACTATAGGGAAAATCCTCGCTAAGGAGTTGAGTTATGATTTTTATGACTCAGATAAAGAAATCGAGCGTCGTACTGGTGCAAATATTCCTTGGATTTTCGATGTAGAAGGTGAGTCTGGTTTTCGAGAGCGAGAAAAACAGGCGATTGAAGATCTATCGCTACGTCGTCAAACTGTATTGGCTACGGGGGGGGGCGCGATGATGCGCGCAGAAAATAGGGAGTCTGTTTCACGAAATGGCTTTGTTGTTTATTTAAATACATCCGTTGAGCAGCAATTTCATCGTACACATAAAGATCGGAATAGGCCTTTGCTTCAAAGTGGAAAGGATGCTTTTACGGTATTAAGTGATTTGTTTGAGGTGCGTGACCCAATTTATCGAGGTGTCGCTGATATGGTGATTGATACCGATAAAAAATCATTAAAAATGATTGTCAGGGATATTGTGCAAGAGACTGAGAAGAGTAACGATTAAATGATTGAGTTGAAGGTTGATTTAGGTGAACGCGACTACCCAATATATATAGGTGAAGGTTTATTAAGTGATTCATCTTTATTTGAGCCTTATATAGCAGGTAAAAAAGTGATGTTGGTGACCAATGAAACTGTTGGTCCTTTATATGAGCAGCAAGTTAGGCATGCGCTTTCTGCTTATGAGGTTGATAGTGTTGTGCTGCCTGATGGTGAGCAATACAAAAATTGGCAGACTCTGAATTTAATTTACGACGCTTTATTGGAGCGGGCTCACTCAAGAAAAACGACGATTGTTGCTCTTGGTGGTGGTGTTGTTGGTGATATGGCTGGATTTGCTGCAGCATCTTATCAGCGGGGTGTTGATTTTATCCAAGTGCCTACAACCTTGCTTTCACAAGTCGACTCATCTGTAGGAGGTAAGACGGGGATTAATCACCCAATGGGTAAAAATATGATCGGCGCCTTCTATCAGCCTCAGGCGGTGATTATTGATATATTAACTTTGCAAACATTACCCGCTCAAGAAGTGTCAGCGGGAATTGCTGAAGTGATTAAGTATGGCCTAATTCGTCAGCCAGAGTTTTTTAGCTGGCTAGAAGATAATGTTGAAGCACTAAAAAGATTAGACTCAGCTGTGTTGGTGAAGGCGATAGAGACGTCTTGTGCCTGTAAAGCCGAGGTGGTTGAAGCTGATGAAAAAGAAGGTGGCTTGAGAGCAATTTTAAATTTAGGGCATACTTTTGGGCATGCTATTGAAACCTTCGAAGGTTATGGTGTTTGGCTTCATGGGGAGGCGGTTGCTGCTGGTACCGTAATGGCTGCTGAACTTTCAAGGCTTGAGGGTTGGTTGAGTGAAGGTGATGTGGAAAGAGTGAGACAGATTTTCGTGAGAAGTGATTTGCCCGTCACTGGGCCTGAGGGCATGTTGGCCGCTGATTATCAGCGATTGATGTCGGTTGATAAAAAAGTGCTTGATGGGACCTTGCGTTTAGTTTTGATGAAGGAAATTGGTAAAGCTGTCGTTACCTCTGATTTCTCACAGGATTTTTTGTTGCAAGTATTAAAGCAATATTGACTCTATTTATTATAAAAATAAAGCAGGCATGATGGATGACTGTTACCAATAATCATGTATTGGTTGGTCAGCTCAAAGAGTACTTTGGGCTGAATGCTGACCCCTTTTCTGTGCTCTCTCCTGTTTTTTTTGGTGGCGCTCAGAGGCAGCATAACCTGGAGACCTTACGTCATTTAGCTACTTTTGGCGATATGGTGTTGTTGTTGACGGGTGAAAAAGGGGCTGGGAAAACTTCCTTAATCCAATATTTTGAGAGAAATCATGAGGATGGGCTCAAATCTCTAACCTTTGATGTTGGGCAATCGGTATCTGGGAAGAGTGTAGTTAATTCCGCTGTACAATATTTTGCTGGGAAAGTTGGCTTAACGCCTGTTAGGGGGGAGTCAATCCAGCAAACGCTTTCAAAACTAACTCAGACGCTTGATGTTCGATTTCAACAAGACGGCTATCGTACTTTGCTGATTATTGATAATGCCGAACGATTACCTAGAAAAGAATTGCAGATTTATTTTGCGTACTTCAGGGCGCTTGCTCCCGAAAGTGGCGTAGCTGTGCTTTTTGTTGGTCTGCCAGTTCTATTGCAGTATGCCAAACTTGGTGGTCATGCTGGACGTGAAGACTGGGTGCATCAGATTCAAATAAAGCCTTTGAATAAAGAGGATTTACTAGGATATTTGCAGCTTAGGCTCGAGTCAGCTGGTTATCGTGGTGATTTATCTTTATCCGATTTACAGGTGCGGCATTTAGTTGACGTGGGAAAGGGCTTGCCTGGTAGGATAAATAAAATATTTCCAAGTGTGGTTATGGAGCCGGGTTTACTGAAAGTCGGAAGTATAAAGCGGAGTGCTCTGCCGAAACAGGTGTTTGCTGGGGTGGGGGGATTGCTTTTGATGTCTTTTTTGTTTGTTTCTTACCAGCATGGTTTGTTTAACTTTGAGGGTGAGCAGCTATCTGATGTTCTAGAAATTGACTCTGGGTTAAACCAGAGTGCAATAATAAGTTCGAGAGAGAGTGGGTTGCTGAAATTACAGCAGGCTGAGCGACTGGCTATGTTAGATCGGGCAATTGCAAGTAGTACTAAATTTGAGCCTGCTGGGTCAAACTTTAAGGGTGAGGTCGACGGCGCATCGGGTCCTGAAGTGCAAAAAACTCTGCAGGGAGAGAGAGAGGGTGAGAGTGTAGTTCAGCGAGTGGGGCAGGTCTTACCCCAGGAGACGGTTCAGAAGGTTGATCAGGGTGAGGCTGAAGCAGTTGCTCAGAAAGAGTCTCAAAGTACAGAGCAAAATGAAGCTAAGGAGGTCTTGACTAAGCATATCGAGAGTAAGCTTGTTTTAAAGTCTTCAGCTCAAGGGATAATTAAACCGAAAAATTCATATTTTCGTTCGCGTGAGTGGGCGGAAGCTCAGTCAGTTGAGGCATATTCAGCACAAATTCTAGCGAGCTATAAAGAAGATACTGCGCTCAAGTTTATAGATAAACTTGGTGATGTCCAACATGATGTCTTTTATTTGAAAACACTTCATAAAGGTAAATCATGGTATGCGGTGTTTTATGGTGTTTTTCCTCACAAGAAGGCGGCAAGAGCTGCAATTTCTGCCTCATCTCAAGTTATTAGATCCCAAAGTCCTTGGTTGAGACGTTTTGACGGTATTCAGGGCTCCTATCCAAATAAATAATATCTTATTTTTAACTTGTTGATATATAAGTTAAAAGTAAGGTTTATTTAGTGTGGATGCATTAAATATACACTTTAAATTTGTGCCAAACCAAGTCCATGTGTAAAATATCCAACCCCAATTTTCATAGTCATACAGTTTTTGAAATAGCTTAATTATAACTGTTTGATTTTAAATGATATTTTGTAGAGAGAATGTTATGGCAGCAGGTTTGTTTCGCCCTGAAGAGTTTAGAGATAACTGTGGGTTTGGATTGATCGCTCAAATGGAGGGTCAACCAAGCCATGATCTACTTTTGACGGCGATAGAATCACTTACATGTATGACCCATCGAGGCGGTATTGCTGCTGATGGTAAAACGGGTGATGGTTGTGGTTTATTGATTCAAAAACCAGATGCCTTTTTTAGACTGGTCGCAAAAGATCTTTTTAGTGTTGAGTTAGGTCAAAGCTACGGTGTAGGCATGGTCTTTCTTTCGCAAGATACTAAAAAAGCAGAGCGAGCACGTAGTGCGCTTGATTCAGAATTGCAATCTCAAGGTTTAAGTGTTGTTGGTTGGCGTGTTGTGCCCACCAATAATGCTTGTTTGGGTCGAATGGCGGTAGAGTGCCTGCCTGTTATCGAACAAGTGTTTGTTGAGGGCACGGATCTATCTGAGCGAGAATTATCCTTAAAGTTGTTTATGGCGCGACGCAAAGCAGAAATGGTGTTGAAGGATGATGCCGATTTCTATATTTGTAGCTTGTCAGAAAAGGTGGTTTCGTACAAAGGTCTAATGATGCCTGTCGATTTACCCAGCTTTTATTTGGATCTGGGTAATGAAACTGTCGCGACCAGCATTTGTGTCTTTCATCAGCGTTTCTCAACGAATACCATGCCTAAGTGGCCTTTAGCACAGCCTTTCAGATGTGTTGCGCATAATGGTGAAATAAATACCATTGAAGGTAACCGTAATTGGTCACTTGCGCGTACTAGCAAATTTGTCTCGGAAGAATTGCCGGAGTTGGGTGAAATATCACCTTTAGTTAATCGCTCGGGTTCTGATTCGTCTAGTATGGATAACATGCTAGAAGTCTTGATGGCGGGTGGCGTTGATCTCTTTAGAGCTGTGAGAATGATGATTCCGCCTGCATGGCAGAATGTGGATACTATGGACTCAGAGCTGCGTGCTTTCTATGAATATAATAGCATGCATATGGAACCATGGGATGGCCCAGCGGGTATTGTACTTACTGATGGTCGTTATGCTGTTTGTTTGTTAGATCGTAATGGATTAAGGCCGAGTCGTTGGGTTATTACCAAAAATGGCTATATCACAGTTGCGTCAGAAATTGGTACTTATGGTTATAAGCCGGAAGACGTTGTTGCTAAAGGTCGTGTCGGGCCAGGGCAGATTTTGGCTGTAGACACCAAAACAGGTGAAGTGCTTCATACTGATGACATAGATAATCGTTTAAAGTCTGCTCATCCTTATAAACAATGGTTAAAAGAAAACGCAGTCCGTATTGAGTCTACGTTAGATAAGGATCATGAAGCTTTTGAAGCGATGGATGACGATACCTTAAAGACGCATATGAAAATGTTCCAGGTAACATTTGAAGAGCGCGATCAAATTCTTCGTCCTTTAGCAGAAAATGGACAAGAAGCTGTAGGCTCGATGGGTGATGATACGCCTGTTGCAGTCTTGTCTACTAGTGTACGTTCTGTGGCTGACTATTTTAGGCAGAAATTTGCACAGGTTACGAATCCACCTATAGATCCTTTGCGTGAAGCAATCGTTATGTCATTGGAGACCTGTGTCGGGGTTGAGCATAATGTCTTTGAAGAAACCGCAGAGCATGCAAAGCGTATTATTTTAGCAACGCCGGTTTTAACGCCTGCTAAATTTAGTTGCTTTACTTCCGATAAAGAAGGCTTTGAGCATCAGGTTATTCGATTGCAATACGATGCTGGAACGGGTTTAGAGCAGGCTATAAAAGATATTTGTGTGCAGGCTGAAAATGCAGTCAAGTCTGGCAAGGTTGTTTTAATCTTGTCAGATAGAGATCTCAAGAAGGATGAGTTACCTGTAAATGCGTTCATGGCTACAGGTGCGGTGCATCATCACCTTGTTGAGAAAGGTTTACGTTGTGACTCAAATATTGTCGTTGAGTCAGGTTTTGCGCGTGACCCTCACCATTTTGCCGTTCTATTCGGCTTTGGTGCGACAGCTGTTTATCCTTATCTTGCGTATCAGGTAATGACTGATCTGATCGAGAGCGGTGAAATGCTCATGGATCCGATTGAAGCTAAAAATAACTATCGACGCGGTATTGGTAAAGGCTTATTAAAAATACTTTCTAAAATGGGTATTTCAACGATTGCATCTTATCGTGGTTCGCAGTTGTTTGAGGCGGTTGGCTTGTCAGATGATATAGTCGATTTATGTTTTAAGGGTGTAGCGAGTCGAATTCAGGGCGCGTCATTTGACGACCTCCAAAATGAGCAGGCATTGCTTGCTAAAGAGGCGTTCAAGGCTAGAAAATCTATTCAACCTGGTGGTCTATTGAAGTTTATGCACGGCCAGGAATATCATGCTTTCAACCCGGATGTAGTGAATACCGTTCAGCGCGCGGTTGAAACGGGTGATTACAATGTATTTAAAGAATATGCTGATCTGGTTAATTATCGCCCGGCCTCCTCATTACGTGATTTGTTTGGCTTTAGTGATAAGGCTCAAGCGATTTCTATAGATGAAGTTGAACCGGTTGAAAATATATTCCCTCGTTTTGATTCGGCAGCGATGTCTTTAGGTGCTTTATCGCCTGAGGCGCATGAGGCTTTAGCTGTTGCAATGAACCGTCTGGGTGGGCGCTCTAATTCCGGTGAGGGTGGTGAAGACGCCGTTCGATTTGGTACTGAGAAACGTTCCAAAATAAAACAGGTTGCTTCTGGTCGTTTTGGTGTTACACCTCACTACTTAAGTAATGCGGATGTTATCCAGATTAAAGTTGCTCAAGGTGCCAAGCCTGGTGAAGGTGGTCAGTTACCTGGCGGTAAAGTTAATAACTTGATCGCTACGCTGCGTTACTCAGTTCCAGGTGTAACATTAATTTCACCTCCCCCGCATCATGATATCTACTCGATTGAAGATCTGGCACAGCTCATCTTTGATTTGAAGCAAGTTAACCCAAGTGCATTGGTCTCCGTTAAGTTAGTATCAGAACCGGGTGTTGGAACAATCGCGGCAGGTGTAGCGAAGGCCTATGCGGATTTAATTACTATTTCTGGATATGACGGTGGTACTGCGGCAAGCCCGTTAACCTCTATCAGATATGCTGGTTCTCCTTGGGAGTTAGGTCTAAGTGAGGCTCACCAGACCTTACGTGGCAATGATTTGCGTGGCAAAGTTCGGCTGCAAACAGATGGCGGCTTAAAAACAGGTTTAGATGTTGTTAAAGCTGCAATGTTAGGTGCAGAAAGTTTTGGTTTTGGTACGACTCCGATGGTCGCTTTAGGTTGTCGTTACTTGAGGATTTGTCACCTGAACAACTGTGCGACAGGTATTGCAACTCAGAATGAATTATTACGCGATGAGCATTTCAACGGAACCGTTGAGATGGTGATGAACTTCTTCCGCTTTGTTGCTGAAGAAACGCGTGAGTGGATGGCGAAGTTAGGTGTGCGTTCATTAAATGAGTTGGTTGGTCGTACAGATCTTCTTAAAGTGCTGCCTGGTGAAACGCCAAAGCAACAAAGGTTGGACTTATCACCGATATTATCAACTGAAGGTATTCCTGAGGATAAACCTCATACTTGTCAGGTTGATAAGAATGAGCCATTTGATCAGGCAGGTTTAGCTGAAAAAATGGTAGCTGATATGTTAGCGAATATTGATGCTAAATCAGGTGGTGACTTTGAGTATAAAGTGACTAACTGTGATCGCTCTATTGGTGCTCGGCTTTCTGGTGAAATTGCCAAGCGACATGGCAACCAAGGTATGGCTGAGAAGCCGCTTAATTTGTCATTAAATGGCACAGCAGGTCAAAGTTTTGGTGTATGGAATGCCGGCGGTCTGAATATGAACCTGGAAGGTGATGCTAACGATTATGTTGGTAAAGGTATGACGGGTGGTAAGTTAGTTGTTCGTCCGCCTATTTGTAGTACCTTTAAGTCACAAGACACATCTATAGTAGGTAATACTTGCTTGTATGGCGCGACGGGCGGTCAGCTCTTTGCGGCAGGTACTGCAGGTGAGCGCTTTGGTGTTAGAAACTCCGGTGCTATGGCCGTGGTTGAAGGTGTGGGTGACCACTGTTGTGAATATATGACAGGAGGATTGATTACCGTTCTTGGTCAGACTGGTTATAACTTTGGTGCTGGTATGACAGGTGGTTTTGCTTACGTACTTGATCAAGAAAATACCTTTGTGGATAAATATAATCATGAGCTTGTTGAAATTCAGCGAGTATCAAGTGAACAAATGGAGCCTTATCGCAATCACTTGCGGGGTGTCATACAAGAGCACGTATCAGAAACGGCAAGTCAATGGGGGCAAGAAATTCTTGAGAACTTTGATGACCTGATTGCACGATTCTGGGTGGTTAAGCCTAAAGCGGCTAGCCTGGCGAACTTACTTGACAATATGCGCTCGCGTCCTGAATAGCATTATTAATGCATTCAAGGCGATTTAGGTTTTAGAGGTAATACTATGGCTAAGCGGTTAAATAATAATTTCCAATTTATAGATGTGGGTCGAGTTGATCCCAAGAAAATTGCAATAAAGGGTCGAACCCAAGATTTTGGCGAGATTTATGAGTCTTTTGATCAGAATGATGCAGCAGATCAGTCTCATCGATGCTTGGAGTGTGGTAATCCATATTGTGAGTGGAAATGCCCTGTACATAATTATATTCCGAACTGGTTAAAGCTAGTTTCTGAAGGGAATATTCTTGAGGCAGCTGAATTGTGCCATGAGACTAATTCCTTACCTGAAGTATGTGGCCGAGTATGTCCTCAAGATAGGCTCTGTGAAGGTGCATGCACGCTTAATGCAGGCTTTGGTGCTGTTACTATTGGCTCTGCAGAAAAATATATCACGGATACCGCTTTTGCTATGGGCTGGCGACCAGATATGTCCAAGGTTGTTTGGACAGACAAAAAAGTCGCCATTATCGGTGCAGGTCCTGCTGGGCTAGCCTGTGCGGATATTTTAATTCGTAACGGCGTGAAGCCTGTGGTATTTGATCGGAACCCTGAAATAGGTGGGTTACTGACTTTTGGTATTCCAGAATTCAAACTAGAAAAAAATGTCATGTCACAGCGACGTGAAATTTTTACTGAAATGGGGATTGAATTCCGTCTTAATGTTGAAATTGGACAAGATGTGACGATTGATCAGTTGTTGCAGGGTTATGACGCTGTTTTCATGGGAATGGGCACCTATAATTATATGAAGGGTGGCTTCCCTGGTGAAGATCTTCCTGGCGTTTATGATGCATTGCCTTACTTGATATCTAATGTGAATAGACGTCTTGGTTTCGAAAAAAGTGCAGAAGACTTCATCAATATGACCGGGAAAAAGGTGGTTGTGCTTGGTGGCGGTGATACTGCGATGGATTGTAATCGAACCGCTATTCGTCAACAGGCGAAACAGGTGACATGTGCTTATCGTCGTGATGAAGAGAATATGCCGGGTTCGCGCAAAGAAGTTCAGAATGCCAAAGAAGAAGGTGTAGAGTTCTTATTTAACCGCCAGCCAGTGGCTATTATTGGTGACGAAAAAGTAGAAGGTGTCAAGGTTGTTGAAACGCAGTTAGGTGAGCCTGATGAGAATGGTCGTCGCCGACCTGAAGTGATAGAAGGGAGTGAAGAGATTGTTCCTGCGGATGCTGTGTTGATAGCATTCGGTTTTAAGCCTAGCCCTCCTGACTGGTTAAATGCTGTTAAGGTTGATGTAAATGACTGGGGTGGTGTGGTCGTCAGTAATGAAGCTGATGCGGCTGAGTTTGCTTTCCAGACATCAAATCCTAAGATCTTTGCTGGTGGTGATATGGTAAGAGGTTCTGACTTAGTAGTGACTGCGATTGCTGAAGGTCGCCAGGCTGCGGAAGGTATCTTGGATTATCTAGATGCCTAATCTAATTCTTGCTCGATAAAATCCAGAAAGGCACGGTATGACACTGTGCCTTTTTTGTTTACACTGTTTGCTTGATTAAATTAATTTTTGAACATACCGAAGAGAAAGTGCATGACTGAGCTAAAAAATGATCGTTTTCTAAGAGCTTTAGAACACAAGCCTGTTGACGTAACACCTGTGTGGATGATGAGGCAAGCGGGGCGTTATCTTCCTGAGTATAAAAAAACGCGTGCTCAAGCGGGTGACTTTCTAAGTTTATGTATGAATAAAGAGTTGGCTTGTGAAGTAACCATTCAGCCTCTTGAACGTTATGATCTTGATGCTGCAATCTTGTTTTCGGATATATTAACGATTCCTGATGCAATGGGTTTGGGTTTGTATTTCGAAGAGGGAGAGGGGCCTCGTTTCAAGAAGATTGTTCGTACAGAGGCAGATGTAAATGCCTTACCCATCGTTAATACCTTAAAAGACCTCTCTTATGTTACAGATGCGGTAACAACTATTCGTAGCGAGCTTAATGGCCGGGTTCCTTTGATAGGCTTTTCAGGAAGTCCTTGGACTTTGGCTACGTATATGGTTGAAGGTGGAAGCTCAAAGGACTTTCGTCATGTGAAAGCGATGATGTATTCACAGCCTGAAGTAATGCATCAATTACTGGAAAAAATTGCCCTGTCAGTTATTGATTATTTGAATGCGCAGATCAGAGCGGGTGCGCAGGCTGTGCAGATTTTTGATACCTGGGGTGGAAATTTAAGTGATGTGGCTTATCAACAATTTTCACTTTCTTACATGAAGAAAATCGTTGATGGTTTGATACGTGAGCATGATGGTCGAAAAGTCCCTGTTATTTTGTTTACCAAAGGTGGCGGCTTGTGGTTGCCTGAAATGGCAGATGTTGGCGCTGATGCGCTAGGCTTAGATTGGACTATGGATATTGGTAAGGCGCGCTCTTTAGTGGGTTCGAAGGTGGCGCTTCAAGGGAATATGGATCCTTCTGTATTATACGCCTCACCAAAGAGTATTCGAGCAGAGGTTGAGCGTATTCTTGCTTCTTTTGGCCCAGGTGAAGGGCATGTATTTAATCTAGGTCATGGTATTCATCAGTTCGTGGATCCCAAGAATGCCGGTGTATTTGTAGATGCCGTACATGAATTAAGTGCTAAGTATCACGCTTAAATTATTGTATGTTATTTGCTATTGATCAGTCTTGCAGGCGCTGATATAAAACAAATGCCTGTATTTCCCCCACATGTGTCACATTTGTAGCATGGCATCATTTATCCCGCGTAACACTTTTAATACAATCTGTCAGTTGAACTCGAAAAATTCAAAGGAATTACCATGAGACAAGTGTTTAGTCCACTGGCAAGGATTGTTTGCGTATTAATCTACGGTTTTTTATTAGTCGCATGTGAAAACATCGATGATGTTTTATTTTTTAAAAATGTAGGCGACCCTGACCTGTTTCAAGGAGATCCAAATACAGATACGGATAAAAATACGACTGATATAGAGCTTGATAATGCTGAATTGATTACTCTGGGCGTTGTTCAGTCAACGCTATTCGCTAGCCAGAATACGGCATTGTTTAAGTTTTTTGATGCATCTGATTTACCGGAAGGTGCCATTTATACACCAGCAGATGGAACGAACGGTGCAGCTTATCAATACGTCTGTGAGACTGATGAAAACGGTTTAACTGGAACGATAACTTACACAGACTCTCGTAAAACAATTGATGTAAATGTTCCTTCACCAGACTATCAAGTAGGTGATACCGTCTCGGTTAAATATTTTGGTGAGCCTGATAGTGAGGGGTTAGATAGCGGTAGCGGATGTATGGACATCAATGGAAATGTTTATCGTGGCACTCTATCTGCAAAATATACAGAGATTGAGGGTTTAAATCCGACTTTCAAGGAAACCGATACTTTTTCATGTGTGGATAATTTAGCTGATGAATTAGATTTGAATATCGGTTTCGACCTTGCTGCTGACGCCCCATTTCAGGATTTCGTATCAGTTACGTTAGATAGTGCTCTTGATAGTGAAGGGGAACTAATTGGTTGGTATCATGTGTGGTTCGACGAGAAGGAAGTATATTTTGTTGTAGCTGATGAACTACAGTTTCGTGCGGTTGGCGGAAATATTGAAGTTGATTTAGTTAAGTATAGCTATATACCTGACCCGAGTGCACTTGATGAGCTACTTCGAGAAGACACGGTTCTTGGCACGATTTCATATGACCGTCATTCGTCAGCCATCTTCGCAAATATGAAATCCAGACTTATAGGCTATGACGGTAGTCTTCCTTCTTTGGGGGGGGATCAGATATACCAAGTAGTAGAAGGTATAGCGGAGCAAGTCGAGTGTCAGCAATATGAGCGCACTCTGTCTGTTGTAGTGACAGACTTTTCTACTGAGAAAGAAGGTTTGACGACCACTTTAAACGGCAGTTTAGAGCTTGTTTCAACATCAGAGAATCTACAAAAAATAGATGCTGTCATTAAAAATAGTGCCTATAGAACGACTGTTAAACAAGCAAACTTGGTCGAAGAGTATTATATGAGTGATTTTACAGCAGCTACTTATTTTGACCAGATAGGAGATATTTATGCGTATAATTTTTCAGGGGAGGTTTCATCTGATGCAATTTTGGGGAGTGTTACGCTAGCAGAAGGTAATGATTTTATTCGATATTCGGCAGAAGCGCAGCCACATAATGGTGATATGGTTATTTTTGGTCAGGGGCTTGAACGGCTCCAATTATCAGTAGAATCCCAGTTTCTGGAAATATTAGTGGATTATGATGGCGATAGTGATGGGAATACCTTGTCAGATATTGATGGTCAGATAGATACCACTTGGTCTGACTTGCTTGAAAGAGACTTTGTTGAGTTAAATTAACGGGTAAGTATTTTCTATGGCAAAACAAAAACTGGCCTTTGTATGTACTGACTGCGGTGCAGACTTATCCAAGTGGCAGGGGCAGTGTCCAGACTGTGGTCAGTGGAACACTATTCAAGAAATTAAGCTGGCAAAAGCGCCTAAATCGAATGCATCAAAGTCCGTAGGTTATGCGGGTACCTCATCCGTAATACATACTCTGGGCTCTATTAACCTTAAAGAACAAGCCCGCTTTAGCTCAGGTATCGGTGAATTTGATCGCGTATTGGGTGGTGGATTAGTGCCGGGTTCTGCCATCTTGGTCGGAGGCAACCCCGGCGCAGGCAAAAGTACCCTATTATTGCAAACAATGTGTTTTTTGGCAGCAACTATGGATGCCTTATATGTCACGGGAGAGGAGTCTTTGCAGCAGGTAGCGATGCGTGCAAATCGACTGGGTATGCATGCTGATGGTTTGAAAATGTTTTCCGAGACAAGTCTCGAAGCCATTGAAAAAAATGTCCAACTACTTAAGCCTAAAGTATTGGTGGTAGACAGTATTCAGGTAATGTTTACTGATGATCTTGAATCGGCGGCTGGAAGTGTGTCACAGGTTAGGGAGTGTGCCGCTCGTCTGACGCGTTTAGCAAAACAAACGGGAATGGTGTTATTTTTAGTCGGGCATGTGACGAAAGAGGGGGCAATTGCTGGGCCTAAAGTTTTGGAGCATATGATTGACTGTTCTATTATGTTGGAAGGTTCGAGTGATACTCGCTATCGAACTTTGAGGGGGATAAAGAACCGCTTTGGTGCTGTGAATGAGTTAGGCGTATTTGCCATGCTTGAAAAAGGCTTAATAGAGGTTAAGAATCCGAGTGCGATTTTCTTGAGCCGTGGTGAAGAGGCTATGCCTGGCAGTATCGTAACCATCTTATGGGAAGGTACTCGTCCTTTATTGGTTGAATTGCAAGCGCTAGTAGATGAAAGTCAGGGTAACTATCCTAAGCGAGTGTCATTGGGTCTGGATCAGAATCGTTTGTCCATGTTGTTGGCTGTTCTTCATCGACACGGTGGTGTGCACTGCGGTGATCAGGACGTATTTGTTAACTTGGTGGGTGGGGTGAAAACGGTTGAAACCAGTACTGATTTAGCGACCTTAGCCGCTATTATATCAAGCCTAAAAGGAAGTGCCTTACCGCAAGACTTGGTGTTGTTTGGGGAGGTCGGTTTATCAGGTGAAATACGCCCGGTCCCTAGTGGTCAGGAACGAATTCAAGAAGCATTAAAGCATGGCTTTAAGCGCGCAATCATACCTTATGGAAATAAACCGCGGCAGAAAGTAGAAGGCATGGATGTCGTATTAATCAAAAAGTTGCCAGATCTGCTCAATGTTTTGTTTTGATATGTTATTTTGGTGCACACTTCTTCCTATCTGCGTGATTAGAAAATAGCCGCCACCTCACTTTCTGTAAGTTGTTTGCTTTCTCCTGGCTCTAAATCCTTGCCTAAGTGCAGGTTTCCAATGGCGAAGCGGTGTAAATCTAATACGGGGTTTCTAAATCGCCCAAACATTCTTTTGATTTGATGATAGCGGCCTTCTATCAGAGCCAGTTCAGCGACATATTTGTTGATGATTTTCAGTTCTACAGGGCGGGTAGTGATATCTTCATATGAAAAATACATACCTTCATCAAATGCTTCTACATACTCTTCACTTAGTGGCTTTTCTAATTTTACTCGATAATGTTTACTAATTTTGTTCTCCGGTGATATGAGTTTTCGAGACCAGCGACTGTCGTTAGTCAGTAAAAGTAAACCGGTGGAATTAAGATCTAAGCGACCCACAATATGCAGCTCGTTTTTGAATGGATAGCTAAGTAAATCTATTACCGTCTTATGCTGTTTATCTTTGGTTGCACTGACGACCCCTGCGGGTTTGTTTAGCGCTATATAATAGGCTGTGTTTGCTTGTAAGGGCTTGCCATCAAATTCTATGTTTGAGAAATTATCAATAGTCTGATTTATATCGCTTGCTATAGCGCCATTAACGCAGACTCTGTGTTGAGCGAGTAAAAGTCTGACAGCCTGCCGTTTTATGCCGAGTTTTTTACTAATGAAACGGTCAAGCCTGGTATTATTCATAGGGTGTCTTGTTAGAAAGCAGCTTACGTTAGTAAGAAGGTTTTCCTCTTAGGGATTTGGTTTTGCTGTGTTTGGTTTTTTTATCCATGCGTTTTCTTTGTGAATTTCTACTAGGCTTCGTTGGGCGTCGTACTTTTTGTACCAGAGTCACTAACTTAATAAACGCTTGAAGCCGTTCTAAAGCATCTTCTCTATTTTTTTCCTGGGTACGAAACTGCTGTGCTTTTATAACGATTATGCCATCTTTATTGATCCGCTGGTCTTTCATTTCTAGTAGGCGTTGCTTATAAATATCAGGTAAGGATGAAGCGTGAATATCAAATCTAAGATGAATAGCAGACGAAACTTTATTAACGTTCTGTCCGCCAGCGCCTTGTGCGCGAATAGCGCTTAGCTCGATTTCTTCGTCAGGAATAGAAACAGCTTGGGTGATCGTTAGCATGTAAAAGATATGCTCAGAAATGAAATTAAACCGACAATGTTGCTTGGTGAAGTAATGTGTAATTTCTTAAATAACGGTTAGTGCATCGAGTTCCCGCTTTAACATTTCCTCGCTACCCAGGTTGAGTTCAACCAATCGTTTTAAGTGGGTCATGCTGTCTATATCAATATGCTTACATTTAAAGCCAAGCGCAGTTTTATCTTCATGAGAAAAATACAATGACATGATGATATGACTTTCACTTCCAGCTAGTCGAATGGTCGCTTCGCAAGGTTCTTTTAGATCAATTGAAAAGTGATCCGGTTTATGGACCAATAAACCTTTCAATGAGATATCTAAAACTTCAGTTGACCATTCCATATCTGCTTGGTGGAGGGTGCACTCTGCATTAAAAAGTACCCGGCTGAACTGACGACGTTCATCATTTTTGTTCTTTTCGTTCATGTTCGTATCCTTCGATGGGCTGTGTGCAAAAAAATGCGCAAGCTAACACTGTAAATTCACTGACTTTGACTTTCAAAAGAGAAAGGCATATTCAAAATATATGTTGAATATGCCTTTACTGCAAGTTGAACTTGCTTAATGCGCTTATTTACAGCTTGTCAGGGTTAAGCAAGTTTTTTGTAATTGACGCGGGTTGGTGTTTTGGCAAGGTCACCTTTTCGCTTTTTCAAGTCAACTTCGTATTCACTATAGTTGCCTTCAAACCAAATGACGTCGCTATCACCCTCAAAGGCGAGCATGTGGGTCGCGATACGGTCAAGGAACCAGCGATCATGCGAAATGACGACAGCACAGCCAGGGAATGCAAGAATAGCTTCTTCTAGGGCGCGAAGTGTTTCTACGTCAAGGTCATTGGTCGGTTCATCAAGAAGGAGAACGTTAGCGCCTTGTTTAAGAAGCTTGGCAAGGTGCAGGCGGTTACGTTCTCCGCCTGATAACTCGTTAACTTTCTTTTGTTGATCATTGCCGCGGAAATTGAAGCGGCTTACATAGGCTCTTGAGGGGGTTTGATAATTACCTATTTGGATAATATCGTTACCGCCGCTCACTTCTTCCCAGACGGTGTGCTGGTTATTCAGGTCACGATTTTGTTCAACATAGGCTAGTTCAACCGTTTGACCTTTTTTGATCTCGCCGCTATCAGGAGACTCTACCCCAGAAATAAGCTTAAACAAGGTGGACTTACCTGCACCATTACCACCAATAACACCTACAATACTGCCGGGTGGAATAGTAAAGCTAAGATCATCAAATAACAGTTTGTCGTTATACTTCTTGCTGACATGATCGAGCACAATAGCCATGTCGCCCAGACGAGGCCCAGGTGGAATATATATTTCCATGGTTTCATTGCGCTTTTGAGTCTCTTGGGAGTTTAACTCCTCAAAGCGCTGTAGACGGGCCTTGCTTTTTGCATGGCGGCCTTTAGGGTTGCTTCGAACCCATTCTAATTCAGATTTAATGCTACGGTTACGTGCGTCTTCTTGTTTTTGTTCGCCCTCTAAGCGTTTTTCCTTTGATTCAAGCCATTGAGAGTAATTACCTTCAAAAGGAATGCCATGGCCGCGATCAAGTTCAAGAATCCAGCCAGCAACATTGTCGAGGAAGTAGCGATCATGCGTGATGGCGACAACGGTGCCAGGGTAGTCGTGTAAGAATCGTTCTAGCCATGCGACACTTTCAGCATCAAGGTGGTTAGTCGGTTCGTCGAGCAATAGCATATCTGGTTTTGATAACAATAAGCGACATAAAGCAACACGGCGCTTTTCACCGCCAGATAAGAGCTTAACATCTGCATCCCAGGGTGGCAGTCTTAAGGCGTCTGCGGCGACTTCCAGGGTGCGCTCCAAGTTGTGGCCATCTGAGGTTTCAATGATCGCTTCAAGTTTTGCTTGTTCTGCCGCGAGCGCATCAAAATCGGCACCTTCTTCAGCATATTCTGCATAAACTTGGTCCAGGCGTGTTAATGCATCTTTTACTTCTCGTAAACCATCTTCAACATTGCCTCGAACATCTTTGTCTTCATCTAATTCTGGTTCTTGAGCCAGATAGCCGATATTGATGCCAGGCTGAGGGCGTGCTTCGCCAGTGAACTCTTGATCAACACCAGCCATAATGCGTAATAAGGTCGACTTACCTGAGCCGTTGAGGCCGAGTACACCAATTTTAGCGCCAGGAAAAAAGGATAAAGATATGTCTTTGAGAATTTCTTTTTTAGGTGGGACAACTTTTCCAACCCTATTCATGGTGAATACGTACTGAGCCATTTAAATAACCTTATAGATGGGTAAACAAAAGGAAGACTAATGTGATGCTCAGAACTTAGCTAAAAATAGGGAAGAAGGCAATTTTTGACGGTAAATTAAAGACGGAGATAGAAAACTAAAAGGTATGAGGTATTCGTTTTAAGGATATACCGCTTAGCGGGCAGGCTGTAGGTAATGCACTAACTGTCGCTAGTGCTGAGGTATGGCGGCTTACTTACTTACTTACTTAGTTGAGTTTATTACCTGTCGATGTCAAAAGCCCTCTAGCGCCAATTAGCGCAATTAGGCCTAGGCCGAGTAAGGCGAATGAACTAGGTTCAGGGACTGCTTGGGTAATGATTCTAGCATCATCAATCCAGTATCGACCTACCCATAAGCGATCTATCAGAATCGTTCTTGAGCTTTCAAACGTTAGAAAATCATTTGCCTCGACTCTGCGGGATATAGTCTGTTGGTACCGAGTGCCATCTCCACCGAGTAGTTTGTCGGAAGCATTTAAATACTGGCCGCCTAAAATAATCGCGACAATATCTTCTGTAAAACTGATTTGAGTGTTTGATATTTGGCCGCTTGATTTCCCGATAGGGTCAAAGTGCAATAAATGCGAGTTGTAATGGCCACTGCTTAAGCTTAAGTCACTACTTGACCGGTTCAGACCATGAACGCTGTCGCCAATAAATAAATTGTCACCCAGCAAGTAATCTACTTTGATTTGCTTGTCAGTCAAATGAATATTCTGGGCTTCATTGAAACTTTGCAATTGATCTGACTCGGTATGGCTCCAGCGCAGGTCCAGGTTTGTAATGTCACCTGTTTGATGAATGACGCTGGCGTAAGCGGTGTTTAGTAAGCTTACTAAGGTTATTAAAGTCGCTAGACCGCATAAAGTAGTTTTAGGCAAAGTTTAATCCTTTGATGAAAGTTGGATGTACTGTAGCTTTTAAGTAAAGCATGCTCTGAAGAGGAAGCGAAGTCGTTATTGGGGGATTTCACAACATATAACTTTTTTATTTCAATAGCTTGCATGAACTTACTTAAGTACACAGTTGGTAGGATTAATAAATGCATTTGGTTGAAATGTATACAGTTTGTACTATGTTGAAAAAGTACTGCTAAAATAAATGCAGGCTATTTCAAAGAGGGTGGAAGTATGAAAAATAACAGCGTCTTAATGTGTATATTAGTATCTGTCGTACTGTTATCTTCTTTGATCAGTACTGCTAGTGAGGCCGATGAGTTTGTGGTTGGGGTTGAGAATATTGAGTATTTCCCGATTTATGCGCGCCGTGATGGGGCGTATGCAGGTTATGCCAGGGCATTATTGGATACCTTTGCCATAAAAGAAAGCCATACGTTTACTTATAAAGTGCTGCCTATTAAACGTCTTCTTAAAAGTTTTTTAGATGGTAATGTTGACCTGAAGTTTCCAGATAGCCCTTATTGGAAGAAAGATCTAAAGGCAGGTAAAAGTGTGGAGTATAGCGAGCCAGTCCTTGAGTATATCGATGGGGTGCTTGTGGCACCTAGTGCACTTGGTCGAGGTAAAGGTAATTTGAAAGATTTGGGTGTATTACGCGGTTTTACCCCTTGGGATTATCTGGATGATATTGCTGCAAAGTCGGTGATTCTTAAAGAGGTTAACTCTCTGAATAGTCTGGTGAAAATGGCTAAGGCGGGTCGCATTGATGGGGTTTATTTTAATGTGATTGTTGCAAAATATTTCCTGGAAAATACCATGTTCGATAAAAACGGTTTAGTGTTTGATAGTGAATTGCCTCATACGCGAGGTCACTATTATATGTCTACCATCAAGCATCCAAAGCTAATCGCCTCATTCAATAAATTTATGGCTGAGAACAAAAATTTAGTTGAATCAATCAAGGCTAAATATGAAGTGAAGTTATACTAGAAGTTGATTTATGTCATCTCCTTTGGGTAATACTTGCTATACCGTATTAATTAGAAAAAACATTTTAAGTGGCCTCTTAATTGTTTTGTGATAACTAATTTTTTACCTGAAGGAAAAAATAACTATGCTTAATGAGAAACATGATTTGGTCCATGAATTATTGAGTATCATCAAAAAAGCTAAATCATAATAATTTAGTGTCTACTTAGAAAGCTCTGCAAATGCAGGTTTTTTTTGTTTAAATGGCCAGCTATTTTCAAACATGCCTTAAATGGCGAAGGTCAAAGCACTTGCCCATTCCATCTTTATTTATTTTATTTACCCTCTATTTTTCCCAAGGTCTGCCGTCAGGAATTTTAGCGCATACTTTGCCAGCGCTAATGCGTGATGAAGGTGTCGCGCTTGAATACATTGGTTTGATCAAATTGCTGGCCTTGCCTTGGGCATTAAAGTTCCTCTGGGCACCTTATGTTGATCGTATCGGGTTTACAGGCTGGGGCCCAAATAAAAGCTGGATCGTAGTGATGCAGCTTATCTTGGCTAGTTTGATTTTTATGGTGTCATTTTCGTCTCAGGCGCATATGTTTGGTGTTGGTCTCTTTATATTCCTGATAGGGGTCTTGTTGGTGAACACTTCTGCTGCCACTCAGGATGTTGCCACGGATGGTTTGGCAGTTAAGATGCTGCCAGAGTCCTGGCGCGGTTTAGGCAATAGTATTCAAGTGGCAGGTTTCAAGGCGGGCATGATACTTAGTGGGAGTCTGTTGCTGCTCAGTATCGACGCTTTTGGTTGGTCGTTTAGTTTTAGTTTGTTGGCTGGTTTTATAGTTTTGATGCTATTACCCATCCTCTGCTTTCATCAGGCCAGAACAGCTATCGAGAATGAAGTGGTAGCGTTGAAGGCTGAAGCCGTATCGCCTTTTGTTATTTATAAAACGTTTTTCAATTTGCCTGCTCTGCGTTTATGGCTGCCGGTACTCGTGACATATAAAGCAGCTGATTCTTTAGGTTCCGCCATGATCAAGCCATTATTAATCGATCAAGGTTTTGGTTTGTCTGATGTTGCTGCGCTCACGTTTGTCTCATCCTTTGCTGGCTTGTTGGGTGCCTTCTTAGGTGGGGTCGCTTATTATCAATTTGGACAAAAACGGGTTTTATTGACAGCGGGTTTATTGCAAGCGGTGGGTATCGCAGCCTATGCTTTAATTGCCGGTGGCTATAATGATGTTTTTGGTGTTTATAGTATTTCGCTGTTTGAGCAAATGGCTGATGGTATTTCGACTGTCGCGCTGTTTTCTTTGATGATGGCGCAATGTCGTTCAGGGCATGAAGGGGCTGACTTTACCGTTCAAGCGAGTATTCAGGTGCTGGTGTCGGGTGTATTTGGTGCTTTAAGTGGTGTGCTGGCTGCATTTTTGGGTTTTAGTCTTTTATTTGTTTTTGCCGGATTACTCGGTCTTTTGGCCTTGTTACCGGCTATACAATATTTCAAACATAATTATTGATGAAGTTCACAGAATAATCGTATAAAATGGCGCGTTTTTTGATCGATCACTTTGCTTAAGGGTGCTTTATAAGCATGCAGGCTGTTATCTAAATGTTTGCCCCAGTGATGATCTTATTATTCCTAAAAGCTTACACCTAACTGATAGAGGCGATGAATGTTTACTCGTGATATGACAATAGCTGGTTTTGATGACGAAATAGCCCTTGCAATTGACGCTGAGTCAAAGCGGCAAGAAGAACATATTGAATTAATTGCATCTGAAAACTATACCAGTCCTCGAGTGATGGAAGCGCAGGGTTCTGCGCTAACAAACAAATATGCTGAAGGATATCCCGGTAAGCGTTATTACGGTGGTTGTGAGCACGTTGACGTGGTTGAGCAGTTAGCCATTGATCGAGCAAAAGAGTTGTTTGGTGCTGACTTTGCAAATGTTCAGCCTCACTCTGGTTCGCAAGCAAACGCAGCGGTATATATGGCGTTATGTAAGCCAGGTGATACGATTTTAGGAATGAGTTTGGCGCACGGTGGGCACTTAACGCATGGTGCAACGGTTAGTTTCTCTGGTCGAATCTATAATGCGATTCAGTATGGTCTAAATGATGCGACAGGTGAAATTGATTATGATCAAGTTGAAGCGTTAGCGCGAGAGCATAAGCCAAAAATGATCGTAGCCGGTTTTTCTGCTTATTCACGCATTGTTGATTGGCAGCGTTTTCGTGATATCGCCGACGAAGTGGGTGCTTATTTGTTTGTTGATATGGCACATGTCGCTGGTTTGGTTGCCGGTGGTGTTTATCCTAGTCCCGTTAATATCGCTGATGTTACGACAACTACGACACATAAAACCTTAGGTGGTCCGCGTGGTGGTTTAATCCTCGCCAAAGCAAATGAAGCATTAGAGAAGAAGTTAAACTTTGCTGTCTTCCCTGAAAGCCAAGGTGGCCCTTTGATGCATGTTATTGCGGCGAAGGCGGTTTGTTTTAAGGAAGCCATGTCAGACGAATTTTCAACCTATCAAAAACAAGTTGTTGAGAATGCGCAGGCGATGGTAGCGGTCTTCCAGAATCGCGGCTTTGATATCGTATCTAATGGTACCGATGATCATTTATTCTTGCTTGACCTAATAAGTAAAGATATCACGGGTAAAGATGCTGATGCTGCTTTAGGTAAGGCGAACATTACAGTTAATAAGAATGCTGTACCGAATGACCCTCGCTCACCCTTTGTCACAAGTGGTTTACGAATCGGTACGCCGGCAGTGACTCGCCGTGGTTTTAAAGCTGAAGAGTGTAAGCAGCTTGCGACCTGGATGTGTGATGTGATTGATGAATTGGTTGCTGATAGTGAAAGCACTAAGGTGATCGATCAAGTGCGTGGAGAAGTTCTTGAGCTTTGTGCGCGTTTCCCCGTTTACGCTTAATGGCGTATCAGGACTCTAAGCAGCGGATTGCCGCTGTTTAGGTCTTTCTGCAGAACTAATATAAAGGTCTTGTGATGCATTGCCCCTTTTGTAGCGCAACAGATACCAAGGTAATCGATTCACGCTTGGTGGCGGATGGCGGGCAAGTGCGCCGTCGTCGTGAGTGTCTGTCATGCAAAGAACGCTTTACTACGTTTGAATCTGCTGAATTAGTAATGCCCAGAGTAGTTAAGCAAGATGGTACGCGCCAACCATTTGATGAAGATAAGCTCAATCGCGGCTTTACTAAAGCGCTTGAAAAAAGGCCCGTTAGTATTGAGGCGATTGAGAGTGCTATTAATAACATTAAGGCACGTTTACGTGCAACGGGTGAGCGAGAGTTAAAAGCTATCGCCATCGGTGAAGAGGTTATGCGAGAGTTACGGCGTTTAGATGAAGTGGCTTATGTGCGCTTTGCGTCTGTTTATCGTAGCTTCCAAGATATAAATGAATTCAAAGAAGAAGTTGAACGCTTATCTAAACCAACAGATACTGATAGCCCTAACTGATTCTTGATCCTGTTTTTATTAATTGCATGATATTTTCTTTATGACAACTACGAATAGCCAATATGCGCTTGAAATGAAATGTTTCAGCTCTGACGAAACTGCTTATATGGCAGAGGCCATTCGTTTAGCTAAAAAAGGTCTATACACCACGGATCCTAATCCGAGAGTTGGTTGTGTGATTGTGCGTGACGGCGAAGTCGTCGGGCGGGGCTGGCATAAAAAGGCGGGTTCTGGTCACGCCGAAGTCAATGCACTTAAAGAGGCGGGTGAGCGCGCAAAAGGTGCCTGCGCTTATGTCACGCTTGAGCCTTGTAGTCATTATGGTCGAACACCGCCTTGTGCGGAGGCTTTAATTGATGCAGGCGTTTCTCGTGTTATTGCTGCCATGAAAGACCCTAACCCTGCAGTGTCTGGGCGGGGTTTTGCTTTACTTAGCGCTAAGGGTATAAGTGTCGCGAGTGGTTTGTTGGAATCTCAGGCAAGAGATCTTAATCCAGGCTTTATTAAACGCATGGAGTGTCAGCGTCCTTGGGTGCGTATCAAAATGGCGATCAGTGTCGACGGGCGCACAGCTATGCAGTCGGGGGAAAGTCAATGGATAACTGGGCCTCATGCTCGTGCGGATGTTCAGCGGCTGAGAGCGCGCAGCTCTGCGGTGATGACAGGTATTGGAACCTTGCTGCAAGATGATGCGATGTTAACTGTGCGAGCAGAGCAGCTGATTTTACCTGAAAGCTTAGGTGCTAAGCTTTCAGGAGTAGATGCTGGGTTCGGTAAAACAGATGAAGTCAAAGTTGAAGAAATTGTTGAGCAGCAGCCTTTGCGTGTAGTGTTAGATTCTCAGGCTAAGATGTCTATGAGCGCCAAGCTGCTAAGTAATACTGGGCCGGTTTTATGGGTGGTATCTGAAGAGATGGCTTTGGATGATAGTGCTCAAGCCATTGCTCGCTTAAGTCATGTTGAGTTATGTAAATTTCCAAGTTTGCATCAAAATAATAGTCTTGATGCCTTATTGGCAAAATTGTCGGAACAAGGCTGTAACGAATTACTGGTAGAGGCGGGTGCTAAATTAGCGGGCTCATTTATCGAGTTGGATTTATGGGATGAGCTGGTTATCTATATGGCGCCAAAATTATTAGGCAGTGATGCACGGGCATTAGCTGTTTTGCCTTTTACTCAGATGTCTCAAGCTAAAAGTATGAAGCTTAAGGATATGCGTGTCGTAGGTGATGATATTCGTTTAACCTATGGGCCAGATCGATCGAGTTTGAACTAAATCGCTGGTTGCAGGTGTTCTCTGTAAGGAAAAGTATGTTTACTGGAATAATTGAAGCTTTAGGGCGAATTGAGCGGATCGAATCAAAGGGTAAAGATTTGGTTCTGACGATAGCAAGTGGTGCGCTTGAGCTATCCGATGTGCGCTTGGGTGATAGTATTGCGGTGAATGGCGTGTGTCTAACCGTGACTCGTTTCTCTGGAGTGGGTTTTGTTGCAGATGTTTCTGCTGAGTCGCTGGTGCATACGAATATGGCTCAGTATCAAGTCGGTGATCAGGTGAATTTGGAGAAGGCGCTAACGCTTTCTACTCGTTTGGGCGGGCATTTGGTGAGTGGGCATGTGGATGGTCTTGGCCAGGTTGTTGAGCGCTACCCTGAAGGTCGTGCTGTGCGCTTTGTTATTTCTTGTCCTTCAGATTTAAGTAAATATATAGCAAATAAAGGCTCAGTTACTATTGATGGTGTGAGTTTAACTGTGACAGGTTTGATGGCTGATGGATTTGTTTTGAATATTGTACCGCACACCGTTGCACAGACAACTATTCAGTCTTATATGCCGGGACAAAAAATTCATATCGAAGTGGATTTGATGGCGCGATATGCTGAGCGCTTACTAAGTGTTAAGCAGTCTGAAGCTGACAATGCTTCACGTGAGAGTGGTTTGGATCATGGATTTTTAGCAGAACATGGTTTTTTGAAATAAACGCTTTAAACTGTAGTGATAACTGTAAATGACGCATTTTTACTTTGTTCTTGTGAATGTACCATTGTGAATATGCAGCGGAATTATCAAATGTTATTTGGATAATGAAGGGCTTATGTTGCAATAGTGATGTTCAAACATGAAAATATTCTAAGGCTCGTTGTACACTAAAATGTACAGTGTTCTAAAGCAAACAATGGAGGCTCAATGGAGCTTAATACCGTAGAAGAATTGGTTGAAGATATTCGTCAAGGCAAGATGGTTGTATTGATGGATGATGAGGATCGTGAGAACGAAGGCGATTTAGTGATTGCTGCTGAGCAAGTCCGTCCTGAAGATATTAACTTTATGGCAACGCATGCTCGTGGTTTGATTTGTTTAACCTTAACGCGTAGTCGTTGTGACTTTCTTGGTTTGCCTCCTATGGCGCATGCTAATAATGCTCAGTTTCAAACAAATTTTACTGTTTCAATTGAGGCTGCTGAGGGTGTGACGACGGGTATTTCAGCGGCGGATCGTGCGCACACTATCCGAACAGCTGTAGGGCGTAATACTAAACCTGAACAAATAGTGCAGCCAGGGCATGTCTTTCCAATTGCGGCTCAAGAAGGTGGCGTACTGAGTCGTGCAGGGCACACTGAAGCGGGTTGTGACTTGGCTAGAATGGCAGGTTTTGAGCCAGCTGCAGCCATTGTTGAAATTATGAATGAAGATGGCACTATGGCGCGTCGACCAGATCTTGAAGTGTTTGCTAAGGAGCATGGACTTAAGATTGGCACTATTGCTGACATGATTCATTATCGTGCATTGAATGAGCAAACTGTTGAGCGTCAAGATGAGCAAATTGTTGAGACGGAGTATGGTCAGTTCAAATTGATTACTTTTAAGGATACCTTGCAAGAACAGGTACATATGGCCTTTGTTCGTGGTGATTTAAGTCAAGTGGAAAGCCCTGTTGTGCGTGTACAGGCGCCAGATATTCTACGTGATACTTTGGGTCTAAAGAAAGAAGGGTCTCAAAGCTGGTCGGCACAGCGCTCTTTAGAGCGAATTGATCAAGAAGGGGCGGGTGTTTTGGTTGTATTGGGAGATACCGGTTCGCCAGCACTAGAAGCACGTCTGGAAGATTTTTTTGGTGATAAACCCGTCGCTACTCAAGCAGGAACAGGTGCGTATTTAACTGTAGGTACCGGCTCGCAAATATTAAGAGATCTTGGGGTAACCAAGATGCGCTTACTTAATCCTCAGGTTAAATTTTCAGCCTTATCAGGTTTCGACCTGGAAGTGGTTGAATTTATTCCTTACGTGGGTTAAATCAGTTTAATTTTCTAAATGAAGAGAGTGAAAAATGTACAATATCAAAACCTATGAAGGTGATTTTAAGGATACGGCGGGTGCCAAGTTTGCGATTGTTGTGACTCGTTGGAATTCATTTGTGGTCGAGAGCTTGTTGCAAGGTGCGATTGATTCCTTAGTGCGTCATGGGATAAATGAAAGTGATATTGAAGTATATCGAATTCCGGGCGCCTTTGAGATGCCTTTGGCAGTTAAGCGAGTCGCAGAAACGAAAAAATACGATGCAATAGTGGCACTAGGCGCAGTGATCCGTGGTGGTACGCCTCACTTTGAGTATGTAGCAGGTGAGTGTACAAAAGGTTTAGGTGTAGTATCACTTGATACGGGAATTCCGGTTGCTTTTGGTGTGTTAACTGTCGATAGTATTGAGCAAGCGATCGAGCGTGCGGGTACCAAAGCAGGAAATAAAGGCGAGGAAGCTGCGATGTCAGTTCTGGAAATGGTTCAATTATTCAAACAGTCAGGTATTTAAGTGAGCGACTCAAGCCCTAAGCCAGTAAAAAAGACAGGTACTGCTCAGCGTAAAAAAGCAAGGAAACTTGTTTTACAGGCCTTGTATCAGTGGCAGATATCAGGCTCTGGAATTGCTCAGGTTGAAGCGGAATTTCGTAGTGATAATGACTTCGATAGAATTGATGCGGTTTACTTTGGGGAGTTGTTTCGAGAGATCCCGAAAGAAGTGACCGAGCTGGATCAATTAATTGAGCCATTTTTAGATCGTGCTATCTCAGATGTGGACCCAGTTGAGATGAATTTGCTACGTATGGGGGTTTATGAGTTTAAGCATCGAGTGGATGTGCCTTATCGCGTGGTCATTAATGAGGCTGTTGAGTTGGCTAAGTTGTTTGGCGGCACTGATGGTCACAAATACATCAACAGTATCTTAGATAAGCTCAGTCTTCGTCTAAGGGCGGCTGAAACGCGAAAGAAGCGTAGCTGATTTGTAGTTTGTTTATTTGTAGATTATTTATTTGTAGATCATGAATATGTCCAGTCTTTCAGAATTTGACTTAATTAAAACATATTTTGAAAGGCTGGGGCCTCAGAGTTGTGTAATAGATTCCAGAATTGTTTCTCTTGGAATTGGTGATGATTGTGCGGTGATAAATGTGCCAGATGGCATGTCTTTATGTTTTTCTATGGATACCATGGTAGAAGGTGTTCACTTTCCTGTTAATGCACCTCCTGATAAATTGGCTTATCGCGCTTTGGCTGCTGCTCTAAGTGACTTGGCTGCAATGGGGGCGAAGCCTTCTCATTTCACGCTATCTCTTACGATGCCGAGTGCAAATCATGAGTGGTTGGCCTCCTTTTCTGCTGGTTTGCAAGTGCTAGTAGAGAAATTTAACTTTCCTTTACTTGGTGGGGATACAACGAAAGGGTCGCTGGCAATAGCAATACAAGTGCATGGCTTTGTCTCTAAGGAAGGTTACTTGACTCGCTCAGGCGCTAAGGCTGGCGATATATTAGCTGTTACGGGTACTTTGGGTGATGCTGGGGCTGCGCTGGATTTATTGGGTAAAGTGGAGCTTGATGGATATGAAAGGTTTTTGCTTGATCGATATTATAAGCCAACACCAAGAGTGCCTGAGGGTTTAGTGTTAAGGTCTCTAGCAAATTCATGTATAGATATTTCTGATGGCTTACTGGCAGATGCGGGGCATGTGTCAGCTAAGTCCGGAGTGAGACTACATATAGATGTAGAGTCTCTGCCCTTGTCTCATGCGCTGAAAGTTATGAAACAAGAGTTGGCAACAGAGTTTGCCATGAGTGCTGGAGATGATTATGAATTGTTATTTAGTATTTCTGAAAAAAACTGGAAAACCTTGAATCAAATAAGTGAAAAGAAAAAATATACTCAAATTGGGCGGGTTGTTACAGGCTCTGGCCTCTCAGTAGTACGTCAAGGCTCTCCTATTCGAGTGAAGAGACAAGGATTTAAACATTTTGAATAAGCTTCCTAAAGGGTTTTTAAGGCATCCTGCGCATTTTGCGGCATTTGGCTTTGGTAGTGGTTGTGCGCCTAAAGCGCCGGGTACAGCGGGAACAGTTATGGCTGTTTTATTATATTTGCCTCTGCAGTATTTGAATTTGCCTTTTTACCTATTGGTTATTGTGTTGAGTTTTGGGCTTGGGGTTTGGTTGTGCGGTAAGGCGTCGAGTGCTTTAGGTGTGCATGATCACGGTGGTATTGTATGGGATGAATTCGTTGGCTTCTGGATTACGATGATTGCTGCACCTAGTGGCTGGCCTTGGTTGTTATTGGGGTTTGCTCTATTTCGCTTGTTTGATATTTGGAAGCCGCAACCTATTCGCTACTTGGATCGTCATGTTCATGGCGGGCTTGGAATTATGTTAGATGATGTATTGGCCGGTATATATGCATTGGTAATCTTGCAGGGTATCTATTATTTGATACCCTGAGAGTGGTTTCGTGAAGTTAGTGCTGGGTGGGCGATATTTCAGGTAGCTTATTTATGATGTTTAAAAAGCGTTGCAAGCTGAGGCCTGCTCGTTCTTTGTTGGCATAAGGGCCACTGTCGAAGCCCTCTCTGGTTGAAAAGTACCATTTGTTGCCGACGCTAAAAAAGCGGCTGCTTCTAAAGGGTATTTCCCCTTGTTCTCCGCCTCTATGGTTTACATTCATTTGGCTGGTCATTTTGCCCTGCTCCACAATTATTATTTTTTAATACTCACTCTTATGTGTATCGGTAAGTAGTTTGATTAAGGTGTTTTTTTGTCCGTACCTTTTACTTTACAACAAAATTTGAAAAAATCAATTTGTTGCTACGTGGGTATCTTAAGTACATTATGGCTAAGTAAATTTAATTACAGAAAGGAAAGTTAATGGCTCGTTTTAAAATTGGTTCAATGTGTTTTAGTCTTCTTGTGTTTCTTGTGGTGTCAGGTTGTTCGACGGGACGTCTTGTTAAGACATATGAAGGTGCTATTTTGAATGACTCGGAGGTGGGTAAGTTGACTGCGCCTGAGAATATTTCATTAATATCAGTAAATGGTCAGGCTCTACCTAGCTACCTTTTGCCTAATCTTAATGTTAATTATGCTCTTGAAACGGGTGAAAACGTAGTTGTCTTTCAGTATGAAAGTGTTTGGGGGAAGGCGAAAAAAGGTGAAAATGGGGCGAGATCAGAGAGTGTTGTTTCCGAGCAGAAAGAGGTGCTAATTGATGTGGTTCCCGGTGAGGCTTATACCTTTAGTTACCTAAAGCCTTCGAATGTTCGTGAGGCGCGTAAGTTTGCTGATGATTTCAGTGTGAGTGTTTATGATGCGGGTAATAATTTGGTGGCAGAGTCTAAACAGCTGAACTATCACGCGTTGTTGTCGCAGTCTTTAGTTAAGGGTGAAGTTGTTGCGCGTGTTGGTGATGCCGTGGATAAATTGAAACTTCTGTGGTCGACAGTGACGGCTGAAGAGAAGAAGGTATTTCTTGCATGGGTATTTCAAGAGTAAAGAGCTAAGAAATTGGAGGGTGTGGATTCGCCGAGTTTACTTGCCTATTGAAAATAGGTTGTTAACCAGTCCAACAGCATCCTCTATGAAACCTGTGGTTTGAGAGGTGTTTGCTTCTCTTTCATCATTAAGGGGTTCTGAGTCGTAGTCGTAACTTACAATGGTTGTGAGTGCTTCGTGCAAATATTCCTTAAAAGGCTTTTCGAGAGTTAAGGTGTCGGGGCTATAGGTGCTAGTTAAGCTATAGTTGCCGTTATAGCTAACAATCACTAAGGCGAGCCCAATACCGTCAAATAAAGGCGCGGTGCTGATGAACTGTGTTAGTTCACCATCTTCAAAATATAGTGGGAACTGTGGACCGGGAATGTTAATGATTGGAAGATTAAACATGGGTTTATGTTTTTGTGCTAATAAAAACTCTGAATATACCCTTGCAGATAGCCCGGCGGTACAAGATGGCACGAGTTCTGTTAAGCGACTGGCTGATATAGCAGAGTCATAGCTATTGGATGAGGTTGCAGATTTATGAATTAAGCGAATTCGCTTAATAGGATCTTTTTCACTGCTTGCTAATGAGAATAAAGTGGCTGCAAGTTGATTTCCTGATTTAACATCAAGGCTGGTTGAGCGAACTGAGATAGGGGCTAGCGCTATCAGGTTGGTGTTTGGCTCTTCCTGCATGTCTTTAAGGTAGTTTGCAATAGCTTCTGCGCAGATACCCATTACAATATCATTGGTTGTGACTGTGTTCAGTGCTTTTTTTATTTTTCGAATGTCAGATAACGGGATTTCTATATTTTCGATGACTCTAGAGTTGGATATTTTTTGGTTAATAGGTGTGCTTGCAACACGCATTAAGCTGGCAGGTAAATTAAGGCCTTGAAGACGTTCATAAAGAGTCGAATAAAAGACAGACGCCGCGGTGTCTTTTGCGAGTAAGGTTAATTTTGCTGGGATGTTCAGAACATTGTTGTATGCCGCGCCAAGCCAACTGCCTGTTTCAGGTAAAGGTTCTGGCTCCCAGGGATAGTTGTCTTGCAGTTCGCTTATTTCAGGGCTGACATGAAGTAATTGGCTGAGAATATCTTCGCCAGTAATGCCATCAATCGCGGTGATATGCACTTTTAATAATAGGGCGAAATGCAGGTTTGTGTATTCATTGTCGCTGTCTATTTCCAAACCGTCTACATAGCTGGCCTGCCAAAGGGGGCGGGTTCGATCCAGTGGTTCGCTAAAGAAATCTGCGGCTAAGGTTAATAGCTTGTCTGAGTGAACATCTTTCAGGTTTTCGTAAATAACATGGTTGTCTAAATCAAGTTCGGGGTCATCTGCCCAAACGGGTAGGTCCAGATTCAGAGGGTATTCGACCAGGCGTTCGCGAAAAAAAGGTTCATTGCCTAGCTTGGACTCAATAATATGTCGAAACCGCTCGAAGTCTAAGTTAGGTGTGGTGCTTGATGCAGTTTTTTTGAAAACAAATACACCGCCGACGTGCAGTGGCGTGTGATCTGCTTCTAGATATAAAAAAGATGAGTCGAGTTCAGAAAGCTGCAGCATGTAGTGGGCTCAAGAGTTACGGGTGCGTGATGACGATTTAATAATACGCATAATTTTTAGTGTTCTAGTTATAGCATAGCGTAGTCTTGTATTTAGATCTGCATATTTCTATTTTTGGCGCTCGATTGAAAGCTTGGCTAGGCCGGCCAGAGCGTCCTTATAAATAGATGGTGGGAGTATTTCAAGGCAGGAGCAGGCCTTGTTGTACGCTTCTTTTGCTGCTTTTTGGGTGTATGCCAGTGCGCCAGAGCTGGTGACAGTAAGGCAGATTGCTTCTAGTTGAGAGCTGTCGCCATTGCGAATAGCTTTTCTGATTAGTTTACTCTCTTCCTCTGAGCTGTTTTTCATTGCATGTATCAAAGGAAGTGTTGGTTTGCCTTCAGCTAGGTCGTCGCCGACATTTTTACCCATGGTTTCTGCATCGCCTACATAATCGAGCATATCATCGACAAGCTGAAAAGCTAGGCCTACTTGTAAGCCAAACTCTTGCATTGCTGCTTTAGCTTCATCGCTTGCATCGGATAAAATTGCAGCAGAATGGGAGGCGGCTTCAAATAGCATGGCTGTTTTATTTTTGATGACTTCAAAGTAGGCGGCTTCGGAAATATCTGGATTTTTACAGTTCATTAGTTGGAATACTTCTCCCTCTGCAATTATATTGGTTGCATTAGAGAGGATGTTCATCACTGGTACGCTACCAATCTCAACCATCATCTGGAAGGCTCTGGAATAAAGGAAGTCGCCCACTAAAACGCTTGGTGCGTTGCCCCATTTAGCATTGGCTGTTGATCTACCTCTTCGCATATTGGATGTGTCTACGACGTCATCATGGAGTAGGGTGGCTGTATGAAGGAACTCTATTATGGTCGCTAGTTTGCAATGGTCTGATTTGTTGCTTTCAGTGGGGCTGGTATCTAGTGCCTTGCTAGTGAGTAATACCAATAAAGGGCGCATCCGTTTGCCGCCACTTTCTACAATATATTGGGCTATTTTTTCAACTAGAGGGACGTCCGAAGAAAGTTGAGTGGTGATTAGTTGATTGACAGTCTCAAAATCCTGTTCAACGCTTTGGTAAATATCTTCGATACGCATAAGTGGACATCTTAAAATGAAATGATGAAAAAGGGCCACATGCTATGACCGAGCTGAGGCGCTGTCAAGCTGTACTCTATGTAGAATGCTTAAAAAGTATGCATTTGAATGGAATTGACTTGCATTTAGGGGTTTTATTTAATAAAATCACGCGCCCTAAAAGTCATCGTTGTTCTCAGTGATAGGGTTGCCGAAGTGCTTCCTTTAGAAACTGAAAGCTTTGCATCGTAAGATGTTGCTTATAAGTAATCGTGAGACACAAGAAAGTGAATGCTTTCTAAATTTAGTTGGGAGTCGACCCTGTGCTCTGTTATTACCGGCCAGGGTGTTAAAGAGAATTTGGAGATAGCCAAATATGTATGCAGTTATTGTAAGTGGCGGAAAGCAGCACCGTGTTATTGAGGGTGAAGTTTTAAAGCTTGAAAAGATTGAAGTTGAAACTGGTGGAGCAATCGATTTTGATCGTGTTCTTTTAGTTGTTGATGGTGACGATGTTAAAATTGGTGCGCCAAATGTTGAAGGCGCTAAAGTGACTGCTGAAGTGGTTTCTCATGGTCGTCATGAAAAGGTTAGAATTTTAAAGTTCAAGCGTCGTAAGCATCACATGAAACAAATGGGTCACCGTCAGTGGTATACTGAGGTGAAGATTACTGGAATTAATGGTTAATGCTGATTTCTTTTTAAAGTTAAGGCTTTAATTAAAGTATAAGCAAGCAATAGGAGTAGGACAATGGCTCATAAGAAAGCGGGTGGTAGTACCCGTAACGGTCGCGATTCGGAGTCGAAGCGCTTAGGTGTTAAGCGTTTTGGTGGTCAAGTTGTGCAGGCAGGAAATATTCTTGTTCGTCAGCGTGGAACTCGTTTCCATGCTGGTAACAATGTAGGTTGTGGTAAGGATCACACATTATTTGCAACAGCGGAAGGTGTTGTAAAGTTTGTGACTAAAGGTCCGTTAAATCGTAAATATGTAACGGTTGAAGCTGCGGAGTAAGCTGATCGTTGTCTATTTCAGGAAAAGCTCCGCTGCGCGGGGCTTTTTTTTTGCGATTTTGTCGGTGCGGTTTTGTAGTGAAAGAAAGATATTGATTGGGGTGTGCAATGAAGTTTGTTGATGAAGCGACGATTACGGTCGAAGCCGGAAAGGGTGGTAATGGTTGTCTGAGTTTTCGCCGAGAGAAGTACATCCCAAGGGGTGGTCCTGATGGGGGAGATGGGGGTGACGGAGGGTCTGTCATTTTTGTAGCGAATGAGTCCATCAATACTTTGATTGATTATCGTTATATTCGTCACTATCGGGCTCAGTCTGGTGAGCAGGGTGCTGGGCGTCAATGTACTGGTGCTAAGGGTGAAGATCTTTATCTTCCTATGCCTGTTGGAACCTCGGTTATTGATATAGATACTGAAGAGGTCTTGGGTGACTTAACTAAGATTGGTCAGGAATTGATTGTCTCTCAAGGCGGCTTTCATGGCTTGGGTAATATTCGCTTCAAATCGAGTACTAATCGTGCGCCGCGTCAGACTACCAAGGGTAGTGATGGTGAGGGTAGGCGTCTTCGTTTAGAGTTGAAGGTATTAGCTGATGTGGGTTTGTTGGGGATGCCTAACGCGGGTAAGTCGACTTTAATTCGGTCGATTTCTGCTGCTAAGCCGAAAGTTGCTAATTATCCATTTACAACTTTGGTGCCTAACCTGGGTGTGGTTAGGGTTCAGGAGCATAAGAGTTTTGTTGTTGCAGATATTCCTGGCCTGATTGAAGGGGCTGCTGAAGGTGCGGGTTTGGGTATTCGTTTCTTGAAGCATTTGGTTCGAACCAGGCTTTTGCTTCATGTGGTCGATATGGCTCCGTATGACGGGGCTGATCCGGCTCAAGTGGTTACAGCTATTGCGGGTGAGTTGGAAAAATTTAGCCCTACTTTGGCGGGGCGGGATCGTTGGTTGGTGCTGAATAAATTGGACTTGCTGTCGGAAGAAGATCAAGTTGAGGTGTGTGATAAGGTGATTTCTGATCTGGGTTGGCAGGGGCCTGTTTATAGGATTTCTGCAATAAAGTCAGAAGGTTTAAAGCCGCTTTGTCATGATATTATGACCTGGATAGAGGATAAGGCTGAGGCTGAGGCGGCTGATGAGGTTTTGGCTCAGCAGGAAAAAGACTTGAAGGTACAAATGCAGCGGGAGGCACGCGAAAATCTGGAGGCTTATAAGGAGGCAAGGCGCTCTGGTCGTATTGCTGAGCAAGAGGGTGATGATTTTGAAGATGACGACGACGATGAAGATGGTGTTGAAGTTGTATATGCGCAGTAAGTCGTTTGATTAGTTTGAGTGTTGTTTTTGTTGGTGTATAAAAGAGCTTGTGGGGCGAAAAGGTTTAGGGATGGCTGAAAGTATTGCTAGGTCGAGCTTGGCTCAATCAGGGCGCTGGGTTGTTAAGATAGGTAGTGCCTTATTGACAGATGATGGTAGGGGGCTTGCTCGGGATTTGATTTCTGGCTGGGTAGCTCAATTAGCTGAGTTGCGTAAGCAGGGTTTGGAGCTTGTGCTGGTGTCCTCTGGTTCGGTCGCAGAAGGTATGGCTAGGTTGGGTATGGTTACTCGCCCAGATGAGCTTCACTTGCTGCAGGCGGCTGCGGCTGTCGGTCAGATGGGTTTGGTTCAGGCTTATGAGGAGGCGTTCAAGTCTCGTGGTTTCCATACTGCTCAGGTGTTGTTAACTCATGATGATTTATCTGACCGTAAGCGTTATTTGAATGCGCGTAGTACTATTCGCTCGATTATCGAATTGGGTGCAATACCGATCATAAATGAAAATGATACGGTTGTGACAGATGAGATTCGCTTTGGTGATAATGATACCTTGGGGGCTTTGGTTGCTAATCTGGTTGAGGCTGATGGGCTTATAATTCTGACTGATCAGGATGGCATGTTTGATAAGGATCCGCGCCGTAACGAAGATGCGGTCATGCTGGATGAAGTATTGGCTTCGGATGTGCGTTTGGATGATATGGCTTCAGGTGTCTCTGGGAGTTTGGGGCGAGGTGGAATGATGACTAAGGTGCGTGCTGCCCGTTTAGCGGCTAGGTCGGGTGCCTTTAGTGTGATAGTTGGGGGGCGTATTGATAATGTGCTTCTCAGGCTTCGTCAGTCGGACTCTTTGGGTACTTTATTGCTGCCTTCGACTACGCGTCAGGCGGCTAGAAAGCAGTGGTTGGCTGGGCATTTGCAAATGGCAGGTAGTCTTGTTCTGGATGAGGGGGCTGTGTCGGTCCTGAAGACGGGTGGTAAAAGTTTGTTGTCTGTTGGTGTGGTTTCTTTGTCGGGTCAGTTCAAGCGTGGCGATATGGTGTCGTGTGAGGATATTAAGGGAAGAGAGTTTGCGCGAGGTTTGGTGAATTATGATGCGGCAGATGTGCGTCGCATTCTGGGTGCGCCAAGTGATCAAATTTTGCCGATATTAGGCTTTTGTCATGAGGTGGAGTTGATGCACCGGGATAATTTAGTGCTGATTTGACGTGTTAATAGTTTGTATAAAAAAACCGGCGTTAGCCGGTTTTTTTATACTCGGAAAGCAGTTTTAGCTATTAAGCTTGAAGTGCTTTAACACGAGTATTTAGGCCGCTCTTGATGCGAGCCGCTCTATTTTTAGGGAAGATCCCTTTATTGACCATCGCGTCAATAATTGGCTTAGCTACTAAAAAAGCAGCGTGAGCGTTTTCATAGTTTCCGTTTGCAACTTCTGCGTCAACCTTTTTGATGTAAGTTCTAACCATTGATCGTTGGCCAGTGTTGTGTTGGCGGCGTTTTTCTTGCTGACGCGCGCGCTTTTTTGAAGATGGGGAGTTTGCCACCGTATTGCTCCTAAATTTCGCGAATTACTTAAAAATTGACTAAGAGTGAAGGGTTTCGAAGTGATTGCCTAAATTCTTAGTCATATAAAAATGACGCGAGACTATGCCGTTTTAAATGCCTCTTGTCAATACCTTAATGCTGGCCTCTAGATAAAAGAGCCGACCTTAAGCTCTGATGGTAACACTTATGCGACCATTTTACTTAGCAGATCTTCACAGACTTTCTGATTCATATACTTTGGAACTGGGTAGTTCATGTGCGCTTCTTCAAGTGCTGATTTGGCTATTTTTGGAATGTCGTTCGTTTGAAGGTCATTCAATTGCTCGGGTATCTCAAATGACTTGAGCATATTACGAATACGAGTGATGAATTTGTCAGCTAATTGCTTGTTGCTTTCATTGCCTTTTTTCAAGCCACTTGCTTCTGCAAGTAGGGCTAAGCGATCAGTTATTTCATCTTTTGAGAAATCTAAAATGTGCGGTAAAACGATTGAGTTTGCCAAGCCGTGCGGTGTTGAATAATAAGCGCCGAAATTATGTGCAATGGCGTGAACGTAGCCTACGCTCGCTTTAGTGAACGCTAGGCCAGCGTAATAAGATGCCATAGCCATATTTTGTCTGGCTTCGAAGTTTTTGCCATCTTTTACGGCGGTTTCCAGATTTTCCATAATTAGGCGTGTTGCTGCCAAGCCATAGGCGTCTGTGTCTGATGTTGCATTGACAGAAATAAATGACTCGATAGCATGCGTGAGAGCGTCCATTCCGGTAGCGGCTGTGACGGAAGCTGGTAAGCCTAACATCATGCTGCCATCAAGCGCAGCCATCATTGGCACAAGCTTTGGGTCAATAATGGGGGTCTTTTGATGCGTCACAGGATCAGACACAACAGATACAATTGTTACTTCAGAGCCTGTTCCAGCCGTTGTTGGGATCGCGAAAAAAGGCAATGGAGCTTTACGTAACTTAAATAGGCCTGCCATTTTTTCTAAAGGTTTGTTATTTGTCGCTTTCGCTGCAATGGCCTTACTTGCATCAATTGGCGAGCCGCCGCCAATGGCAAGAATCGCTTCACAATTATTATTTTGTAAAATTTCAAGGCCGGTGTGTACTTGATCGTAAGTTGGATCGGGTAAAATGCCGTCATAAATTGTATAGGCAATATTCAATGTTTTGAGGTGTGCAGTAATTTTATCTAATAGACCGATACTCACTAAAACTTCATCTGTTACGATCAGGATATTTTTGAATCCGAGTTGTCCAATCGCCGTACATAGTTCGAGTGAAGAGTTTTCCCCGGTGAATAATGTAGGTTTAGGCATAGGTACAACTGCCGCAGCAATTTTCATTACTTTAGCTAGGCTTTTGTAATAAGGTACTTTTAAAGAAAATAACATAGAGCATCTCTGGGTAAAATGAGTCGTTGTAATTGTGTGGATTGCCGGCTAGAGCAATCACTCTAATTAGAGTATAAGCTCTAATACCTGAAAATGGAATATAAATTTATTGGTGGGTATTTTAATTTATGAAAAGCAGTATTGTTTTAAAAAGCTCTTTCGGGTTTAAAAAGAGTAGGTGAAGGTAGAAAACTTTACAGGACCGTTAATTGGCACTTTAATTATCTTTAATTGCTAAAAGTGTCCATAAATATATTTTTCTTTAAAAGGTCATTGTTTTGATTAACCCTTTTGTTGCACTCTTCCAGTTCTTAATGCCTGGCTCGGCGCCAAACCAGAAAGATCTGTTACAACAAAAAATTATTGCTTTTGCGTGTATTGTTTCTTTTCTGGCTGCTTTTTATAGTTTGATTAAATGGTATAAGCTAGGTTATGACTCTTTGGCTGACTGGGCATGGGTACTGGTTATTGGGGCACCTATACTGGCAATATTGAATAAATATAAAATGCTGCATCTTATGTTGTTGGCTAACATAAGTGTTCTTTTGATGGTTATCTACTGTTGCTCTCTGATATATCATCACGATGGTATCCATTCTTCGCATATATTTTGGGTAGTGGGGGTGATGGTTTTTGCCTATATGATTACAGATAGTGCATACGGCTTTATGTGGTTTTGTGTGATGACGGCTTTTGCCTTGTCATTGGTTGTGGCTGATCAGACTGCTTATGTTTTTCCTCATTTTGAGCTGGATGAAAAGCAAACTAGAATTAATATCTATTCTGGTTATCTTTTGCCGATAATTGTTATTGGTGCAACGCTATGGTTTAGCAATAAAATTCGCCATCAGGCGCAAGAAGCTTTTGAGGATGCAATTGCTCAAGCAGAGTCTCATTCAGAAAAATCGAATGCAGTGTCCTTGCAGTTAGGGGAAATTCTTCAAGATGCCTCTAATCGCGCAGATACCTTGCTAGGCTCATCAGATGATTTATCTCATACGATGGATAGTATGGTAGCGCAAAGTAGTAATATTAATGTGAGCATTGAGCAGCAAGTTGAGTCTACTTGCATGATGAATCAAACCTTAAATTCAATGGCTGACTCTGTCAGTCATTCCTCTCAAATTATGACGCAAGTGAAGCAGGATGCTGAAAGTGCGGAGTTGGATGTGGGTGAGAGTGCGAAATCAATGGCGAGGGCGATTGAATATATGGCGCACATTCGCGAAGGCAACGACTCTATTTTAACGGCGATGAATATTATTAGTGATATTGCTAATCAAACGAACCTTTTAGCTTTGAATGCCGCCATCGAAGCGGCGCGTGCGGGGGATCAGGGGCGTGGCTTTGCCGTGGTGGCGGATGAGGTTAGAACCTTGTCTGTGCGTAGTAATGAGTCGGCGCAGGCTATTCGTGAAATATTGGATGTTGCTACGAAAGATATTGAAGATGGTTCAAAGATTGTGGATATGTCTGGCGAACGTTTAAATAGCGCTGTTGAAACGGTGCGTAATATCGTCAGAAAAATTGGAGAGTCGGCAGAGATTGCCGTACAGCAAAGGCATGATATAGATGGTGTGGTTGAGGTAAGTAAAAACGTTGAGTCGCTCATTTTGCAGAATGAGCAGTCGTCTCAAAAGTTGATTGAAAGTACCGACTCTTTGGCGTCGATTTCTGTTAGCTTAAATGAGCTTGCTCATCAGATGAATGATAAGGTTCATCAAAGTGATCAACTGCTCTAGCAATATGCTTTCGAGATTACTTCATAAGGTTGTCGTGAATTCGGGTTAAGTGATTCGAATACGGACTACTTTCATTATTTCAAAGTCCATGCCTGCGACTTTTTGGTTCTCTGGGTAATATGTCAGATTAACGCGCGACGACTTTAGGTTTTGATAGGCTTTCTTTCGCTTAAACTGAAAGGGTGTGTCGCAGCCTTCTATCATTAAAGTATTAATATGCCAGTCATCTTGTTCTCTTTGTACGTGAGATATGACTTTTTTGTTATCAGAATGGGTCAGTCCTTGATGCTTTTTAAGCAATGAATCTGCATCGGACTTAGTCGACATGTTTTTGCTAGATGACCGCTTAATTGCCATTAACGTGGTGCCTCCATTAATTGGTGGATACGATTTAGAAAAGGCTTAACGGCATTTTTATCGGCAGAACTAGTGCCTGAAATAACTTGCTTTACGATAAGCCTATTTCTTTCGATGGCTTGGATGAGTCTTGTTTTTTGTTGTTCATTTATTTCTGGTGCACTTTTAAGTGCTTCTAGTCTTGAGGTGTCCATCATCTCAGGGTGGCTTTCGAATTCAATGGCAGCTGCGGCTTTGGTAATGCGCAGTGTTATGCTTGCCCAAGACTCAAGGTTGTAGAAACCATAATTTTTAGTGAATTGATTTGCTGAAGCATAAAGGTTTGCTGACTTAAGTGGCGCAATTAAACTCTCTACCGTCATGTCCATAGGGTTTTTAGGCTCTGTGGTTTGTTCAGACGCGCTTTCTAGTCTCTCGCTGTGCTCTTCTCCCCATGCCTCAAATGCCTGTTGAGATTGTAACCAGCGTTCAATGTTATCAGCATTAAGTATTTCAGGGCTGGCTTGTAGCGTGGGTGATTGTATGTCAGTTGGTAGTGTGTCGGGAGGCAGTGTCTTAGAGGATGTGGTATTCGCTAGCTCGGCAAAAGCAGCTTGTATACTTGTTGTGCTGAGCATTATTAATAGAGAGACTAATTTAAGCAGGCTCATCTGAGTTTCCTTAGTAAAAGTAAAGCTTAAGCTCGGATGAGTTCATTCTATCATGGCGGTACTTAAGCCATCTGATCTACTTTCGAATTTCGTGAACTCGGCTATAGTTAACAGTCTAAATATAATTATATTGCCCGGATTCAGTTGTACTATTACTTGAAGGGAGAGGTTCTCAATTGATTAAAAATACCGTGTTGATCGTAGAAGACAGTAAAGCTTTTGCCTTGAGTATTGAGGCTGCAATTCTCGACGAGAATAATTTTGATGTTTTACTTGCTCTGAGTTACGCGGAAGCACTTAAATTAGTTGAACAGAATGAGGAAAAAATTTTTATCGCGGTGACTGATTTGACCTTGCCAGACGCTAAGGATGGAGCCGCTGCGAAACTTATGTCCGAAAAAGGAATACCGTGCATCGCTTTTACGGGCAACTTTAGTCCTAACCTGCGTGAGATGGTTTTGGCCTTAGGTGTATCGGATTACGTGCTTAAGAATGGTCATCAGGGTATTGATTACGTTCTCCAAATGATTAATCGAATGTCGGAAAATAGAAAAATAAAGATCATGATTGTGGATGATGCACACTCATCCAGGGAGTTTTTAAGAGCCCTATTGCTTAAGCAGTGTTATCAGGTTGTTGCTGTTCGTTCGGGAGAGCTTGCTTTGCAGCTACTTGAGCAAGATGATGTGTTTCGGATCATTCTTGTGGATTTGATTATGGAGGGCATGGATGGTTTTGAGCTGCTGGGTGAGTTACGGTCTCGCTATGATATGACGCAAATGTCGATAATAGGTATTTCGGGAAAGGCTTCGTCTGATCAAATTGCACAATTTATGAAAAATGGTGGAAATGACTTCTTATTGAAGCCTTTTCAGCAGGAGCAGGTGAGTTGTCGGGTTAACTCAAATGCTCAGCTGCTTGATCAGTTCGATCATCTGAGCAGCTTGAATCAACAAAAAAATGAACTCTTGGGCATGGCTGCGCATGATATTCGTGGCCCTTTGGGGGTCGTATTGTCAGCAAGCAGTATGCTTAAAAAAGAGGTGACGACAGAGCATGGTTCTTTATTGGTGAATCTGGCTACTGAGGCTGCCGAGAATATGGAGGAGCTATTGGATCAGTTGCTTGATGTTAGTGCGATAGAAGATGCCGATATATCGATTAATCTTGAACCTGTAAATTTAAGCCGATTGCTTGAAAAAACAGTACGAGAGACACAAATACTTGCAATGGATAAAGAGCAAAGTTTGGGATTAAACCTCTCTGTGGATGAGGTTTGGATAGATGCAGATGCTTTACGTATTAAAGAGGTTATTCAGAATCTTTTGTCTAATGCGATTAAGTACTCGTCGATGAAAGGAAAGATTGAGGTGTGCTTATCCAGTAATCATAAGAAGGCACGTATCGAAGTTATTGACGAAGCAGGTGGCATCCCCAAAGATGAGCAGCATTTATTATTTAAAGCTTTTAGCCAGATTTCAACCAAACCTTCTGCGGGTGAGAGGAGTACAGGGTTGGGCTTGTCTATCTGTCAAAGGATTATGAAGCTGCACCAAGGTGAAATTAAATACCGCGAAAATAGTGCCATTGGTAGTATTTTTGAGGCTACGCTCCCATGTATTGAGCAAAAAAACGTGGTGAGTGTAAAAGCATTACACTAACTGTTATATCGTGATTTGATGTGTGCTTAAGTCTCGTTAAAGAAATGTTACAAGTTGCAAAACTTCTACAACAGACTCAGGTTTAATCAGAGACTATTCTTAGGTTATTGAAGTAAGGGGAAGCGATTCAGGCCCGCGACTCCCGAACCAACCTTATTTTTGATTTCATATTATTGTTGTTGTTTGCCCAGCTTTTTAGCTGGGCTTTTTATTGTCTGGAAGAAAGTGCACACCAAGTGTTTGTGGGCACTTGGTGTGTGAGTTTAGATTTCTTTTAATAGGTTGTTTACAACCTGAGCAAATTCGGTTCCAGAGTCTTCTTGTAAAAAATGCCCGCCTTTTAACGAGGAGTGTTTCATGCTTTTTGCGCCTGGAATTAGTTTTCTCATATACTTGGCTCCTCCTTTAGTTATCGGATCGCTTCTGCTGAAGGCAGTTACAAAAGGTTTTTCCCATTTTTTAAGTACTTCCCAGGCAGATTTGTTGGCTTTTGTCGCTGGGTTATCTGGTGTGGTGGGGACTAGGGCGGGAAATGCGCGCGTGCCAGCTTTATGCTTGCTTGAAGGGAATGGTGCGTCATAAGCGCGACGTTCATCTTTACTGAATGATTTGAGGCTGCCAAATTCAACAATACGAGAAATAGGAAACCATGGGCTGTTTAAGGCAAATGCTTTCCATAATTTGAAGGCGTTTGGTATTTTTTCCTCGCCCGTTGGTAGCATGCCATTGCCAACAATAATAGCTTTAAACCTTGACTCATTCTCAGCTGCTAAGCGAAGTCCTAACAGGGAGCCCCAGTCCTGGCAGACCAGAGTGATATTTTTAAGGTCAAGTTGTTCGATTAGCGATAATAGCCAGTCCATATGAGATTGATAAGAATAATCTTTTATGCTAACTGGCTTGTCAGATTTGCCAAAACCAATTAAATCAGGAGCAATTACGCGATGACCCGCAGCGGTACAAACTGGAATCATGTGCCGATATAAATAAGACCAGCTTGGCTCACCATGTAGCATTAATACTGGGTCTGCACTGGATGGGCCTTCATCGACGTAATGCATTCTTAAGCCGCCTACATCTAAGTAGTGGGCCATAAAGTGGTAGTTGGGTAGGTTCGTAAAGCGGCTTTCTGGTGTGCGGACAAAGGCGGTCATATGGCTCCCTAATAATCTATCTAGCTGTAAGTCAGATTCATTTTCTGTATAGATTATTCAGAATAGCCAATGCTAAGGATATTGCCCTGCTTAATTATGTAAATTACTTAAAAATAATTTATAAGGGCTAGTTTCGTAAAGCCTTATCCTCATGAAAATAAGAGCTTTGCCCATCTCGTTAAACCAGCGGCGACGCTGCCGAAATGGTCGCCGTCAATGATTTTAATGTCGCCAAATTGTTCTTTAACTGTTTGCTGAATGATGAGGGATTTTGCTGATCCGCCCGTCATGTAGATCAGATCAGGTTTTGTGGCGGCTTGTTTGACGGCCTCAGCTATGAGTGCTTTGATTTTGTCGAGAGGGCGTTCAATCGAATCGGCTAGTTGTTCGCGATTTATTTCATGGCTAAGTTCTGCTTCAATGTCTTCCAAATTTACGTGTTTTGAAAGCTGCTCAGACAGAGCTATTTTTACTTGTTCGGCAATACGAACAAGTTGATAGTTTTGTTTGTCTGTTCTTAGTTTAATAAAGCGTTGAAGTAGTGCAGGGTTATTCGTATCCATTAATAACTGTTTGAGCGTTTGTTCTGTTTCTATACTATTAAATTCGGTTTGAGCGCCTGCATCATTAGTACTGACTGCATCCCAGAACAGTTTAGTTGGCATTGGGAGTCCGTTCTTAAGGTGAGATTTCATCCCGAATAATGGCATGAGATGCTTGCCTGCCAGTTGGATGTCCAGGTCATTGCCGCCGACTCGTTCACCGCTATGTCCAATAAAATCTGCAAAACGCTCAGTTTTATTTTTGTAGTTTGGCCCCATTCTGACCATGGCGCAATCACTGGTTCCTCCTCCAATATCCACGACTAGAACGGTCAGGTCTTCAGACAGTTTGGCTTCAAAATCTAAACCAGCAGCAATGGGCTCGAATAAAAACTCCACCGATTTAAACCCAGCCCTCTTCGCTGATGTGGTGAGAATATCCAAGGCTTGCTGGTTGCTTTTTTCAGCGTTCAGGCCTTGAAAGTTTACCGGGCGACCAATTACGGTATGGCTGATACTCTGTTCTAGATGTTGTTCAGCTCTTTGTTTTACGTTTTGCATCATGGCGGTGACGATGTCTTCAAAAAAATGTACAAATGCAGGACGAAGACCGCTTGCGCCTAAAAAGGATTTAGGTGATTTGATGAAGTAGCCTTCACTGGGCATGTCCAAATACTGATCAAAAGCATCGTGACCAAAAAATAGAGTTTGTTCGTTGCTACGAATATCATGCTCACGGCGAACTTGCTGGGCGCGTGACAGGAGCGCTTTTCGAAGGGAGATGTAGTTTTGTTTTTCGTTTATGTCAGTAATCTGTTGTCCGACATGTTCGCAGATTAGGTCGCGCTCCAGAGCGTAAAGGGTCGAAGGCATAAATGCCTGGCCCTGATCAAGAGGGAGGAGTTGTATTTCCTTATTCCTTATAGCGCCCATTGCGCAATTGGATGTGCCGTAATCAAAACCTGCAAACATATTTAGCCTTTAAAAGATGTATTGGTCGAAGAAATAAAACGGCCGCGGAAGATAGCACAAGTAAATAGATGAAGGCGAGTGGGTGAATGTAAAAAATGCGAGATGAAATGGATGAATATAACAGATTGTATTGATGAGTAGGGTATGTGCATAGCGGTCTTAGTCGTAAATGGCGGCCTTATCTGTGGTGGTGTGAGATAATGCTAGAATATAATTATAATGGGGGCTTGAGTGAGGCCTACTTGGGTGAGGTCTACTTGAGTTGAGGTCTACTTGAGTTGAGGCCTACTTGGGTGAGGCCTACTTGGGTGAGGTCTACTTGAATTAGGCATAGTTGATGAGGGCTAGGCAGAATGAAAATTTATCGTTTCTTGGTTTTAATCTTGGGGCTGTTTATTTCAATTATGTCCACAAGTGGGCATGCTGCTGAAAGATCAGTTCGGATTGTGGGGGGGGTAGAGGCTAAGGCTTCTGACTACCCTTGGATCGTTTCTTTGCAATTTACGCGGGCGGGTTCGCACTTTTGTGGTGGCAGCTTGGTCGCGGATCGTTGGGTTTTAACGGCATCTCACTGTTATGGTGGTGAGCCTCTGGATAGTATATTTGCTGTTGTTGGTGAATATAACCTTAATTTAAATGATGATCCCCAGCAGCAGACAGTCGGTATTAAAAGAGTGATACCTGCGGAGGGAGACATGATGTTGATCGAATTGGCTGAATCGGTGAATCATACGCCTGTATTGTTGGCAGATAATGCGCTCATGGATGCTGTCAATAACGATGATATGTTAACGGTCATTGGCTGGGGTGATCTCACAGGTCAAGGAGAAGAGTTTTATGACTTTCCTGAGGCGTTATATGAGGTCGATGTACTTCTATATGATCATGAGGTCTGTAAAAGTGCTTATCAAGATGTCGGCGAAATGATTGATGAGAGTATGATTTGTGCTGGTTATCAGGCAGGTGGAAAAGACGCTTGCCAGGGAGATAGCGGTGGACCGCTTATCGTTAGGCGAGAGGGCCAGTGGTATCAGGCAGGTGTGGTTAGTTTTGGTAATGGCTGCGCCCAGCCAAATTTTCCAGGAGTATATACGCGTGTCGCGTCTTTTAAATCCTGGATTGAAGAGCAAATTGAGAAAACAGAGAGCTTGCTAATTAGTCATTCATCTTTAGGTAAAATAGGGGTGAATCAATCTTTAAGTCGGAAGGTGTCGCTCACTAATTATCAGGACCAAACCGTCACTATTCAGGGGCTAAGTTTGATAGGCGATAGTGGTTTTGAGTTGTCTTCAGATGCTTGCAGCGGAGAAATGCTTGTTCCCGGTCAGGTTTGTGTTCTCGATCTTAATCTTCAATTTTTAAGTGGTGGTGATAGAAGTACGCAGTTGCAGGTGAGTAGTTCAGATAGCGCCGAACCGTTAAGGGTTTATGATTTGTCTGTCTCTGTGTTGGAGGCATCTTTGTCTAGTGATGTATTCGCAGATGGTTTGCAGTGGTATATGGAAGACTTTGATGAGTGGGAGTTAAATGAAAATGTACCGCCTGAGCTGGTTTCTAGTCTTGAATTCTATACCTACACTATTGTCATGACTCACCTTCATGGAGAAGGCGTGCTAGTTTTTGATTGGCGCTTGGATGACTTGTCTGAGATGGCCTTAACCTTTTTTGTTGATGGTAAGCGAATTGATGACTTACAGGTTTCTGATGTTTTTAGTCATGTAGAGTACTCTTTGGCTGAAGGTGACCATACGGTTGAATGGATTCTGGATGAAAAGGATTGGGTTTCTTCCACTCAAAAAGCAAGAATTAAGTCTGTAAGTTTTTTAGCCGCAGGTGTTGAGCCTGAACCTCAGCCAGAAAGCAGTAATAGTTCGGGTTCTGGAGGTGGAAGTGTTGATTTCCTTTTGTTTTGCTTGTTCATGGTTTTTCTTAGACCACGTTATCCGTTTTATGGCTCAAGAAATGACCAGTAAGCAGTGGTTTTTTGTGAATAATATTATTGCGGCAGGTTTGGTGGCTCTTCTTCCTGGTAGTCTGCATGCTGGTGGTTATGAGTCAGAAGTGGTGAAGAGTAAACCTGTTGAGGCTTTGTTGGTGAAATTGAAATCGGTATCCTTTGAAGATGATACATTAGTTTTTATGGCTAAAAGTAATGGTTGTTCTCAGGCATCTGATTTCCGCCTTAGTATAGAGGGCGATGAACTCAGCGTTTTCCGGGTGCGAAGAGATCTTTGTAGAAAAATGCCTGCCTGGAAAAGTTTTCGTTTGCCTTTAGATGCATCGGCGGTAGCTCATCAGCTCTTATTGAGTAATCCTTTATTTGCGAAGGGAAATAAATTGATAACCCTGTCGCGTCATTGAAAAATAATAACGTTAATATTGTGATCGATTGTTAAATCACTTTATTTTTTGTTGTGCTTGTTTTTTAATAGGCTGTGTAAAGTTTGCTCAATTAAATTTAGGTTGGATTGTTCTGAGTCGAATAATTTTAATTTATCTAAATTAAAGGGCATGCAGATGGAGATTTATATGACAAAGCACTTACTTTCTACCCTGTTTTTTTTAATGCTTATATCCGTGGGCATGAGCACAGCCATAGCTGAAGACGAATTTGTGCCGGCTTATCAAAATGAAGGCAGTTATGAGCAGGAAGATCCCGATAAATATTTTGCTTATCAACAGGGGCGGAAATACTATACCTCAGGAAAAGAAAATGGTTTTAGGATAAATGAGAACAATGAAGAGTCTACCGATGAAACCATTGGTATTTTAACCTTTGTGATCGTACCTGCGACGCTAATTTATATGAATTTAGTCGGCTGGTGGGATTAAGATAAGTTGTTTGCCGTCTTTCTTTAGAAAAGTATAAATAAACCTCTTGGTTAAAGTGCAGTAAGCGCTTAGGGCAAGAGGTTTTTTTATGACTAAATTCCCTTGTCTAGCTACTGCTCATTGAATCTTTGGTCTCTGAAACAGTATAATTGCCAGCTATTTTTTTGAATTGTCTAAAATGACTGTTTTTGGTAGCTGCTTAAATGGGTAAATGGTACTAATGCGCTTATTAAGAGGGTTATATAACCCTGGCCTTAAGGATATTTGTCATCAAGGGCGGTGTGTTGCGACTATTGGCAATTTTGATGGTGTGCATCTAGGGCATCAGGCTATCATTCAACAGGTGATATCTGAAGCCAAAAAGCGTGATCTTCCTTCCCTAGTGGTGGTTTTTGAGCCGCAGCCAATGGAGTTTTTTAAGGGTGATCAAGCACCGGCACGTTTGATGCGTTTTCGTGAAAAGTGTCAGGCTTTATCTGCTTTCGACATTGATTATATTTTTTGTTTGAAGTTCGATGCCAAACTGAGCCAATTATCTGCTCTAGCCTTCATTCATAAAGTCCTTATTGAACATTTGAATATTGATCATTTAGTTATCGGAGATGATTTTCGTTTTGGTGGTGACCGCTTAGGTGATTTTTCTTTATTGCTTGAGGTTGGAAGGCAGTATGGGTTTTCAGTTGAAAATACGCCAACAGTTTTGGAAAATCTAGAAAAGCATAATTTAGAAAAGAACAGTAGAGTGAGCAGTACTTATATTCGGTCTTTATTGTCGATGGGTGAATTTAGCCGCGCAGAAATGGTTTTAGGGCAGCCTTATGGCATGATTGGACGCGTTATTCATGGCCAAAAACTAGGGCGACAGTTGGGGTTTCCAACGGCTAATGTCGCCCTGAAAAGAGTAAAAGCGCCTTTTATAGGTGTTTATGCTGTTCGTGTCTTTAGGCATGATGATCCCCGTAAGCAAATACAAGGTGTGGCTAATATTGGTGTTAAACCCAGCGTTGGCCACTTTAAGCCCTTGTTGGAAATTCACTTGTTAGACTTTGATGAAAATTTATATGGTGAAAAAATTAGAGTGAATTTCTGCAAGAAAATTCGAGATGAAAAGAAATTTGAAGGTCTGGATGAGTTAGTCTTACAAATTAAACAAGACGTACTTGATACACGCGCTTTTTTTGCGGAATCATGAATGACTGAGCAGGCTGGTTTGTACAGAGAGCAATAGAGAAGAACAGAGCAAACATTAAATTATAATATTTTATTAACAACTTCGTATCTAGACGATTTTGTATTGAGACAAAAGTGATAATAATATGAGTGATTATAAGCATACCCTAAATTTGCCCGCGACAGACTTTCCTATGCGAGGCAACTTGGCTCAACGCGAACCTGGCATGTTAAAGCAATGGCAGGAAATGGACTTGTATGGCCAGATCCGCGAGGCTCGAGCAGGCGCTGAGAAATTTATTCTTCATGACGGCCCTCCTTATGCAAATGGGAATATTCATATTGGGCATGCGGTCAATAAAATCCTCAAAGATGTGATTATCAAGTCTAAAACCATTAGTGGCTATGATGCACCGTATATTCCAGGTTGGGATTGTCACGGCTTACCCATAGAGCACAATGTTGAAAAGAAAAAGGGCAAAGCTGGCGTCAAGATTGATTACCCAGAGTTTCGTCAAGCTTGTCGCGAATATGCCGCAAAACAGGTTGCCGGTCAGAAGCAGGACTTTATTCGTCTTGGTGTTTTTGGTGACTGGGATAAACCTTATCTGACGATGGACTTTAAGTTTGAGGCTGACATCATTCGAGCTTTAGGCCAGATCATTGAAAATGGCCACCTTCAAAAAGGCTTTAAGCCTGTTTATTGGAGTGTTGTTGGTGGATCTGCTCTTGCAGAAGCTGAGGTTGAATATCAGGATAAGCAGTCAACGGCGATCGATGTACGTTTTGATGTCGCGGACTCTGCAACAGTATTAGCGGCGTTTGGTGCTGAAAACCAAACAGCACCTGCTTCGATTGTAATCTGGACGACAACGCCTTGGACCTTACCGTCTAACCAAGCTGTTTCTCTGAATGCTGAATTAGACTATTCACTCGTTAAGTGCGATCTTGGTCAAGGGTCTGAATTGTTGATCATGGCTGAAGCCTTGGTTGATGAGAATGTTGAACGCTATGGTCTTGAAGAGCATGAAGTGCTAGGGCGCTGTTTAGGTAGTGCACTAGAAGGCCAAAAATTGATTCATCCTTTCTATCGCGACAAGCAAGTACCTGTAATTTTGGGTGAGCATGTTACGACTGATGCCGGTACCGGTGCTGTTCATACTGCTCCAGATCATGGTGTGGACGATTTCAATGTAGGTCGTAAATATGGCCTAGGCACACTAAATTATGTCGACGATGGCGGTGTATTCCGTTCAGATGTCGAGAAATTTGCCGGCCAGCATGTTTATAAAGTGGATGCTGCGGTACTAGAAGAATTAGAAAACCAAGGTAAGTTGCTTAAGAAGAAAGTCTTTACACATAGCTACCCGCATTGTTGGCGTACCAAAACACCCTTGATTTACCGTGCGACACCTCAGTGGTTTGTCAGCATGACACAGAATGGTTTAAAAGATGCGGCGCTTGAAGCTGTGAAAGGTGTGCAGTGGATCCCTGAATGGGGTCAAAATCGAATTGAAGGCATGCTAGAGCAAAGCCCTGACTGGTGTATTTCTCGTCAACGAACCTGGGGTGTGCCTATTGCTTTGTTTGTGCATAAAGAAACACAAGAATTACACCCTGATACCAATGCTCTAATTGAAAAAGTTGCTCAGCGTGTTGAAGGCAAAGGTATTGACGCCTGGTTTGAACTTGATGCGAGCGAGTTATTAGGTGACGACGCCGATAAATACAGCAAAGTAACCGATACGCTGGATGTGTGGTTTGATTCGGGTGTAACACATGCTGCTGTACTGAAGCAGAGGGGCGAGTTAGCTCAATATCCTGCAGACTTATACTTAGAAGGCTCTGATCAGCACCGAGGCTGGTTTCAGTCATCTTTAAAAACAGGTATAGCGATCAATGGCAAAGCGCCTTACAAACAAGTATTAACTCACGGTTTTACGGTTGATGGCGACGGTAAGAAAATGTCTAAATCAATGGGCAATGTCATCGCCCCTCAGGAAGTGACGAATAAACTGGGCGCAGATATTTTACGCATGTGGGTCGCTTCGACTGATTATAGTGGTGAGATGACTGTTTCTGATGAGATTCTAAAGCGTGCCGCGGAGTCTTATCGTAAAGTCAGAAATACCGCTAAATTCTTATTGTCGAATATTAATGGCTTTGAACCAGAAACCGATCTATTGCCAATCAACGAAATGCTTGCTTTGGATCGTTGGGCCGTTGATCGAGCGCTGCAGCTTCAAATTGAAATACAAGATGCTTATGATCAGTACAACTTACTGACGATATCTCAAAAAATAGTGCAGTTTTGTGGTGTGGATTTAGGTAATTTCTATTTGGATATCATTAAAGATCGCCAATATACCACTCAAGCAAATAGTCTTGCACGACGTTCATGCCAAACGGCGATGTACCATATACTTGAAGCCATGACACGCTGGATTGCGCCAGTATTAAGCTTCACCGCTGATGAAATCTGGGCTTTGATGCCAAAACCAAAAGGTTCTGAGCGCGCTGTTAGTGTATTTTTGAGTGCTTGGTATGACGACCTTGAAGAAATTGACGAAACTAGTCAGCAAGGTCGCACTTTCTGGGCAACTGTTTTAGAAGCTAAAAATGCGGTTAATAAGCGTATAGAAGAAGAACGTAAAGCCGGTAATGTAAAAGGCTCGCTTGGAACGGAAGTTGAACTTTATTGTGACGGCGATCTGCATGAGGCTTTGAGCTCTTTAGGCGAGGAACTTCGCTTCGTTTTAATTACTTCGGGAGCAAAAGTGTGTGCCTTGTCAGAAGCAAATGATGTGCAGTCTAGTGACATGAAGGGTTTGTTGGTGAACGTCAAGGCTGCAGAGCATGAAAAATGTGACCGTTGCTGGCATCATCGTGAAGACGTCGGTCAGGATGAGAAACATCCTGAGTTATGTGGTCGCTGTATTGACAATGTCGATGGAGATGGTGAGAAGAGATTATTTGCATGAGCCATTTAGAATCAAGTGACCAGCAGCCAGAACAATCAACTGGCTTACATATGCTGAAATGGCTAAGTCTAAGTGTCTTAGTCATCATTGCTGACTTGGCGAGTAAGTATTTCGCCAGCGCTAATTTAGAATATGCAGTGCCTGTGGCTATTATGCCAAGCTTCAACTTAACCTTGCTGCATAATACGGGGGCGGCGTTTAGCTTTTTGGCAACCGAGTCAGGTTGGCAGCGATGGTTCTTTGTTATTTTAGCCAGTGTCGTCAGTCTTGCTTTGATTAAGTGGTTAAGCTCGCTTCAAAAAGAACCCTGGGTCGCTTTATCCGTTGCGCTTATATTGGGCGGTGCAATTGGGAATTTGTATGACCGCATTACTCTGGGTTATGTGGTGGATTTTTTACACTTCTACTGGGGTGATTATCATTTTCCCGCCTTTAATATTGCTGATTCCGCAATCTCAATTGGAGCCGGTTTGATGATTTTAGATGTATTTAGAGGTAAAAAGACGGAGTCTTGAGCCTTGTCGCGAATGGGAGTGAAGTCGCTCCCATTCGCATCCTTTGTAACAACTATTCTTTAATGTGGTAACCCTGTCATGTCGATCAGTTCTTCAACAAAAATTGGCGAAAATACGCTTGTAACCTTACATTTTTCTTTGAGCCTGAATGATGGGGCCATTATTGATTCAACTTTTGACAAACAAGCCGCTAAGTTTGAGTTTGGTGATGGACAGTTACCTGAAGGTTTTCAATCCTTTCTGGCTGGTATGTCAGCAGGAGACAAAAACGAGTGGCAGGTTCCGCCTGAGAAGTCATTTGGTATGCCTAATCCAAATAATCAGCAAATTATGAAACGAAAAGACTTTCCTGCGGATATGGAATTAGCAGAAGGTTTAATGGTTTCATTTGCTGATGCGAATCAATCTGAATTACCGGGCGTTGTAAAAGCCTTTGATGAAAATGAAGTGACAGTCGACTTCAACCACCCTCTAGCGGGTGAAACCTTAAGCTTTAAGGTTGAAATTATAGCGGTCGAAGCAATCTAAGTGATAGATTTAGTTTCGGCTAAATTAATCGTGTCAGTCGTAGATAAATCATAGGCATGAGGCAGTCTGCGTGCATGGTTCAAATGTGCGCACTAAAGGGCTTGCTGCCAATCATTCGTAGTAAACGTGCAAGCTAAAAAGGTAGATTTGATGGAAATAAAACTGGCTAATCCTCGCGGTTTTTGTGCAGGAGTCGATCGGGCAATCGAGATTGTTAATCGAGCATTAGAAGTGTTTGGTGCGCCAGTGTATGTGCGTCATGAGGTGGTGCATAACCGTTTTGTGGTTGATGATCTGAAAGAGCGTGGTGCTATTTTTGTGGACGAGCTGCATGAAGTTCCAGACGATTCTCTGGTGATCTTCAGTGCGCATGGTGTTTCTAAGGCGGTACAGAAAGAAGCAGAATCTCGTGACCTTAAAGTGTTTGATGCAACCTGTCCCTTAGTGACGAAAGTGCATATGGAGGTGACTAAATACAGTCGTGAAGGCATGGAGTGTATTCTGATTGGTCATGAAGGACACCCGGAAGTTGAGGGAACAATGGGGCAGTTTGATCACCAGAATGGCGGTCATATTTATCTTGTTGAAGATGAAGAACATGTATCGAAACTAAAAGTTAAGGACGAGACGAAATTAGCTTATGTTACCCAGACGACGCTATCAGTCGATGACGCCGCCAAAGTGATTATCGCGTTGAAGAATAGGTTTCCTACGATACAGGGGCCGCGAAAAGATGATATTTGTTATGCTACCCAGAATCGGCAGGATGCCGTGAAAGGTTTGGCTGATAGTTCTGATGTGATGCTCGTTGTTGGCTCACCTAATAGCTCTAACTCCAACCGTCTCAGAGAGTTAGCCCAGAGGATGGGGACTCCCGCTTACCTGATTGATGATTACACTCAAATTCAGGCAAAGTGGTTAGACAATGTGGATTCCATCTCAGTGACAGCAGGCGCTTCTGCACCGGAAGTTCTGGTTCAACAAGTGGTATCTCGCTTAATTGAGCTGGGTGCCAAGCAGGCAGAAGAAGCGGAAGGGCGTGAAGAAAATATCGTTTTTAGTATGCCTAAAGAACTTAGAATTCCAGCAGAAAATATTTAAATTAAGCTATACCTGACTCTGCGAGTCGGGTAGGATCTCATTTGAAGTTGAAGGATCAACTTTGAAAAGTACTTAAGGAAATGAGTGCTTGAAAACGAGTACATCTAAAAGGGCTTTAGTATAAGGTTCTTCAGGAATAGTACTTCCACATAAAAGTATCAAAGGATGTGATGCTAATGTCTCTACAGAACTCAGTCTGTACGCACTGCCGTACAAATCTACCTGGCTCTCGGAATATAAAAATTTCAGCCTGGGGTAGCCCAAATAAAAACGTCAATATTTCTATTTCAAAAAGCGCTTATGTCACAAAGCAGCAAGGCTTCTCAATGATTGAGTTGCTGGTCAGTATGCTGGTTTTCGCTGTTGGCTTACTCGGCATTATTTCTTTGCAAACTTATAGCATGAGAATGACTCATGATGCTGAACTCATGGGACAAGCTAGCCTATTAGTGAATAGCATGGCCGACAAATTACGTGTACAGGGCGATCAGCTTGATATCGCTCCTTGGAAGCAACAAGTCGAATTGGCCTTGCCTCAAGGCTCAGGTACGGTTGAGAAAAATGGCCAGTTATTCACTATTTTAGTCGATTGGTTTGAAAGTTCTGATAGTACCTCAGACAAAAGCAGTCAGAGCCATAGTCTGTCATTGTTTTTGTAAGACAGTTTTTATAAAAACAGCGCTTATACATACTATTCTGAAGGTCATGTTATGAAAAAACAATCGGGTTTGAGTTTGATCGAACTCATGATTTCAATGACGTTGAGTCTTATCTTAATGATGGGGATTCTACAGATATTTACGGCCAATAAAACCGCATTTGAAATATCGAGAGATCTAAATGATATGCAAGATAATGCGCAGGTTGCGCTCTCTTTACTGGCTGAAAATATTCGATTAGCTGATCATTGGGGAGGGGTAGGTTTAGAGCGTATTAAGTTTGGACAAACTGCTCTAAAAGTACCTTCTGGTCAATGTTCAAAGTTATGGATTTTTCAGAGTGAAGAAGGGCTGAGAGGTTATGAAGGTGCGAATGATATTAACGGTGTTAACGCTTTGCCTTCAGGGTGTGTCGATGAGCAACATTATCAAAAGAGCAGTGACCTGCTTGCATTACGGTATGCTGACAGCCACAGCATTATTTCAGATCAACAGGTCGATAATGCCCGGTTTGCTAAGCATAATATTGTCAGGTCATCTGCGGGGATAGCGGCCTACGTCTTCAATGGTGCTAATCATGAAGCTGCATTTACTTACATTCCTAAAAATCTTCATGCTTACAATATGCTCTATGCTACCCACTTATTTTTCTTACGGCCTTGCTCTAAGGGGCAATCAGCGGATGAAAATGTATGTAAAGACGAAGCGCCGACCCTGGTGAGAATGACTTTGTCAGGTGATCGATTTATTCAGCAGCCTATGGTTCCAGGAATTGAACAGATGCAATTTGACTACGGTGTAGATTTAAATGATGACCACCAGGTAGATCAATATCTTTCAGCGAATTTGGTTAAACAGTGGCAGCAAGTATTGAGTGTGCGTATTAGTTTGATGGTCAGGGGCGATAAACAGGATGCTTCAATTAATGAGCCCAGCAAGGAATATTTAATGAGGGGGGATTTCGCTATAGCTGGAGCAGGTTTTATTGCTGAAGACTCACTTAAGTTTTTCCGGCGGAGATTGTATCAGCGTGAAGTAATGTTGAGGAATCGTTTATGAACACCCGTGTCATGTCCGGTTATACAGTACGTTTTGAAAATACACGTTTTGAAAATACACGT
>Ga0209290_1000064_pt1 | contig 100968 bp, 98 predicted proteins | sample EN1Hudsemesocosm_2_FD_184632 | JGI IMG/M metagenome (GOLD analysis project Ga0209290, IMG submission 184632) | Methane-oxidizing microbial communities from mesocosms in the Hudson Canyon - EN10B Hudson Canyon (SPAdes) (version 2) | ecosystem: Environmental > Aquatic > Marine > Cold seeps...
TTAAGGAAATATTTAGGCTGTTTTACTGAAATTAGGAGCTATGTGTGTTTTTTAATTTTAAAAGGCTAAAATTTTTTACCTAGGGACTCTCAGGGGCGGTATTCATTTGAATACTTTCACAGCCTCTGAAGACCTGCGCCCCAGATAATAGTGTGTAAATTATTTCATGCACGTTCTTAAATCAAATAAAAAAGAAAAGGTAAGTTAAGCAAGCTGCAACAGAACCACTCACAATCCCCACTTTATGCATTAAAGTCTTTTCATGCCAGCTATATAATAAGCTTGCCTTTTTTCTATGCACGAATACTTGAAATTTATATAGGGCTCCCTGCATAAACAATAACATTCTCTTAGATAGGGCAAACAAAGCAGCTAACCCAACAAGCCAAACCAGATAAAAACTAATCGCTTGCGTATCATGAAAATTAGTATGAAATACAAACTCAATGGCATGATCCAGATACATAGAAATAATTTCATACAAGATAAATATCATTTCCACAAAATGTTCTGAAACGACGTCAAATATCCCAACACAAAATTCAAACACTATATCAGGCGTTTGTAAAACAAAAAAGAACAAGGCGAATAACAGTCCATTAACGATTAATTGCTGCTTTCTTTTATTGAGGATGTGTTTATGCAATAACTTGCTATCCTCTTCTCTTATATTAACAAACTTCCCGCCCACTAAATAAGGGTAGAGGTCACTTTCAAAAGGATTACTCGGCCTACAATACATCACCTCACAAAAAACAGTCATAACCGTCATCCTTGACAATAAAAGTATTCTTAATAATAAGTGATCGCCTTCTTGAAGCGCCTCTTTACAAGTAAACGAAATCCCCGTGGCACTAATATTAACATTTAATGTTTCGCGTTCTTGAGTATGCGATTTTGGAAATTGCTGCGCACCTTCTTGAGATAAAAGGCCGGCATCTCCCCAATGACTAGAAGGCTTGGCATAATCAGCTTCATTGCTTAGCTTTTGATAAAACAGATCTACTTGCTCATAAATCCGCGATGCCCGTCTACGGTTCGCTGTGCTTTTATTTATAAGTGTCATCACCATAATGCTACTCCTTTTATCGCCTTAATCATTTCTATTAATGATACTAAACCAATATTAGCCGCCAAAGTTATTCTACATTATTAGCGCTTGAATTTACACCCTGCCCTGCAAAGCTAAACGTATAATGTCTTCGCAACTTTTATCTTCTTGTGCAATATTTTGCACCATTTTACTTGCTTCAGCGGGCTTATAGCCTAAAGCAGATAAAGCACTGATCGCTTCTTGTTTCGCATTACTATAACTTGGAGCCACTGCACTTGACTGATTACCAGCACTTTGCTCAATACTTTCTAAAGCAGGCAACTTATCGCGCATTTCTACAATTAAACGCTCAGCAGTCTTTTTCCCTACACCAGGTAAGCGAATTAATGCCGCCGTATCATTATCATGAATACAACGATGAAACTCATCCACACTTTGCCCTGATAGAATTGCCAACCCGAGTTTAGGGCCCACACCATTTACTTTAATCAACATTCTAAACATGCGCCTATCAGCCTCTGTAGAGAAGCCAAATAAAACATGCGCATCTTCACGTATCGAAAGATGTGTTTGCAACTGAACTGTTTCACCTAAGACAGGAAGGTTATAAAAAGTCGTCATCGGCGCATTGATTTCATATCCAACGCCATTCACATCTAAAGTTAATAGTGGCGGTGCTTTAGAGACCAATTTACCGCGTAGAAATCCTATCATTGTTGTCGTCCTTTATTAATTTGACGTTGTGTTTGTTGGTAGTTTGCATGGCAAATACTAATACCCAGTGCATCACTAGCATCTATTTGTAATTCACCGGTAATACCTAATAAGATTTTCACCATTTGCTGTACTTGATTTTTATCGGCTGAGCCTTTGCCAACAACAGCTTGTTTAACTTGCCTTGCAGCATACTCATAAACAGGAATATCAAATAACTGTACCGCGCAAATCGCCGCACCTCGTGCTTGACCCAGTTTTAATGCCGAATCAGCATTTTTATGCATAAACACTTGTTCTATGCCCATTTCAGTCGGCTTATATTCTTCGACGACATCGCTAATGCCCGCAAATATCTGCTTTAGTCGTAAAGGGAAATCATCGCCTTTAATGCGCAAACAGCCACTGGCTATATATTTATAACCATTGGCTGTTTCATCAATCACACCAAACCCTGTAATGCGTGATCCAGGATCAATGCCCAGTATTCTAGCCATCCAGCTCTTCTAATTCAGCCATCACTTCTTCACTGATATCTGCATTAGAATAAACGCTTTGCACATCATCTAAATCTTCTAATACATCCACTAAACGCAATACTTTTTCAGCATCTTTCACATTCAAGGCGACCTGTAAATCCGCTTGCATGGTGACTTCACTTGCTTCCGGTTCAAATCCAGCCGCAATCATTGCATCTTTTACTGTTAAGTAATCATCCGGATCAGTCATTACATCAATTGATCCATCCTCATGCGTAATCACATCTTCTGCACCTGATTCTAAAGCCACTTCCATCACTTCATCTTCATTTACTTCAGGACTGTAACTAAGAATGCCTACTTTATTAAACATGTAAGCAACAGAGCCATCAGTCCCTAAATTACCACCCGCTTTAGAAAATGCATGACGTACTTCAGCAACCGTACGGTTGCGATTATCCGTTAAGCAATCCACCATCACAGCGATACCACCTGAACCATAGCCTTCATAGCGCACGTCTTCGTAGTTAACACCCTCTACATTACCGGTCGCTTTTTTAATGGTATTGTCTACCGTATCGCGCTTCATATTTGCGCCTAAAGCTTTATCTACCGCAGCACGCAAACTCGGGTTATTAGCAATATCGCCACCACCTCCCCCTTTGGCCGCTACCGTGATTTCACGGATTAATTTGGTAAATAACTTTCCGCGTTTTGCATCTTGCCCTGCTTTACGGTGCTTAATATTAGCCCACTTACTATGTCCTGCCATGATCTCTCTCTTTGTATTTATCTATGCAAATTTTAGTATTGCATTTTAATATCATTATAAACGATTACGATTGGTATAAACGCCCCCACATATCGTAATCATCCGCTTCTTCTATTTCTACCGTGACTAAATCACCCACTTTTAAGTGCGTTGCGCCATCAATAAAAACTTGGCCATCAATTTCTGGCGCATCAGCCATGCTACGTGCAACAGCACCCTCTTCAACCACTTCATCAATAATCACTTGTTCGATTTGCCCAACGCGCAGCTGCAATCTTGCCGCACTAATCACCGCTTGGTGTGCCATAAATCGTTCTAAACGCTGCTGCTGAATCTCCGCAGGGATTGGATCAGGTAATTCATTTGCAGCAGCTCCCTTAACAGGCGAATAAGCAAAACAACCGACACGATCTAATTGCGCTTCTGTTAAGAAATCTAATAACTCTTGAAACTCTTCTTCTGTTTCACCCGGAAAGCCGACAATAAAGGTACTGCGAATAATTAAATCAGGACAAATTTTACGCCATGCTTTAATGCGTTCTAAATTATTTTCTGTCGCCGCTGGGCGCTTCATTAATTTCAATATGCGAGTATTGGCGTGTTGAAAAGGAATATCAAGGTACGGCAAAATTTTACCTGATGCCATAAGAGGCACAACTTCATCGACATGCGGATACGGGTAAACATAATGCATGCGCACCCAAATACCTAACTCACCTAAAGCTTCTGCCAGATCATAAAAACGCGTACGCATGGCCTTTCCTTGCCACTCATATTCAGCGTATTTTATATCTAAGCCATATGCGCTGGTATCTTGCGAAACAACCAATAATTCTTTAACGCCCGCATCCGCTAAGCGCTTCGCTTCCGCCATCACTTCATTAATAGGACGACTGACTAAATCACCGCGCATAGATGGAATAATACAAAAACTACAGCGATGATTACAGCCTTCTGATATTTTTAAATACGCATAATGTTTTGGCGTTAATTTAATCCCTTGTGGCGGCACTAAGCTCGTAAAAGGATCGTGCGCGGGCGGTAAATGCTTATGCACTGCTGTAACCACTTCCTCTAAAGCATGTGCACCCGTAATTTCTAATACTTGCGGATGCTTTTCTAAAATTTCTTCAGGTCTTGCGCCTAAACAGCCCGTCACGATGACTTTACCGTTTTTGTTTAGCGCTTCGCCGATGCTATCCAGTGATTCCTCTACCGCTGAATCAATAAATCCACAGGTATTAACCACCACCATATCTGCACCTTCATAATCCGGTGCAACCTCATAGCCTTCCGAGCGTAGTTTAGTTAAAATGCGTTCGCTATCTACCAAAGCTTTAGGGCACCCTAAGCTAATAAATCCAACTTTTGCTGCTTTTTTCATAATATTTATTCTATATATACCGATGTATTCAATTTATTTATAGGCATACTACCTTATTTTTAAAAATGTATCGCCAACCAAATGCTTTCTTTTTCAGGATGCGTCCAGTCTACTCGGTGCTTAACATGCGCCGGAATCAATAAATAATCACCTGCCGCCAGCGATTTTTTCTCCGCTGGATCAAAAAACTCCAAGATAGCTGCGCCTTGTAATAAAATCACCCACTCATCACTGTCTTGGTCATACCATTGCTCTTTAGTATCACACTGTCCTTTAGATACAATTCTTTCGATTTTTAGCTGCTTATTTTGAAACAACAAGCTAAATAATTCATTCGGTAATTCCCCTGGAATATCTGCTAATATGCTACTCACTTCCATTCGCCCCTCCTTTTACATCATGTTGAAATCACTATTGATTGGCTTAACACTTTGTATCAGCTTTAATGTCTATGCACAAAAAACATCCGCTTGGATTTTAGCTAAACAAGAAAATGGCATCATCGTGTACACAAGAACAACCGCCAACTCTAGCTACAAAGAATTTAAAGCCGAAGTAAAAATTAAAGCACAACTCAGCGACTTACTAAATTTTATAAAAAAACCTGAATACTGCCCTGAGTGGCAATATAAATGTATCTATCAATTACAAATCAGCGATCAATATATCTATAAATTAAGTAACCTACCGTGGCCTCTTAAAAATCGTTATACCATTATGAAGAGCTCAGAATCATTCGATGCAAAAGCAAACATTCATACCATCACATTAAAAAATATTCGCCGAGAATTATTACCCAAAGTCATAAAAAATAAGCTTCCAAAAGAGGGAAACACACTACAAATGCATACTTCAGATGGCTACTGGAAATTTGACTTAAGCCAAGCTCCGCTGATTCACATCACCCACCAAATGCATGGCGACCCCGCAGGTATTATCCCTGCCAGTCTTGCCAACCTCGGGGTTATTAATGCAGCATTTGTAAGTTTGAATAATTTGAAAAAACAATTTGAGATGGTTCAAAAATAAACCAATATTCGTTATAAAAATAGCCCGATATTGCTTAATTATCGCAACACTTTCACTTCAATCGTTATAAATGATGACAAAAACCTTAAGATATTGATTAATCCTATTTTAATTTCACCAATGCTTAAGAGTAACATCACTTTCTGTACACACAATATCACCACTTCTTTGTAGAACAAAATATCCACGACTCAAAGCTTCTTGCTTAGCATCATCATTAATATTAAAGCTTGCTAAACCGCCATACAAATCATAATCCTTATAAATAGGAAATAGTTTTTTAAAATTAGCGACTTTTCTATCTAATTTATCCAAGTCATTAATATGCGCTTTATACTTAACCTCAATAACCGCTATCGCTTTGCCATTAGTAAGAAATAAGTCATATTCCTCTTGAATTTTGCCACGATGCTTTTCCATATTCTTAGTAATATCTTCAAATGCTATATCACCAAGATGCAAATTCTTAATCAAACTATTATAAAAAAACTCCTCAGCAACATCCCCTTGATTACGTCCAATATTACCTAAAGTCAGTCCCACACGTTCCAGTTTTGCATCTGTACGCTTCAACTGCTTATCCGTACGCTTCATTTGTTCATCAGTGCGTTTCATTTGTTCATCAGTGCGTTTCATTTGCTCATCAGTTTGCCTTTGCGATTCACGTAGTTCTTTATTTCCAACAGCTAAACTAGCAACTAATGCTTTTAATTCATCATCTGTCATTTTTTCTTCCCGCTAATACATAAAAAGGGAGATATTTTAAAAACACCTCCCTCTCAATACATCACCTAAATTCTATTTTTTAGATTCTTTGTTCTTTTTGGCTTTTTTCTTTGCTTTCTTTTGTTTACCTAACTTAATATCTGCTTTATTTGCCGCTAACGTTTTTTTACCGATTCCCTTAACATTCGTTAAATCATCTAAACTTGAAAAAGCACCATTTGCTTTCCGGTACGTTACGATTGCCTCTGCTTTTTTAACGCCTACCCCCTTCAAAGATGCAGAAATTTCTTCTGCACTCGCCTTATTAATATCAACGGGAGCTGCAAAAACATTGATTGAAAATAACATCAAAAATAACATCACTTTTTTCATTTCTTGTTCCTCAAATAATAATTGACAATAAAAAACTCTAACAAATAGAGTAATTACAAAAGTATCATATAACACACTACCCTGTCATTTTTATTTTTAAAAACAAGCGACTAATACCAACATTTATTATTTATATGATATTTTCGGGGACTTTAAATCACTTTAAAAGTAAACCTATCATTGTCATCAATATTAGGCCTTTTTACTCAATAGCCTTTAAATTATATTAATTTTCGGTAGCATTTAACCTACACAACCAATCGCTCACTTCGCATTGCGGCACATACCCAGTCACCACTTCCATTAAAATACTCCTTAATGCATGGCAATCATTCTCTTCTGATGCGATTCGTAAATCATCTAAGTTTTTTTCTAAATCAGCCCAAAGAATAACCGACTCTTCTGCACGTAAAATTCTACAATGTTCTGTTTCTGAGACATTATCACCAATCAAAAGCTCCTCATACAATTTCTCTCCTGGCCTCAAACCTGTATAAGTAATATCAATATCTCCATCCACGTGATATTGATCCTTCACTTCTAACCCACTCAAACGAATCATACGCTTAGCTAACTCATTAATTTTAATGGGTTCTCCCATATCTAACACAAACACATCTCCGCCACTCCCCATTGCGCCCGCCTGAATTACCAATTCGGCCGCCTCAGGAATAGTCATAAAATATCTAAGCATTCTCTCATCAGTTACCGTTACAGGCCCTCCTCTAGCGATTTGCTCTCTAAACAAAGGAATAACAGAACCAGAAGAACCAAGAACATTACCAAAGCGCACCATAGTGAATCGCGTATTATGCGTATCTCGCAAACTTAATGCTTGCAAAATCAACTCTGCCAAACGCTTAGTTGCCCCCATTGTATTCGTTGGCCGCACCGCCTTATCTGTTGAAATCAAAACAAAAGTTTCAACCTTAGCTTCCATTGCAGCTAAAGCAATATTAAGGGTTCCTTGCACATTATTTCTAACAGCTACGCTGGTATTATATTCAACTAAAGGAACATGTTTAAATGCCGCTGAATGATAAATCGTTTGCACTAAGAAAGTTTCACACACCTTCTTAAATCGTGCACCATCAACTACAGAACCAAGCACAGGAATGATTTCAAATACTGGCGTATTTGGCATATTAGCAAGCAGTTGCCTCAGGTTTTTATCAACTTCATATAATACAAACTCATTTAACTCATACAAGATAAGTTTAGCTGGTTGCAGAAAAATAATTTGCCGACAGAGTTCAGAGCCAATTGACCCTCCTGCGCCTGTCACTAAAACAACTTTACCTGCAATATTAGCACTCAATAGGTTCTGATCAGGAGCAACAGCATCACGCCCTAACAAATCAGCAATATCAACTTCTTGTAAATCATCAAACTTTACCTTACCTTGAGCCATTTCGACTAAGCACGGCATCGTTCGTACATGTACAGGATAAGGTTCTAATAAGCGTACAATCTCACTTCTACGTACTCTCGATATAGACGGTATCGCTAATAGCACATCAGTAACATGATCCCTTTCAATCAAACTACCCAATGCCGTCATAGAATAAATTCTAACACCATCAATTTTCTGCTTCTGCAAGCGCTTATCATCATCAATAAAAGCAACAACGCGATACTCATACCCCGCACTTAACGCAGAAACAAGCTGGACTCCAGCACTACCCGCACCATAAATGACAATATTTTTAATACCTGAATCAACAGCAACCGTTCCACCGAGAACTAAATAAGCTTTAGACAGCCATGCTCTTGCCACAAAGCGTGAAGTGACCACAAAAAATAATAAAAGTAATGCAGTTAAAAAAGGAACTGCCCGAGGAATCATGCCAAAAAACGAACCCGAGGCAAAGACTACCCCTGTAAAAACCAATGATGATAAAACCACTGATTGAAAAATAACACTTAAAGCTCGCTCACCAATATAGCGAATAATTGCTCGGTACAGACCAAACCTAAGAAAAATAGGAATTGATATACAAGGAAGTAAAATAAATAAGCCCCAAATATAATCATTAGGAACATACCACTCCCCTAAGCGCAAAGAAAAAGCTAACCACAAAGATAATACCGCTAAGAAACTATCAAAAAACATAAATAAAATAGCCTTTACCCATCTTTTGAAGCCAAAAAAACGAATTGCTAGTTTATACATTTACACTTATCCAAAATTTTTCTTTCCTAACTGTTTAACTTATCTTATCTCATTACAGATAGCTACTAATGTATAAAATATCTAGTGAGATACGCCATGACGCGAAATAACTCGCATAAAAGTCATCCATAATACTTTCAAGTCAAACATCATCGTTTGTTTTTGTAAATATTCTATATCTAATTTAACCTTATCAGGAATCGCCAACTCATCCCGCCCATTCACTTGCGCCCACCCAGTTAAACCGGGTAATAATGTTTCAACACCATATAAAGTGCGTAACTCAACTAAATCATCTTGATTAAATAAAGCAGGCCTAGGCCCAACAAAACTCATATCACCTTTTAAAATACTCCATAATTGAGGCAGCTCATCTAAACTCGATTTACGCAAGAAATCACCAATAGGCGTCAACACACTTTTTGGATTTTCTAATAAATGTGTTGCAACCGCAGGTGTATCGACTTTCATACTACGAAATTTGGGCATACTAAAAATAACATTATCTCTACCTACCCGATCAGACCAGTAAAGCACCGAGCCTTTAGAGCTTAACTTAATTAAGATAGCAACTACACAAATAACAGGAAACAGGAACAAGATAGCTGTAAGTGAAAAAATCAAATCAAACACTCTTTTCATCAAAACTTTTCTGCCATCTTCTTCAACTGCTTATCCATTGTAATGACCGGCCGCCAGCCCAATAAATCATTCGCTTTTGAGCTATCCACTTGCAAAGAGCCAAATAAACGATCTGCCATATCAACCCTACCTAATAATTTAGCAAAAAACTTCATCAAACTAACAGGTACTGGCACTAATAAGGGATTTTTCCCAAAAGCATGAGCAACTTTCTGTAATAACTCAGTCGTGGAAATATCTTTACCATCTGAAATCAAAAAAACTTCATTTGCCGCCTTAGGATGAGCTATACAGTGGATAATAAAACTGACTAAATTATCTAAGGCAACTAATGAGCGTTGATTATGAATAGCACCAAAAGGTAAAGGCACTCCTCTATTAATCCATTTAATCATAGAAGCAAAGTTTGCTTTAACACCCACACCATAAACTAAAGGTGGGCGAATAATAACAACTTCCATTCCTGTTTCTTCGGCTACTGCTAATAAACCTTGCTCGGCTTCATATTTCGATAAGCCATAAGGATCTGTAGGTCTATAGTTACTACTCGGTTTGAATAGCTGATCTGACTGAGTCATTTCACCATTTACTTTAATAGAGCTAAGGAATACAAACCTCTTTATACCTTTTCTAGTTGCTTGTATCGCTAAATTTAGAGTCCCTTCAACATTCACTTTACGAAACTGCGTCAACGAATCAGGGGCATCATTTCTTACCAAATGCACTCTAGCTGCCGCATGAACTACTACGTCGACATTAGCTAATGCATCACTCCAATCGGTGTGAGCATCTAACTCGCCAACTTTCACCACACTAACTCCAGTCAAAAGCGCGTTTAATTCTCTTGTAGCCCCATAGACATTATGTTCTCTTCGCATAAGCTCCATGCATAATGCGCTACCGACAAATCCATTAGCACCCGTTACTAATACGTTCACATCAACTCTATATACCGAAAATAAACATCAACAATACCATACTAAACTCCACCAAACGCAATAGTGCTTAAAAATCTCAATAAGAATGACTTTTAAGCCAACTAAGAAAATCAAGTCACTGCAAATACATCTATATGCTTATAAACACCCACCAAAATCTATAGAAAAACTTCTCAATGAAATAATGAGTGATATGCATCCATATACCGAGAAGTCATTAAAGAGCTACCGAACTCGCACTCAAACCTTTTTCTAGCATTCCTCGAAAACTCCAAACACAATAGAGAATTACTATCTAATTTATTCAGGGCATTTCTCAAACTACTAACTGATTCAGGAGTGACCCACAAACCGGTGTTGCCATTCTTATTCACAAAGCTCATACCCGACCCAATATCAGCGGTTACAAGTGGTTTGCTCGCAGCCAACCCTTCCAGCAAAGTAATACCAAAAGCCTCAGACCTTAAAAAGGAAGGCATAACAACAGCTTTAGACAAATCAAGCAGTGAAACTTTATCCAAGTCACTGACACGCCCAACCATTACTACATTAGTCAAATTCAGCTGGTCTATCATAGCTTCCAACGCGACTCTTTCGTGTCCAGCCCCAGCAATAACAACTTTAAAGTTTTGCTTCTCAGCTGCTTGCAGCAAAATATGCAGCCCCTTATAGTACCGAAGGACACCAATAAAAAAGAAAAAACCTTCACCCACTCTTTCTTGCCACTCAGCTCGATTTATTGGGCATAAATTTGGCAAAGTAGACTCATCTAAACCAAACGGAATGACTTTAACCTTATTTAAATATGACCGTAAAACCAAACTACTTTGCGAATAGTTAGAGGATGAAGCGACAATCAAATCCATTTGACCAAGAAACCATTGCATTAATGGAGCATAAAGTTTCACTAAAAACTTTTGCTTAACAATATCAGAATGATAAGTCACTATAAACTTCTTTTTAACACGTAACCTCTTAGGTAAAGAGGCATGCATAACATCTTGAAATGGCCATGGGTAATGATAATGTACGACATCAGCCCAATTTACCAATTCTCGGAACTTAGAAAAACCTTTGACAAACATATTACATGAAGCAATCTCAATAACTTCAGGAAATCTAATTACCTCAATACCATCAACAACAATAATGTCGATGTCCTTAATATACTTAGAAGGCACAATAATCCTACACTCTCCATTGCTACGGATAATGCCTTTCGCTATTTGACGAACAACCTCTTCCGCTCCACCTTGAGTATCGGGAAAAAAAGTACGGTAAACCTGAAGAATTTTCAAATGATATATAACCTAGAATTTAATCACTACACATTAGCTTTATTTAAGACATTTCCAGCTTATTGACTATTTCGAGCATCTGCCGGCCATTACAAGCTTTAATGATTAATTCAAGCTTCTTAGTTTGTGATGATATTAATTTCGCAAGCCTATCGCTATCATCAACTAAAGCCTTAACCTCAAGTACATACTCTTCTATCGACTGACTATCGAGTAAAATACTAGACCTTCCAAGCGTTTCTGGAATTGCAGATGAGTTTCTAGCAAAAATAGGCAGCTTGAAATACATTGCTTCTAACAAAGGCAAACAAAAGCCTTCATGCTCACTTAACGTCAATAATGCAAATGATTGTTGATATAAATACTTTAACTGTCCCTGAGTCACATGCCCTAAAAAGCTAATTTTAGAACGAACTAATTCAGGCAGCTCACCAACCTTCTTCCGTATAACATCACCATAAGTAACTGGAGCATCACTACCAATAATAGTTAGTGATGAATACTCATCTAATTCATGATACACAACAAACCAATCAACTATATCTTCTATTTTTTTATGGGGTGCTAAGCGCCCCACACTCAGAAAGTTTCGAGAAGAAAGAGGCAAACTGATTAACTCTGCATCTATATTTTCCCATTGCAAAGGTTCCAGTGTAGGGGGAACTACTGACGAGTTCCCTTTTAATTCCTCAAATGTCGCTTCATCACCTTTACTAACACCAATAATTAACTCATCGAGCATAAATTGCGAGTTTGCTAAATAATAATCAAAACCGTCAAAGCAGTAATATTGTTGACGACCCTTTGCGCAGTTTTCAGCAGTTTGATTACAGTAACTGACAAAGTACTCAGGTGGGGTAATACCATGATAATATGCTATCTTTTTATTGGGTAATTTATTGTAACACTCATTTCCTTGCTCAAAAATAGAGAACTGAGCAAATAAAATATCATTTTCGTCTATTTCATCGAAAAGTATATCAAAATCTCGAATACCTAATTCTTGATCTTTATTGTAATAGCGAGCATATAACTGACAAGAAATACTATTAGCTTGAAAGAAATCTCTAAGCTGCAAACTAAAATTACCTATTGCATCACCAACAAAAATATCACTAGTAACGATTCTTAGAGTAAACCCTTTTGTATTATTAATTATTTCAAGAGCGCGCATACTAGTTTTCATTCAATTCAGCCATTGTCTTATACCCCATACCCTTGATTCCATTGTATGCCAAAAACCACGGCAACAGTATTTTGAGATAGCCTTCTTTATCAAAACGGCGTAATGAGCACCTCACTCCTGGCTGAAGATGTCCAAAACGACCTTTAACTTCCTTTACAGCATATTTAACATTTTGTAGAAATTCTACATTCTCACCCAAAGCAATACTTTCATTAAATCCTGTTGTTTGATCAAAAATACCTCTTTCAACAAAACTTTTTCCGAAAGGCTTAGGAAATACTACTTTAATAAATTCCAAAATAATAAAAACCAACCACCCTTTAACGTTATTTTCATCAGGTAGTGTACAAATTGTTCCAGCCACATAGTTTTTAACTGAAGTTTTGGAATATAGCTTTAATAAAAACTTCTTATCAACCAAATTATCCGCATCCAAAAAAATCAAAAAACGTCCATTAGCTACCTTTGCTCCAGCATTCCTAGCTCTAGATACACCTGGCGTATATTCATGAACTAATTTTAACCTCAAAGACGACTGAACTGCATAGTCCCATAATCGTTGAGAAGTTCTATCGGTACTATGGTTATCAACAACTATTACTTCAAAACATTCTAAATCAAAAGCCTGCCTTTCAAGACAAGCCAAGAGTTTTAAAATGTAACCTTCCTCATTAAAGCACGGAATAATAATCGAAAATTCAAACATTCTGACTAAACTCACTAATTCCAACTGGCCTTATGGACATTTATTACCTCTACTAGAGGGTTTAAACTATCTAACATTAGATGTTTTGATAAAATTTTACTCTTACACGGCCTAGGCCCGCTACTATCAAGTGCCTTGTTAATACCACCGATAACACTCACTCGTCTAACATCATCAATTAATACCGCATCAGCTCCGAATGATTCAATAGACCAATCACTCCTTAAGGCCACCAATGGCCTTTCATAATATGCAGCTTCAATCAATGACAAACCAGCTGGGTCTGGTGAAAGCTCGATATAAGCAGTACACCCCTTAATTGCAGATCTTAAAATATCTGACCCTGACTTCATATAAGGTAGAAATAATATATTCTCTGAAGCTAAACTACGACACTCTTCAAAATATTCTTCATCACGATGGTAACCTATAAAAACCAAGGGAATAGAAAAGTCATTCAGTGCTTCAATAGCAGCCAACTGATTTTTACTTCTCTCAACAACACCCACCCATAAAATAAACTGATCAAGATTATACAAGTTTTTAAAAAGCTCAGTAGACACTGGGTTAAGAAAACTAGCATCAATATGCCAAGGTATGATCTCATGCTTAATATCATTTAACGGTATATGTTCCGCTATATTATTCAATTCAGCAGCAGATTTAAAAACAACAACATCGGCAAGTTTAAGAAAGCTACGAACAAATACTATATCCCTATCTAAGGGGGGATTTTCCCACCAAAGGTTTGGCCATAATATTATTTTTTTTCCCATATTTTTTAATGACTTAACAAACTCATACCCCTCTCCATGAACAGAAAAGTGCAAAACTACGTCATAAGCCTCTATATTAAGGCTAGTTGAACCATAAATATCCGCACTGATACCTGCTTGTCGTAATACATCAACAAGACTTAGTAATTCAGCTTCGCCCCCACCCGGCTTTAGAAAAGCAGATTGGTAAGTGGTAATTAATACTCTTTTCTCTTTCATTTAAAACTATGCACCCTTCAAAGGTTGATCCAGCAAACAATATAATTTATAACTAAACAATCACCGGCTATTTTCTTATGCTAGAAGCAGTGCTTAACTCTTTCAGACTTATGCGCGATCAAATAATTAGGCTATGTCACCGTTAAGTGTGGAATTTTAAAAACATCTAATTTTTCAGTAATTTAAGAATATGCCGATATATGGTTCAAAGTCAGAGGAATCAGGCTTTCAAAAGTTATTAGTTAAATTTTCAATACTTAACGGTGACATAGCCAATAATTATGCATAAAAAGTTTAATTTTCATTTCACTAGCCTTTTGAATTAACTTATTGATTCTACTTTTTATATTTAAATACCATCAAATTCGCTATTCAGGTGCAAATTTAACAATAAGAGCTGCTAGTATTTTCTTTTACGACCTTTGCATAAAAGTACATGCAAATCCCCCCGAACCAAGTAAAGCTTTTTATTCTGCAATACTTGCTAAATAAAACATAGCAACACCTTGCCTGATTTGCAATACTGAAATCATATTAACCCTTTCTTGTTTGGCTTGCAATAAAACTAGGCAGGGCAATCTATGTCTATAGGTCACATACTTTCACGGTTTCGCTGGAATATTGACTAAATATTGCAATGCATCCACCTAGTCAACCAAGCTAACTCACTAAAATAAAAAGTATACTTTTTATTTTAACCACCTGATTAACAACAGCTACACTACTGCATAGTTTCTTACACATCAGCATAAGTAAATTAAATAACTCTGCCCCACCAGCATAAAATTCAGACCTTGCTGATAATAAAATTAATTTCAGCCCATCCCCTTAATATTTGCTAAAATACAAGCATCAAACTTATTGGGTTACCTATGTTTTTAATCACTTTAAATAAATAGATTTAACAGTATGGAAATGCAAACAGCGATTATTACCGGTGCAAATAGGGGAATTGGGCTAGCTACAGCAGAAGCATTACTTAATAAAGGCCTACATGTTGGTCTCGTCTGCCGAGATATAAGCAAAGCTGAAACTACAGCCCAAAGCCTAATAAAAAAACTGCACATAGACCCAAAAATGGCCACCCCTTTAGCGTGCGATCTAACAGACCAAAAAAGCATTGACCTAATGCATGAACAAATTAAAAAGAAACTGAATAATATAGATGTATTGATCAACAATGCTGCGGTATTATTAGACAAAGGTGAAAAATTATTAAGCCTTAACCCTGATAATTTCAAAAAGACTTTTGACACTAATTTTTATGGGACATATTACCTAACTTCAAAGATAATACGCCATATGCTCGAACGCAACAACGGAAAAGTTATTATGATATCATCTGGCGCAGGACAGCTATCGCAACTCATTGATGATATGCCTGCGTACCGACTATCCAAGTTCTCACTAAACGGCCTTACTAAAATGCTATCCAGCACACTTGTAGGCACAAATGTTCAAGCTTTAGAGGCTGTGAAAGTATTCCGAAATTAGGTTAAAAAGCCTACTTCGGCAACGAGAAATCAATAAGTTACGGCATATATTTTGCTGTTTTTAGTCGCTTTATTGAATACTTTCACAGCCTCTTTAGCCTGCGACCCTGGCTGGGTTGAAACTGATATGGGAGGAAAGAACGCAGATAGAACTGCTACAGAAGCAGCCAATGATATCGTCGAACTTGCAATATCAAGAGACTCAAACCTAAATGGACACTTATTTAATAGTGGAAAAGTAATAGACTGGTAATAATATAAATGTCACACATATCTCCCGATAAAATAATCATACTCTTTTTAGTTTATGGCAATAAACATGTACAGTCAGGATTAGAAAAAATTGAAGAAATAATCTCAAGAATGTTTCCCTCAACTAACACTGATTATCTTGTTATTGATAATAATTTACCTACTAGCTTTTGCGGTAAAAAAGCAAATATATTAACAATAGGGGGCGATAACACTTTATTTGAATTTAGTGGCTGGGATCACGCAATTTCATATATGCATGAAAATATGAATTATAGCAATGAATCTTTAGTATTGTTTGTTAATGATACTTTTCATCGCCGTGATTACAAACAAGGAAAAGATTACTTAGATTTTTTTGACCTTTCAATAATCAATAACAAAGATGTTATGAATTCTGCCATAGGCTATTTGGATGACTTCCCCAGAGATGTATCACTAAACGGAATAAAGTACAACAACTGGATACGTAGCAATATTTTCTTTTTGCCTGCTCATATTGTTAGGGAAATATACCCACTTTCTTATTCAGCAATATTTGAACCTCAAGCAATTTTTTCAAACGACCCTAATTATTTTTGGTCAAACACAGATTCAATTTCTGAAAACTGGAAAGCCTATATAAGTAGCTGGCTTTTCGGCACGATTAACAATAACTACCCAGAGTATAATCTTAATTGGCTTAAAGCCACACCTGCCGGCGCAGAGAACCATGAGTACTTTAAAAAGAAGGCATTATGTATATTGTCAGAACACTATTTGTCTGCGCGCTTACTTAACATGAGTACCCCTATAATAAATATAAATATTTTTTCTAAAGCACCAAGCAGGCACATCACCCCCTATTACAATTAAATTTTAGGGGGTTCTGGGCATCTCCTTACACACAAGTCTGAGATAAGGGTGTAAAATTTCATTATTTTAGTAACGATGACTGAGACTTGGGCAGCAATGGAATTTCATACTTTAGATTTAGGTGATTCACGCCTTAATAAAAGAGCCGTTAAATTGATAGAAACTTTTGTAAAAGCGCCTAAATCAAGCATTCCTCAGGCCTGCCAAGGCTGGACTGAAACACAAGCGACTTATCGATTTTATGCGAATGAAAATGTGACATGGGAAAAGTTGTTAGTCGCACATACAGATCAAGTTGAACAGCGCATCATCGTCAGTGAAGAACCCGTTATTTTATGCTTACAAGATACGACAGAGTTAGATTTTAATGGACAAGAGACTGAGGGTTTAGGTCGTTTATCTTACGATGCCCAAAAAGGGATGTATTTGCATCCGACACTCTGTATTACGCCAGACCGACTTCCTTTAGGAATCAGTGACGCGTGGATGTGGACAAGAGGAAAAAGCAAAGCAGAAGATCAAAATAATCCTACGATAAAAGAAAGTGATCGCTGGATAGAAGGTTATGAGCGTGTCGCTGAAATGGCCGAACGTTGCCCTAAAAGTCGGCTCGTTTATGTGGCAGATAGAGAAGGTGATATTTTAAGTCTTATGCAGAGAAGTAAGGCGTTAAATACGCCTGCTGATTGGCTAGTAAGAGCCAGGCATAACCGTAAATTATCAGTGGATGAAAAGCTGTGGGATAGCGTCGATAAGCAAGAGATTATAAGTCGAGTGAGCTTTATTAAGCCACGAAAAAAAGGCGAAAAATCGCGACAAGTTCAGCAAGAAATTAAAGTGTTACGTTGCACTTTTCCAGTAAAAGGGAAAGAAGGCATTGAAGTGACTTTGGTTCAGGCAAAAGAAATCAACCCGCCCAAAGGGAAATCACCGCTCATATGGCGCTTATTAAGCAATCGAACAGTAGAAAATGAAGATCAAGCTTGTGAGTTGATTGACTGGTATCGCTGTCGCTGGGAAATAGAAATGTTTTTTGATATTCTGAAAGTCGGTTGTAAGGTTGAAAAGCTTCAATTATCCAGTAAAGAGCGTATTGAAAAAGCCTTAGTTATGGCCATGGTTGTTGCTTGGAGAGTGATGTATCTTATGCGCTTAGGTCGCATCTGTCCTGACTTGCCCCTTGTGTCAGGATAGTTTTCGCCTTATTTGAAATTATCACTTCAAACCGAAAACGTAAAAATCATGACAACTAAATATTCAAAAGAAAGAAAAGAAGCCATCATTAATAAAATGCTCCCCCCTTCCAGTATGAGCGTCTCTGAATTAGCGAAACAGGAAAATACTCCTTATGGAACCCTATACACCTGGAAGCAGCTTCATATTGATAAGACAAAGCAAACTCAAGAGCCAAAGACCGAAAGTACAAACGTCTCTACAAAACAATGGACAGCGGAACAAAAGTTAGCCACCATTATTGAAACAAGCACTTTAAGCGAGCAAGCGCGTCATGAATATTGCCGTAAAAATGGACTGTATAGTGCTGATATTGAATCATGGAAAGCCGTTATCATTAAAGGGACAGATCAAAGCGTGGCACAAGTTAAAACAGATAAAAATGAGCTAAAAAAACTCCGCAGTGAGAATAATAGCCTAAAAAAAGAACTGCATCGAAAAGAGAAAGCACTCGCAGAAACAGCAGCCTTATTGGTGCTCAGAAAAAAGCTGGATGCGCTCTGGGAGGAAAACGAGGACGCATGATTCCTCACTCAGAGCGCGTGCAATGTGTTGTATGGATTAATGAAGCAGTCGCAAGCGAAGCCAGAAAAGGCAAGGCATGTGATATCGTGGGCATTAGTATTCGTACCCTACAAAACTGGGAAGTCAATGGCGATATAAGTGCGGATAAACGCCCTGATGCCGTACGCCCAGCACCCAGAAACAAGTTAACGCCAAAAGAGCGCGAAGCTATTTTAAGCGTTTGTAATGAAACAGAATACGCCAACCTGCCTCCCAGTCAGATTGTGCCTATTTTAGCGGATCAAGGCACCTATCTTGCGTCAGAATCCTCCTTTTACAGAGTCTTACATGAAGCCGAACAAACTCAACATAGAGGTCGTTCTAAAGAACGCAGAACTGTCGCTAAACCAACCAGTTATAGTGCTAACAAAGCCAACCAAGTCTGGACATGGGACATCAGCTATATGCCAACACCTGTCGTAGGACAGTTTTATTATTTGTACATGATAGAAGATATCTATAGCCGTAAAATTGTCGGTGCTGAGGTCTATGCACAAGAAAGCGGAGAAGATGCCGCAGTGCTACTGGAACGAGCCTTATTAAATGAAAAAAGTAGGCATAGCCACCTGGTTTTACACTCTGATAACGGAGCGCCCATGAAGTCACTCACCTTGCGCAGTAAAATGTATGAATTGAATTTAACCAGCTCCTATAGCCGGCCGCGTGTCAGTAATGATAATCCGTATTCTGAAGCGCTGTTTAGAACCGTAAAATACTGCCCTAACTGGCCAGACAGTGGTTTTAATAGCCTTGAGGAAGCTCGCGAATGGGTCGCTGACTTTGTCAAATGGTACAACGACGAACATCGGCACAGCCAAATAAAATTCGTCACGCCTGCTCAACGGCATGAAGGTAAAGACGAAGAAATCCTTGAAAAACGTGTGAAATTATATGCACAGAAGAAAGAGGAAAATCCCTCTCGGTGGTCTGGAGAAACCAGAAACTGGGAGGTAGTCGGCTCAATTTCACTCAATCCAGATAGAATTGGAGAGGCTGCTTAAATAATTTAGGCGAAAACTATCTTGAAAAACACCGCTTGTCTGCTGAATTAATCTTTGATCCTTTAGAATGGAAATCATCTTATGGTTTACTGGACAAAAAGATACCAAAAAAAGTACCTACACTGAATGCAGTATTAAGAAATTTAGCGACATTGGGTGGTTTTTTAGGACGCAAATCAGATGGCGATCCTGGTGCGAAAAGTATTTGGATCGGTTTTCAGCGGATTCAGGACTGCGTATATGGTATTCAAATGGCCAGAAAGCTAAAAGGCGTATTTTAGGACTTGTGTGTAAGGAGATGGGTTCTGGGCTACATGCATTAGCCTTAAGCATAAAATAAGCTTGTATCAAATTTAATTCCAGCTTAAAAATATACTAACAATTTTATATTCCCTATGCCCAGCATAACTGTTTCCCACTGATGTAAAATAGCTACAGTAAACAACTTACCCCAACCCGCACTAAAATAGAGCTTCAAAATGAGAATTATCATGAACACCTACCCAGTTGCATTTCAATGTCCCGGCGGCGGCGAAATCCAGCTATTAAAGTCAAAAGAAACTCTTGAACAACTAGGTCACGAAATTATACTCTTCAATCAATGGAAAACAGACCTTGATGACTGCGATGTAATCCATCATTTTTCAGTGCAAGGTGGCTCAAGTAACTTTTGTAACTATGTAAAATACAGTACTAAGAAGCCTTTAGTTATCAGTCCTATTTTGTGGATAGGCCAAGACACATCAGATTACCCAATGCATGAAATAAACTATTTATTGAGTATTGCCAATGCTATCTGCCCTAATTCAAACTCAGAGACTGAAAAATTCTTAAAAGCCTTTGAAGCTCCTATAGAAAAATATCATGTTACTCACAATGGCATTGATGATATTTTTCATAAAAGAATTGATAGTCAGTTATTTAGAGAGCATTTCAACATTCACGAGCCATTTATACTGTGTGTAGGCAATATCGAAACACGAAAAAATCAACATCGTTTAGTAAAGGCTGCAGAACAAGCAGGAATAAAATTAGTTTTAATAGGTCATATACGTGATCAGAATTATTTTAACGCATCCGCTATAAATGAAAGCAACAACACCACATACCTAGGAGCACTGGATCACCACAGCCCCTTACTAAGGTCCGCTTACTCAGCTTGTAAAGTATTTGCACTACCCTCATTACTAGAAACACCTGGACTTGCAGCTCTAGAGGCTGCGGCAAGTAACTGCAAGATACTAATCACACAAGAAGGTTGCACCAAAGAATACTTCGAAGACTTTGTAACTTATTGTGACCCTTATGATATAAATTCAATTTCAAACGGGTTAAATTATGCTCGGAGTTTTAGCTCAGAAAATAATATTGCAAGCACATATAGCTGGTTAAATTGTGGAAAGCAACTTGAAGTAGCCTATCAATTTGCGCTCGATCAAAAGAGTCACTAACAAATTACTAGCGTGCCACTTCATTCGGTTCAACTACGCACAAAGCCGCCTCGTTAAACCTACCTTAAATGGCTTTACGGTTCTTCGGGATAAAATTTCTGCCCCCCCCCTAGCGAACTTACAGTTCACTTCGAATTGGCGAATTCCCCTGTCGCCTACTGCGGACTAAAAATCATCACTTCGCTGCGCTCCGTTGGTGAGTAGACCACGGGAACTTCCCCTGTAGTGGTCTAATAAAAGTGAAGTGATTTATAGCCTATAATTTGAAAAAATATTAGGAATTATTATGACTAGAAAAATCCGTGTTGCCTTTACCTCAGAACAAAAGCTTGAATATACCAAACTCATGGTGAATGAAGGCTATACCAATAAACAAGTACAAGAGATTTCTGGTGCTGGCCCAACAGCCGTATCACACTGGAAAAAACAATATTTAGCTGAAGTTGATGGGCATACACCAGAAGGAAAGAAGGCATTGACGCCTGAACAACAAAAGATTCAAGCCTTAGAAAAGCAGTTATGGCGAGCGAAAAGGGATAACGAAATCCTAAAAAAGGCTGCGGCCTTCTTCGCCCGAGAAAACAGCAGTCTAAACTAATTCTCGAGATGAAGGAGGCCAGCCCAGGTTATTCAGTGCATGAGTTATGCTCATTGTTCCAACTGAGTGAAAGTACCTATTACGCACAATTACGGCCAAAACGAATTAAACTTGAAGAAAGGGTTATGTTAACCCGCATTAAATCTATTGCGGCTGAAACAGGGTCTACCTATGGCAGGCGATGGATGAAGGCTGCACTGGTCATAGAAGGGTTTAAACTCGGTATACACCGAACAGTGACCTTAATGAAGCAAGCTAAAGTGCAGGCAATTAAGCCCTCCAGAAAGCATTATTACCCTAATGCAGGTAAGGCTCATCTTATTGCGCCTAATCTTCTTAATCGTCAATTTGAGCCAAAACAGGAAAATACTCATTGGGTCGGTGATATTACCTACATTCGCACACATCAAGGCTGGACGATATCAAAAAGCCCGAATGCTGAATTAGCAAAAGCCGCCTTGAATCATGCGATTCGAAGGCAGCAACCCGATACAAGCAAACTGATGTTTCATTCTGACCAAGGCGTACAATATTCAGCAAAACTCTTTACTCAGCACTTAGTCAGGTTAAAAATCACACAAAGCATGAGTCGCCGAGGGAATTGCTGGGATAATAGTGTGATGGAACGTTTTTTCAGAAGTTTGAAATCAGAACGATTGAATCATTTAAATTTTACTCATCATGCTGCGGTAATCAGCACGGTTGAGAATTATCTCTATTTTTATAATTACAAGCGATTACACTCATCAGTTGGATACATTACCCCTGTACAAAAAATGGCAAGATTGAAAAAAGCGGCTTAAAATTACTCCATTAAAACTTGACCACTACATGTCTTTTGAATTACAATTCTGGAATCCTTCACTACTAAGCAATATAGTATCTGAATTATTTTTCTGAATCTCCTCCATCAAATAATTAATTACATCACTTTTAATTATTTTTTCTAAGCCTTGCTCCAAAACATTATCTTGGTGTAATTCTTCAGAAAATAAATGATGCGCGCACTCTCGCCTCGAAGAGCTAGGATAATAAATGCCATTTTTTTGTAATACATCTCTATTACCCCAAAAACTTTTCTGTAAAGATGTAGTCCCACTTTTATGGCGACCAATATGTAGTATTATCGTTTTCATACAACCTATTAATTAAAGGTAGTGTAAAGAATGCATTAACAATGAACCCAATCGCCTCACCAATAACACAATTAAGCTCTTAAAATCATCCATTATCACATGCACTTTGAGCTAATTCGATTTACCTCTAACCAAATAGTCGTTAACTCAGCATCACTTAAACACCTTGATCTCAACCATCAAAGCCTTACAATTAGCAACATCTCCGTTTAGTGCGCCAAAAATCTACCGACAGAAAATAACTTGCCCGTAGACAACCGCTTAATTAAAACATCTTTACGCCCAGTACTATTAAATTGCTCTAGCTTAATTGCAGCAGTAATTAAGCCATCTTGGACTGTTGTTATCAAAGCCAGTTTACCAGAAAAAATACCAAAACCTCTCCCAACTTTTCATTATAGATGCTTGTAATCATAGCTCCATTAGACTGTATATTGAGAGTTTCACAGAGATATGTAGGTTGTGACCCACTATTTACCCACTAAAAAACAGGCACTATTCATTTCATAAATTGTAGAATTATCAGCAGGCACTTCTTGCCCATTTAAATAAATAAAATTAATTTCACTCCATTGAGCAATTCGATTTCGTCCAAAAATATATTTTCTCAAAACAGATTCATATGCTTTTGCATTATTCGCAGTGCCAAAGTAGATTGTTTTAGGTTTATTAGAAGACATATAAAGCGCGGTGGCAGAAGCATTAATCTTATTTTGACACACTCCAATATCATATATTCTCTGCTGCACTGAAAAAGAATGAACAGTCAAAGCACATAGAATAAAACAGCCAACAAACCTACTTACTGCCTCATATTTACCATCACTTTTAAAAAGAAAGGAAACCCCCAAACTTAAAGTTAAAGAAGACCCATATAAGTAATGTGACCCTTGGTTAGCAATCAATAATACTGGCATTAAAAATATAAAAAAACCAACCATATAATATAGGCTATATTTAAAGCCTAATTTCAAGCCTAATAAAACTAGCACAAACAAGTGAAGTATAGCCGATATATACTGTATAAAAGGTGAAAAACTTCTCCATTCTTGCAAATCTACCATATTAAATATTAACGGAAATGAGAAGTATACCAACATATTAGGAAACACATTGGAGACTGATGCTCCATATGCTGCAGGCCCAGCACTACCAGAAAAAGTATTTACAATTGCCGGAAAACGTACCCATAAAAAAATTAAAATGGGGATAAACCAAGCTACACTAACCAACCAAAACCTGGGTTTCTTTAATACCGGTAGTCCATCTCGAAATACAAATATTAATAACAGTGCAGGTAAAATCAACGCGGTTTCTTTGCTCAGTATAGCCCCTGAAGCTCCAACAATAACTAATAGTAAACCAACTACATTTCTTCTATAAATAAAAAAATAACTTCCCACTAAAGACAACAAACCAAAGCATACGTACCAGCGGTCCATTAAAGCAGCCGACCAACCTACTGCTAACATATTCATTGGGTTTATGATGAAAATCAAGCAGGCAAGTAGTGCGCGTTGCTTTTGCACATCAAAACAACGTAGTAGCACATAAAATAAACAACCATTTAAAATGTGCGATAAGACCCCAAATATATGTACAACAATAGGGTAATCATTGATAAAAAATGCATGCAACCCTTGTATAAAAAATGAAAATGGTCTGACAGGGAATCCAAAATGTGGGCCTGATTTCACCTCAGTATACCTTTGAAAATAACTTAAATACCCGTGCTGAAGAATATCATCAAGTTTCTGCAATTCATCATGACTATAATACCCAGGGTTAGCAATTAATAATAAACAACTTACAATTCCAAAAGCAAATATATAGAAATAGTTAATATCAATTTTTTTAAAAAACACTCTTTCACCTAACATCTTATTTAACACCCCTCTCCTTAGCTCTAAAGCGATCTAAGTAAGCAAATAAATAAACGACCTCCCCAGTGTGCTTTTTCAACTTCAGCATAGGCTTCTCAATCACATGCCAAGAGAGAAAAGCACAGCATAGCGCAAGAAAACTAGCATAAAGTGCATGCTCAAAATTTGATATACCAGAATTTGAATTATATACAATTTGCTGACAAGGCCACCCGTAAAGGTACACCCCATAAGAATAATCACCGCAGTTGTTATACCACTGCCCCCAAGGAGCAAAGCACAATACAAAAACTAGGTAAGGTAATACAAAAGTATAAGTGTATCCGAATGTGGGCTGGTAAAGCTGACTCCACGAAATAATTAAAAGGGTCAATAAAAATATCCAGTTCAACTGCACCTTATCTCGATTTATATAAGAAAAGACTCCAATCATAAACATTAGCGAAACATGCCTATGGTTTTCATATTCTAAAACATAAAACCATTCAAAGTATTGAGTGTAATGGTAAATAATTATAATAGTCAGAAAAAATAAACCATTAAAAACCAACCTAAATTTAAAAACGCCAAGCATATATAAAACTAAAGTAAAAACATAAAGCCTAATCTCAACTGCTATAGACCAAAGCGAACCATTAAAAGCTTTATTGTGATTAAAAATAAAGGTGCCTGGCAAGCTATATTCTGTGGATATAGCGAAGCCATTTAGCAAAAGGTATTTCCATGTTTGCGAACTTCCCCAGTAACTTGTATCTGTTGACAATAATGGCCCAACTATAAAAACGGATAAAGCAATGCACGCAATAAGTCCAGGATAGATCCTTAATAATCGAGAGCTAATAAAATATGTAATATTTGATGGACCACACACGCTTCTAGCAATCAAAAAACCACTAATAACAAAAAATATATCAACGGCTACCCCACCAATAAACTTATACCCAATATATTGAAGGAACACATCATTCGGCCCTTTTCCTGTTATAGCTGTTGCATGCCCATAAATAACAGATAAAGCAGCCAACAATCGTAATAAATTAAGGTTATTAGCCCTAGATTCAAATGCCTCACCAAGGCTAATGTTCATTAGTTAATGAACCTTTAGAAACTATATACTCTTCTATAAAATAAAGTGGTCGCTGCTTAGATTCGTTAAATATTCGACCTAAATACTCCCCAAGTACACCTATAAAAAACAACTGAATTCCACCAAAAAATAAAATCATCACCATTAACGTTGGAAATCCTTGGACTGGATCCCCCCAAATCAATGTTTTACATATCACCCATATTGCAAAACTGCTAGCTAATAGGAATATAACACCTCCTATATAAGTAGCCATTCTTAGAGGGGCCGTTGTAAATGACGTAAGCCCTTCTAGCGCAAAGTTCCATAGCTTCCAATAATTAAATTTAGTTTCACCTGACGCGCGTGGGTCGCGATTATATTCAACCTCAATAGAGGGATAACCTATCCATGCAAACAACCCCTTCATAAAACGATGATGCTCTCTTAGCTGTACTATAGCATCTACCGCCCTTCGACTTAGTAATCTACAGTCACCTGTATTCCTTGGCACTTCAAAACTGCTTACCAACGACACAACCTTATAAAAACCTGCCGCAGTAATTTTCTTTATCAAAGTTTCTCCCCTACGATGAGCTCGCTTAGCAAACACATTGTCGAAGCCAGCCTCCCAATGTTGAATAAAGTCAAATAGCAACTCTGGTGGATCTTGCAGATCTATATCAAAGATAACAACAGCATCCCCCTTCACATGATCCAACCCTGCACTCATTGCCGCTTCTTTACCAAAATTTCTAGATAAAGCAATCAAACTCACCCTTTTATCCTTAGAGGCTAACTCTCGTATGATTGTTCTAGTCTTATCTATACTTCCATCATCAATAAATACTATTTCACTACGATAATCCTCAATTGAATCCAAAACCTCCGATATTTTCTCGTAAAATAAGTGTACAACCAACTCCTCATTGTATGCAGGCACAATAATTGAAATAAGCTTTTTCATAACTAGCTCCTAACTAAGTCAAAACCAAAATTTTAAAATTAAATAATTTAGAAAAAATGCAATCGCTCCCTGACTTGAGTTACGCATAAGCCCTACTATAAATAAATACATACCACTAACCCTCCGGCGTAATCACTAGCAAACTTCTCTGGTTTTCAGCGCCAGCCTTCAAAAACATCAACTGCATTGACTCTTTAAGCCTAGCTGCTGCAAATGTTGTCGCCTCAAAACTCAAATGGTGTGCATCATATGCAAACGGCACCCCGTCAAACCAAAGTGCACAATTTTTCAGCTCACCATTGTTACAAAACAGTTGTTTTTTACTAACAAATATATACTTTCCAATTGCTGACTCATCTAATTCCTTATCATATAAACCAAAGCTAGTAACAAGACCTTTATTTTGTTTAATATTTCTTCCCAAGCTGACTATTAAACTAAAATCTTTTTTCAGCTCAAGATAATTACCAAACACTACAATTTCAGCTGTACTACTATTTCTAATTCTGTCTATAGCATGCATTAAATGCTCTGGTTTATACCAGCCAAATAGAACAGATATTACAATCACCTTGTATTCTTTACTGGAAATATCTTCAAATCTAGTTTTATTTAGAACCAAACACTTTTCTCTATTAGGGTGTTTAGAATGAAGAAGAATATAATCATTATCAACCAGAGGAGGACACCCCCCTAATTCTTTGAGCGTGTAGTCATAATCTGGGTAAGCTTGAGCCATAATATTTAAACCATCTAAGGCATGGCTGTCGCCAATAACTAAAATATCCTTCCCCCCCCCTATGGGTTTATCACATTGATCCCAACCCCGCTCCCCACATATTTTTCCTAAATATTTTGTTCGATCATCCATACCCTTTTTAGTCTGTTCTTTACTAATTTGAGGATAGTTGAAACGACCTGAGAAACCATTGTTTTTCTGGACCAGAACAGAAAGCGAAACTAGCATGACAACTACTGTAGTACAGAAAAACACGAGGTTTCTCGAATTAATCTGAAAAACTTTTTTTTCCATTTTTCGAAAAGGTTTTTCAATAAACGTATATAAAATGATTGCTAATACGAATGTAATAGCTAGCAATGCCAGCTTTTCTATTCTATCAATACCAACTGGCCGGTAATATAGGTAGAACACTATTAAGGGCCAATGCACTAAGTACAATGAGTAGGAAACCCTACCAACGCCAACAACTAGCAGGTTACTCAACAAGAAAGCTAATCGGGGTGCATTGCCAAAACGTATGATCAGCGCAGTTCCAATACAAGGAATTAGTGCAAAAAAACCTGGAAAAGGTGTCGCTTCAGAGAAAGTAAAAATAGATATTGATATCAATACATAACCGAATAATGCAAAAGCTACTTTTAGTGCCTCATTCAACTCAGTGTTACTAAACTTAAAAACTAAAATAGCCCCTATACAAAATTCATATATACGAAATGGTGTTAAAAAAAATGCTACTGATGCATCTTTTTGCACATACCACTCACTGAATAGTAGTGACACTATGCCTATTATTAATATAAGTAAGAAGGGATTACGCAAACGCCAGAAAATAACAATTAGAGTAGGCCAAATTAGATAAAACTGCTCTTCTACTGAAAGACTCCAGGTGTGTAATAGGGGCTTTAATAGTGCATCAGAGTCAAAATAACCCGACTCTACCCAGAAGCCTATATTCGCGTAAGAAAAAGTTGATGACAGAACACTTAATGAAAATCGTTCTAAATTCGCTGCTGGAAAAATAAAGAAGGCAATAAGGTAGGTTATTAAAATTGTTGTTACTAACGCAGGAAAAAGACGCCTAATACGACGTAAATAAAAGCCTCTTAATGAAAATTTACCACTCTCAAGCTGCTCAAAAAGGTGGGAAGAAATCAGAAACCCACTAATTACAAAAAACATATCTACGCCAACAAAACCACCTTCAAATAAATTGATATCTAGGTGAAATAGAATAACGCTAAGAACGGCTATTGAACGTAACCCATCAATGTGTGGAAGGTAGCCTTTAAATACTTGAGGTCTAATATTTTTTAAGTAAAGCACTCTAAACAACTCTTTCAATTATATATGTTAACTTACTAGCAACAATTTCTGCTTGATGGTTTGCTACTGCAGTACGCGCATTTTTACCGACTACTAACGCACCTAATAATAATTGATCGATTGCTGATGCCAACTCTACTGGAGAATTTGCAACAAAACAATCAGTTCCTATCTTTGCCTCTATACCCTCCATTCCCAACGAAGTAGTTACTACTGGGGTATTTTGAGAAAGTGCTTCAACTAGTTTCGTTCTAACACCTTTTCCACTTACGATGGGGGCAACAAAGACCGTACACTTCGCCATTTCTAGCTTAGCATCTTCGACGTAACCAACAACCTTGACATTGGGGTAGGCTTGCCATTTATCTTTAAGCTCATTAGTTAACTGGCTACCACATACTCTTAAGGTAAAAGGCTCTTTTACAAGAGGCAAGACTTCCTCAAGCAACAAGTTCACTGAGTCTATATTTGGCTGATGTCCGTACGACCCAAGAAACATTAGGTCAGACTGATTCCTTTCTTGTTGATATAACTCTTCCACATCAACACAAAGTGAAAGAGTATATATTGGCTTTGTAAACCATTTTATACTGGCTTTATCTTCCTCTGAAAAGCAAATAAGAAAGTCCAACTGATCAAAAAAATGTTGCCTGTAATTAATAAAATCATGTAACATTTCTGGGTCTTGTTTATAACGAATATCTAATGACTCATGTACAATCAAGCCGATTTTAGCAGAGCTTTTTTGACTTATCAATTCAGCACAGTGCATCATAAATTGCATTTCTAAGATCACAACATCCCATTCGCGCATTAAAAGCAATTCACCAAGTTTTTTTTGAAACTCTCCAGAAAAAAAAGGCTTGCTGCCAGCATTCTCATCAATATAGCCTTTAAGCATCCACTCGCTAGGCGTTGCTACTTTTATTATATCTATTGAATCAAATACTGCCGCCGTATATGCTTCTTCACCTAATTCCATATCAGTCTGGTGTGCTAGTATATGTAAATCAACATTATCCTGTTTTTGGAATTCACTCCAAAGATTAAACATTTGCGCAGCACCACCATGCTTTCCTTTACAAGGTAAAAATGGCGTAATAACAAGTATATTCACTTCAAACATCCTTTAAAATTAATCTCCGTTTTTCTGCTAAAAACAAAAAGAGCAACTCAGAAATAACATTACTATTCTAATTAGCTAATAACTCTTTTACCCTAGTTGCTGCAACTTTAACGGAGTGATTTTTAATAATTGTATTATATGCAATTTTTATTCGTTCTGCATTCTTATCACTTGAGTTTACTGCCTCACGCATTTTTTCAACAACTGAACTGTGTTTCACATCAGCCCATTTAAGGCCTTTTGCAAATGAGTACTCAGCCTCATCTACCTTAACCAAGTCATAATCCACAAGTAAACTATTATATTCATTACAAAAATCCAAATTTCCAGAATAGTTAGTACAGATAACCGCCGTTTCTAGTAACATTGCCTCAGCAATTACCCGGCCAAAACCTTCTGAACGATGAAGTGAAACAACTACATTACTCTGCGCTATCAATGCTTCTATTTCACTTTTACACAGCATATCCGAAATATGATAGATTTTTTTAGATGTCTTAATTAGTTCAAATAACTCTCGGTTATTTTCATAATCTCCATCATCATAGGAAAATTTCATGACTAACCCAACATTATCATTCTCTGAAAAAGCACTTAAAAACCCCTGGATAACAGCCAATGGGTTCTTTCTACTGGTGCTTGATTTAATATCAAAAATAGATAAAAAAAGAAACTCATCATGAGGCAATTCAAATGCCTGTCGCGCATCAAATATAGTTATAAGCGGCTTTGTTTGGGTAACAACAGGGGGAACATAATGAACCGGAATACGACTAGAATCAAAAGCATCAATAAGAAAATGACTAATCACCCAAATCTCATCAAAAATATCATAAATAATATCATATTCGTTCTTCCACTCAGAAAACTCCCAAGCAAAATATCCTATTTTATAGCCCCCACAATTCCTAATGTCATTATTGGACAAATAATAGCTCATATAGGTTGTAGCCGGCATCGTATATATTTGAATATTGTCTAATTTCATTGACTCCGCATACACTGCAGAAAGCTCTGAATGAGCATAGACTTTTTCATTAGGCAATAAACTATATACCGAAATATTATAATTGAGAGATTCAAGAACTTTTACAGTATTACGTGTATCTTCCCCCGTCCCTAATTCTGAACGCGAAAAACCAATAACTGACACCTTATTATCAATCTTTTTTCTTACATTTTTAGGTTTAGAAAATTGAAATCTTGAAGAAGAATTAAAGTTATAGACCTGTTCAGCTGACAATGAATAATATTCTAAAAAATCAATAAGCAAGCCAAAATGTAACTGCTCTAATATACAAGGTTCGGAAAATCGCGAAAGTTCTAAACTTAAAAAATAATCTCGCTCATAACTGCCTTTAAAATTCTGCCAAATATATTGTTTTTTAATATGTTCCACTGGAGTCATATCAATATTACTGACTAGGTACTCTGCATCATAAATTTTTAATATACATAAAAATAAAGCCTTATCCATAAAACCAACATATGCGTCTTTCTGTAATAGACCTAAAACCTCCCTCATGGAGGGTAGCCTTATACCAAATGTACGATAAATAAACTCATAGCATGCCGTTGAAAATACGCCCTTATTTTTCGCAATAAAGTGTAAGTACGCGTTGGCAGATACTTTCCCGCTCCACATCTTTGAATAAACAAGCAAATAACCTAAAAAGTAAGCATCATTTTTACTACCTTCATCAGAAAAACTAGGGTGCTTTTTCATTCCATATTTATATATCAGTTGAAATGCCCTAGACAACTCAAATCCCTCTAAAGAAGGTAGTGTCGCCTCACTCGGCTGTTCTAGCCAATGCATTTCAGGCTTACCGATAAAAAAATCATTATTTATTCCGCCAAAAAATAAATCAAAGAAAAGGCTTGATGCTAAATAAGAGCCATCGTGCTTGTATCGCTCTTTTAAATCAGGCCTAAATTCAAGAAATATATCTTTTAATTTAAATGTAGGAGTATAAGGCGAATAACTCTCACAGCTTTCAGGATAAAAATAGGGTTGTGCCCAGTCCTGTATACTTAGCCATGCTATCTTAACCGAGGCATGACAATTATTTCGCCCTGCCCAATACGCATCATGGATAAGCAACTGAGCTACATTAGCATTATTAATTTCTTTATTTTTTATACCTAAACTGAACTGCATAAACGTTCTCATATACAGATCAATATTAGCTTCTTTTTTTTCCTCATTAACAGAAATAATATCAACTTCCATTTTATTAGCATGCCAGCTAATAAAATGCTCAGACAAGATACAGTAGGCCTTTTGTATCATTTCTTCACGATTAGAATCTTCATAAGCTTTAGCGCTATGCCACTTATAAGGAAATTCAGGGCGCGCTTCAGCATCAGAAAATAGCCAACTTAAAATATAGGAACGATAGTTTTCAGATAACTGCGAAGGAATAGCAAAAAAATCAAGCGAATTAAATACCTCATACTTTTCATAAGGGTTTTTAAAAAAATCAACTTCCCTTAGTACATTGTATCCTGTGATAAAAAAACTTGTTCGAACCCACTCACGAAATGTAACCTCTCCCATGGACACACTTTGAGGATAGGCATCAACATAACCAACAATATTTCTTGAGTACTTTAGCTTATATAAATCTTTCTGGTAAAACCCTTCAAGGTACTCATCTCCATAATTACGGTAAAAGGTATCATTAGTAATAATAAAAATATCATCATTGCTTAGTGAAAATTTTTCTTTAGCAAACTGAAAGGCATAATCCCACCCATAAAATTCACGATGAGAGTTGCCTGGGCTAAGATAATATTCATTTAAGTTATTTACTATTACATCTCCACCCTCTTCCGAAGTATCAGAAATTATGAACCTGACACTTTCCGAGGGAAACAGCCCTTTAGAAATTTTATTTAAGCGGAACAAACACTCATCAACATATTTTCTAGTATAAATAACCAATAATACATTTACCATTTAACTTTCAGCCCCCTAACAGCTTTAACATAGATATACTTTTTCCCAAAAAACTTTGGAATTACCAGCCTCACTTTTGAGACTCATCACGTCACACAACCCAGTAAGCCCAACATTTTTTTGAGCCTATCCTCCCAAGTGTTGTTACCGATATATTTCCTAGATTTATCGAAATTAAAATGTCCTTTTGAAATACTCAGTTCTATTGCTTGAATAAATAACTTACCATTATGTGCTACCCGCATTCCGCTCGCATGTTTTTTTGTAAAGCCTAGAGGAGTAGACACTACTGGCACGCCCGCCGCCAAATACTCAAAGTATTTCATTGGAAACATTGATGTAGTATATTTATTGATTAATGTTGGTAATGTCGCAACAGCCATTCCGCTTAAATATTGTGGTAACTTATCATATGCTCTATACCCCAAAAAATGAACATTAGACAAAAGAGCAAGCTTGCGAACTTTACCAGATGACTGCCCTTCCCTTTCCTCTCCAATCAATACCCAATGCCAATCCTTTCTCTCTATCGCAACCGCATAAATTAAATCAAAATCAACCTTAAAGTCCGATAGTACACCTATATATCCTATTCTTGGCTCTGGAATACAACTCAAATCTTCAGGGAGTACGTCTACATTGCGAGCGCTAGAAAAATGTTCATAATCAACCACGTTGGGTAAAAAATGCACATTATCATTAAATTGCTTGCACTGCTCAGTTAATACATCACTAGTTGTAAAAACAATATCACATTGTTTTAGTAGGAATTTTTCTTCATTTTTATAAGCTTCAATATCTACACCAGGCACTGCCGATAAATCATCTACACAATGATAGACTACTTTACTATGGCTTATACCTTGAATAGCCCCAAGCATAAAGGGGTGGTAAGTCCATATAATTGGCTCAGAAAATGTATTCTTCTTCATAAATAACTGAATAAACAAAGTTAGCAGCTTCTTATTTAACCAGCGGATCAAAGGCCAATGGTGCTTTATAGGTATCAGTAAAGGAGCTAAAACCCAAATTCTATTTTCAACCTTCCTAGGACCTTTTAGACCAAGTTTTAACCTTCGCCATAATCGCCCAAGATCCCGCCCTGAATGTAATTTTGGAGCTCGGATACCTACCGTTTCAATATACAACACTCGGTAGCCCATTTTTTCCAAATGTTTTGTTGTATGTTGTTTATTGGTCCAGTATGGCGTATCCCAATCGGCGGTAGAAAAAAGAATAATGTCTTTACTAGGCACGAACAGTCCCATTCGTAAATTTACCTAACTCCGCTATTGATATAGTCTTATTTTGGTACCTAATTTCAGGAACGCCGCGCTTAACTAAACTAAGATCCCACTCTGCAGTTATTTTACCATTTTCATCAAGGGTTAATTCAACAGACTCTTTGAGCGCAATCCAGTCTAAGGCTTGTTCCTCTGTAAGGTACAGCACTTTACTAGTTGATGAGTTAATGTAATCGATAAATTCACTATGAGCTTCACACCTAGCATCCTCCGAGGCCCAGCCATAAGCGTACCTTGATGAAAACGGGTGATCTAAAAAACCAAATAGACTCTTACCTTGTTTTGCTATATCAAACGATTTCTTAAAAATCTGCAATTGGTCCTCTCCCTTAAGCATGCATTCACCATGAAACATACATTGCTGAGAGTGACTTATAAAGCCTCGTGCTACAAAAGGAACCTCTCCTCCTCTAGCAAACAGATACTCTGGGTCGTTACAAATGATTCCGCTTACAAATCCAGTTAAGCCAGCATCCGCCATTCCTTGAACCGCATAAGTTGGATTTTGATGAAATGGAGATACCGCATATTTTATTTCAGTATCACTGCCCAAAACACTTTTAATCGCCTCTACTGAACGGCTTACCTGAGAAATAGCTTCCTCATAGCTCCCGCCCCAATTAACAGGATGATTTACCGAGTGAGTAAGCACTCCTCCGCCACTAGCAGCAAAACTTTTAAGAAACTCATGATGAGATTCATCCTCGAGAACACTAGTATGAATCGCTAGCGAGAAGGGGATGTTATTTTCCTTGTAAAGCTCATATAACTGTTTGGCTGATAAAATGTCCTCATCACAGTCTAATCTCATAGTTACACATGCATCATAACCTGGAGGTATTTCAGAAATCACGGGTAGGCAAATAGAAGATTCATAGGAATAAGCCCCCACAAACTCTTCAATAATTAGCCACTCTTGAGAATCAACTGGGCCAACAGACCGATTGAACCATAACAGTGAGGAACCAGCAATATCCCAAAGTCCAGCATAAGCTGTTAGTGAGTCACCGTTGGTTCTTATTTCAGCAACCGTGTTTTCAAGAGGAATTGTTATTTTTGATGCAATAGCCCAAATAGATTGGTCGGATTTAATGGAACCAAACCCTAAATTATTCCACTCAGCCATAAAATCAAAACGCTCACAACTTCTTTTCTGCATCGGGGACTTTACGCCTAGCTCATTTTCAGTGTTATAAAACACTGAAGCTGGACTTTCAGAATAATTATTAGGTTCCGCATCAGGAGATAAAAATAATTCCTGCTGCTGCTCGGAAAAATAAGAAAGCCTTTGTGCCCCCAGCAAACCTAATAAATTATCCGGTATTGAGCCAAATACTATAACCTTTGAGCCGCATAAATTTAAGGTTTCCTGAATTAGCTCACCCCAACTAGCAAGTGGGTCTGCAACAACCAATATAAATGGACTTCCCTTTGCTATCGATTGCTTCCATAAAGCAACTGATGCCTCTACAACAGTCCCTCGTGTGAATGAGCGCCTTAAGGCTGAGTTCACTATTTCTGGTAGGCCTAAGCGAGCAGAAGTTAGAACCAACATTGCCTTCATTGAGTCACCACATGTCTAAATTTTGCATGTCGACCAACACGGATAAATGCTTCATGCCCTACAAAATTGACATTAAACCCCTGCCCCCAAAACCCTTCAATTTTGTTCTTAATTTCTTCAGGGTTTGCTGATGCTTCAAGTACAATTCTTAACACAGGCGGCTCCGTTCTTAGGTCAATTTGAAATTCCTGAATTCCGCCAACTCGGTGATCTAGCATATCTTGTATATGATGCGTAGCATAAATAACGCCATTAATGGGAACCATGTCATGAATTCGACCAACGACATTAGTTAAATAAAACCCATCACTTCGCTGCTCAACTTTAGCCATATCACCCGTGCAATACCGAATAAGTGGCATCAAGTGATTTCTAAACCCAGTAAAGATCAATTCCTCATCACCTGGAGAAGAATCTAACGGCCTAGACTCTGCCCACCCTTCTGAATCTAATATCTGTAAGCCATTATTATTAAGTTCATAAGCCATTACACCAAGTTCAGCCAAACCATATCGATCAACTACACGACAATTTAACGCCTTGGCGATTGTTTTTCTCATATATGGCTCCAATAATTCACCACTGGATTCAAATACGTCAAATGCTTTCGCTGAACCTTGCGATTTTTCGATATAGCACGCAAGAGCGTATATAGTTGAAGGGTGAGCATGCGCTAGATAAGGGGATGTTTTTCGAAGTGATTGCCAAACCTCTTCTAAACCTTGATCATCAATCCTATCAAAAAAAATATTACTCCGATTCATAGCAAAGCACTTAAAATCTTCTCTAGAAGGCCATTTTGGCGGCTCAGGATCAGGAAAGCGACAGGCAAAATGAGTTTCAAATTTATATTTTTTCTTACCTATCGATTCCCTTGCAAACAAGGTAACGGCAGCAGAATAATCTGCTGCAGGTTGATCATAAAAAATATGTGCCGATAAGCCTGTAGATCCGCCCGTTTTACAGACATGATGCCGAACTTCATTTAATGGCTTTAAAAGCAACCTATCACCTTGCTCTCTAATAATATCCTTGGTCAATAAAGGAATATCATTTAAATAAGCAATATCTTTTTTAAGGCTATTAATATCAAAAGACATCTTTTTAAAAAGATCTTGATAATAAGGTATTGCAGTAGCTGCAAACTCTATCGTATCGATTAGCTTTTGTTCAGCGATTTTTTTACGATCTTCAAATGGAAGACTGTAGTAGGCCCTCAGCTCATTGCGCTTAGCTCTAACTTCTCTTTTTTCAATTCTTTCCGCTAAAGGGTAAGCGATAAGGGAGCTAATCAGCCCTTGAGGAAGTTTTAATAATTGACGACTATTCATTTAATCAACCTTTTACTCGTCATTTGGAGAGCTAAAATCAAGCTCTTCAATTATTTGACCATGCTCCATCTTAAAAGCTCTATTACACACATTTTTAAGCAGCTCTTCTGAATGAGTTGCAATTACTAATATTGATGCGTTATCAACAAAACCTTTGAGCCGTTTAGCCGCTTTCTTATTAAAAGCAGCATCGCCAACACTTAACCATTCATCCATAACTACAATATCAGCATCCACACTGGTAGAGACGGCAAAGGCTAAACGTAATTGCATCCCACTTGAGTAGGTACGTACAGGCATATCAAGGTATTCACCTAGTTCTGTAAACTCCGCAATTTCATCTGTTTTAGCGCGAATTTCTGCTGGAGTGAGGCCCATCATAATGCCTCTTAGGAAGATATTATCGTAGCCTGTAGCATCGACATCCATACCCAAATTAATATCTAATAACGAAGCTATTCTCCCTCTTACCTTTAAATAGCCAGAAATAGGCTCATAAGCACCAGCCAACACCCTTAGTAAGGTTGTTTTTCCTGCCCCATTATGGCCGATCAAACCAACCCTATCTCCCTTCTTAATAGTGAATGATAGGTTATCAACAGCCCTAATAGTGACTTTATTACCTGCAGTTCTTGCAAGCCTTCCACCTGTCGACATATTTAAAACCGCATTTTTAAGAGAGCGGTGACTATTGGTAAAAACCGGAAATTCTACCGTTAAATTTTTTGCTTGTATTAATCCCATGCTTTCCTCAACTCTATAGCCAATACGCAACGCGAGAACGGTACTTTGCTAATACGCCAATTGCGACAACAAAGCCCCCTAGCGTAATTAATCCGGTTATTACCCATGAATGTTCAGGTATTCCGCCTCCAACAAGAGGTGACCTTACTAGCTCAATAAAATGATAGGCAGGATTGTATTCAGCGATCCAGCCTCTATCAACTAGTAATTCTGGCTTCCAAAAGATGGGAGTAACAAAAAATAAAACTTGGACCAAATTGATTAAAATCTGTGAAACATCCCTAAAACGAGTGCAAGTAACTCCTACCACCAAGCCAATCCAAAGCCCATTTAATGCAATTAGAAAAACAGCTAAGGGTATAGTCAATAAATCAATAATATGAATCTCAGGAATGACATACAGCAAGCACAACAAAATTACCGCGTTGTGTGCAAATATCATTACATTTCGCCACACCATTCTGCAAACGTGAACCGTCAATGGCATTCTTATTTGTTTTATCATTCCTTCAGATGTAGTAAATACAAATGCAGACTCTAAAATAAGTGTAGAAAGAAAAGTCCAAACAATAAGCCCAGCTCCAACATGAGGAATAAATGACTCTACTTCTTGCCCCAGCAAATTTGCATAAAGAACACCTAGTGCCGCAACCATGATAGCAGTACTTATTGTTAACCAAAATGGCCCAAGTACAGAGCGTCTATAGCGCTGCTTAATATCTTGCCAACCTAAAACACTCCAAATTGGAACGGATTTTATACCGTTTTTAATATCAGAAAGAGCCAACCCAAAGGACCTTCTCATTGCTGACGAGCCTTTTCCTTCCGCCCCATACTCAAATTCTTGCATTTTAATCAAAACTCACCATCCTATTCAGTGCCATTAATATCCTACGCATCCCGCGCGCCCCCTCACGAATCGCGATAGTTTACCATAATTCAAGTTATTACAAGGTAGAGCATTACTTTTACTGAAAAGCCTCGATTAAAACTTTCTGAATTTTCTGCGCAGCAGTACCATCCCCATAAGGGTTAGAGCTTATCGACATTTTCTTATAATCTAAATCACACAATAAAAGCCTCGTTGTTGCCAGCTCAATTTGCGTTGAATCCACCCCTACTAATTTTGCAACGCCTGCCTCGATAGCCTCTGGCCTCTCAGTATTTTCACGCATAACCAACACAGGCTTACCAAAAGATGGCGCTTCCTCTTGAATACCGCCTGAATCAGTAAGAATAAGGTAAGACCGGTCTATTAAATAAACAAAAGGCAAATAATCCTGAGGCTCTATCAAATGAACATTTTCAATACCTTGGAGCAGAGTTGAAACTGGTTCTAAAACATTAGGGTTTAAGTGTACAGGATACACAAAGTCTACATTTTTGTGAGCCTTTGCAAGGCTGCGAATTGCAACACATATATTTTTAAACCCTTCGCCAAAATTTTCTCGTCTATGCCCTGTAATCAATACTAATTTTGAGTCATTCCGTAAATATGAAAACCGAGCAGAAACCTCATTTTTTAGTGCTCGATTCCCCTCAAGTTTCTTAACTACAGTAAACAAAGAATCAATAACCGTATTGCCTGTTACAAAAATAGATTTTTCCGACACACCTTCAGACAATAAATTATTTTTCGCCCTATTTGTTGGCGCAAAATTCAAAAAAGCAATATCAGCTACTATCTTTCGGTTAAGCTCCTCAGGCCAAGGAGAATATATATCTCCAGTCCTAAGCCCTGCTTCAATATGGGCTACTTTTATTTGCTGATAATATGCAGCCAATGATGCTGACATTGCTGTCGTTGTATCACCATGAACCACAACCAAATCAGGCTTAGATTGCAACAAAACCCCCTTAACACCATCGATAATTTTAGTAGTGATCGTAGTTAGGTCCTGATTTTCAGACATGATATCCAAATCAAAATCCGGAGTAATTTCAAACAGGTTTAATACTTGATCTAACATTTCTCTGTGCTGTGCTGTCACGCATACAGAAATAGTGAATAAAGAGCTACTTCTCATCACTTTTACCAGCGGAGCCATTTTAATAGCTTCTGGCCTTGTGCCAAAAACGAATAGTAACTTTTTCAAAGTTCTCATTTATCACCACCAAATAAGTATATTACGTAGACTTTAGCTTCGAAAATCCAACCCATCTTAGCTTTAATTCATTAATAATCGCTTGAATGAGCACCCTAAAAATATATTTTAAAGCTAGCCCTCTAAGAAGGATAGCTAAATGGACTCCATTTATTTCACTTTATTTATAATCCAACCCTAATTACCTTTCATTCCTTTCTTGATAGTTTACATATTTACGCATCATATCTGCACCTGTAATCCCCTAATTATTAACGCACATCAAAAGTAGAGAATTTGTTAATTATATCAACTGCCTTGGTGGAACGCCGCCAATTACTGAATGTGGGCGATAGCTACAGGAAGTCCATTGCCATTGCGTTCCTAGCATTTGAACGTGTTCAATACCCTCAAATAGGTTTAGCTGGTCTTGCCTCGCAGTCCGATCAATTAGCTCTTGGCCAATATATTCAGGAGCTTTATCGTAGCGAATTGCACTGGACTTTCCTCGCCATTCAACAATCTGCTTCAGTGAGCGGGTTACTCGCTACGCTGGTAATGAAAAACCCACGCCAATAACTAAGCTTCACGATTAAAATCATCGATGACATTATTAGCCATAATTATATTTCAGGCATAAAAAAAGCAGTCCAGAATTAACTGAGACTGCTTTTAGAATTAGTGGTGGGTCCTGCGAGATTCGAACTCGCGACAATCGCATTAAAAGTGCGGTGCTCTACCAGCTGAGCTAAGGACCCTGAAACTATTTGATTATTATACATCGCTTTTTAATCTCTGCAAGTAGTTTTTTATAAAAACTACAAATAATTTCCTATTCAGAAATTACATCAGAAAAAGTACACTATAAATCAAGCGATTTAAGCGCTAATAATAACGCGTTTACTTAATTTATTCACATAAAAAAGTGCTACTATAAGCATCCCATTTATTTGAAGCAGGAAGTCTGATGAGTGTAAAAATCTATCACAACCCACGATGCAGTAAATCGCGCCAAACTTTACAATTACTTGAAGAGCAAGGCGTTACTCCAGATATTATAGAGTATTTAAAAACACCGCCGACGGCGACTGAGTTGGATTCTATTTTAACACTCCTTAATATAGAGCCTCGCGCACTTATGCGCACTAAAGAAGCAGAATACAAAGCAACCGGGATGGATAATCCAGATTTAGATCGCGCTGCGTTAATTGCCGGCATGATTGCTACGCCTAAATTAATTGAACGCCCTATTGTTGTTACTAATGGTAAAGCAGCGATTGGTCGTCCACCTGAAGATGTACTCGCTATTTTATAAAATGACACGAATTTTAGTTTTATATTACAGCCGCAATGGTGCGACTAAAACAATGGCTCAGAATATAGCAAGAGGCATTGAATCTATTGAAGGTGCAGAAGTGTTCATTCGCACCGTGCCTAATATTTCCAGTGTGTGCGAGCAATCAGAAGCAAGTATCCCTGATACGGGGCATTTATATGCCAGTTTAGATGATTTATCAGAATGTGATGGACTTGCGTTAGGTAGCCCTACTCACTTTGGTAATATGGCTGCACCATTAAAATACTTTATTGATGGCACCACTGAAGCTTGGTTCAGTGGTGCGCTCTCTAATAAACCTGCGGCCGTTTTCACCGCCACCGGCAGTATGCATGGCGGACAAGAAACTACACTCTTATCTATGATGCTACCTTTACTACACCACGGTATGCTGCTTTTAGGCATTCCCAGCAGTGAAGATGCCTTAAGAGAAACACAAACGGGTGGAACACCTTATGGTGCTAGCCACGTTTCCCACGAACACTCAGCATTAAGTAAAGATGAAAAAACACTCTGCTTTGCGCTCGGCGCTCGTTTAGCCAATACCGCTTTAAAATTAAAAACATCATGAATGCACGTCACTATTATTCGATTGCCTTAGTTTCTTATCTTGCGCTATTTAGCTTATTAATGCTTTGGAACACACTTATTTCGCCACCGGAAAAATTACCTGTGGCACTACTATTAATCATCACCGTCACGCCTCTGCTTTTACCTTTTCGTGGTTTTTTAAAGGGTAATTTAAAAAGTTGTTCTTGGATGGCTTACCTCAGCATGCCTTATTTTATTCATGGCAGTATAGAAACCTATGCCCGCACTGATTTCATGCTACCTGCTTTAGAAGTCACTTTCAGTTTCCTGCTGTTTTTAAGCAGTAGTTTGTTTGTAAAATACGCCGCTAAAAATCATTAATAATGTCAGAACAACTTACACTACAGTTTGATACCAATGCAGAGCAATCTTTTGCTAGTTTTTATACCGGCAGCAATACTGAGGCTGTTAGCTATTTAACAGACATAAGTAATCATCAAGGAGAGCAGCAGCTATTTATTTGGGGTGATGAAGGCACGGGGAAATCACATCTCTTACAAGCTTGCTGTCAGGCTGCACACCGCAATAAAATGAGTGCATTTTATTTGGACATCGCCAATAAAAACCTAATCAACCCTCGCGTTCTAGATGGCTTAGAGTCATTTGATTTAGTTTGTATTGATAACATTCAACATTGCGCTGGCGATAAGAGCTGGGAACTAGGGCTGTTTAATTTTTATAATCGCCAGCGTAGCAATAATAAGCACCTGCTTATTGCTGCCAACTGCCCACCGAAATTTTTAAAACTACAACTTCCCGACTTGAAAACGCGTTTAAGCTGGGGATTAACTTTAAAATTAAATGAATTATCCGATGATGATTTAATTGCGGCATTTACCTGCAAGGCAAAATACCTTGGCTTAGATATTCCTGAGTCGGTGGGCGAGTTCCTTAAGAATAATTACACACGTAACTTAGCTGATTTATGGGAATTATTGCCTAAATTAGAACAGGCCACACTGGTTGCCAAACGTAAATTATCCGTGCCATTTTTAAAAGAGATTTTATTAGCTGAAAAGCGTTAGAAAAATTTCTATTAATTAGGCAGCACTCGCACTATCAAACCAAATTTGGGATGATCTAAATAGTGCAACTCTCGGTATAAAACGCGGCGCTTCTCTTTTAAATGATATATCAAGCCATCCTCAGCCAAACTCTCTGAAGGAGATATTTCTATATCTGCATGAATATGAATTAACTCGCCACGCTGAATTTTAAGCCAACCAGTCATTTTTTGACTCGCATCATAAATTTCTACTGGCAAGCTCATACGACCACTTCGCGCAGACACTTGCCACGCTTTGTAATAAAAAGGCCTGTATTCATTTGATTTTTGCAGTCTTTTATACAAAGAATTCATGGTTTTCTGACCCGATATGGCACGCGCAAAACGACTCACTGTTTCAATTTCACTTTCCGTCTGATCAAAAACTTCTGAACTAGGTGCGCTTTGCTTAAAAGCAATCACTTCTACATTAAAGTACTTAACATCAGCCTGTGCTACGCCATGCAGAAAAAATAAGCTTAAGAAAAAAGCGAGCTTCAATGAATAACTCATAAGGTATCGTCCGTTAATTGTTTTAATAACACGTTAATAAAATCTATTTTCTCTTCTGTTGCGGCAAAGTTTTTCGTAAAACGTAAAATAGTTCCACCTTCAAATTTATACACGGCAGCTTGTGTTTGAATCAAAGTAAGCAATACCTGCATATTCAACTTAGGCTCAGAACCAAAAACTAATCGCCCTCCTGCTGCATGCGCGTCTATTTTCTTTATGCCGATTTTATTAGCGAGTAATTTTAGCTCAGCAACAAAAAATAATACTTTAACAGGCTCAGGGAATAAGCTAAAACGATCAATCATTTCAACTTGCAGATCACGCAACTCATCCTTATCTTTTGCACTGGAAATACGCTTATATAAAACTAATCGCGCATGAATGTCCGGCATATAGTCTTCAGGAATTAATGCGGCGGTTTGCAAATCAACCTCAGTCCCCACATGTAAAGGTGCATCTAAATTCGTTTGCTTACCTGATTTTAACGCATTCACTGTACGATCTAATAACTCAGTATATAAGGTAAAACCAATTTCCTGTATTTGCCCGCTTTGCCCATCACCCAATAATTCACCTGCACCACGAATTTCCATATCATGCGTTGAGAGCATAAAACCTGCACCAAGCTCACCAGAGGTTTCTAAAGCCTCCAAACGCTTAATACCATCTTTACTAATTAATGATTTAGGCGGCACTATAAAATACGCATAAGCGCGATGATGAGAGCGCCCTACTCGGCCACGAAGTTGATGTAACTGCGCCAAACCTAACTTATCCGCACGGTTAATAATAATAGTATTCGCGGTGGGAATATCGATACCACTTTCAATAATGGTTGTGCTGAGTAAAACATTAAAGCGTTGATGGTAAAAATCTAGCATGATTCGTTCTAACTCACGCTCTGGCATTTGTCCGTGAGCAATTTCTACGCGTGCTTCAGGCACTAATTTTTCTAATTCACGCGCCATTTTCTCCATCGATTTAACATCATTATGTAAAAAATACATTTGCCCACCGCGTTTGATTTCACGTTGGCAGGCTTCTTTCACTAATGAATCTATCCACTCGGTAATAAAGGTGCGAATCACATGGCGATTCGGCGGCGGTGTCGCAATAATCGATACTTCTCGTAAACCTGCCATCGCCATATTCAAGGTACGCGGAATCGGTGTAGCGGTTAGCGTTAATAAATCAACTTCTTGGCGTACCGTCTTGAAATGCTCTTTTTGACGCACACCAAATCGGTGCTCTTCATCAATAACCACTAAGCCTAAATCACGATATTTGATTTCTTTGGACAATAACTTGTGCGTACCCAAAACAATATCGACTTTACCTTCCGCTAAATCTGCAATAATGATTTTTTGCTGCTTAGGGGTAATAAAGCGTGATAACACTTCAACTCTAAATGGCCAGTCGGCAAAACGATCTCTAAAATTCTGAAAATGCTGATGAGCTAATAAAGTCGTGGGCACTAAAACTGAGACTTGCTTACCACTTTGCGCTGCAATAAACGCCGCGCGCATCGCCACTTCTGTTTTACCAAAACCGACATCGCCACAAACCACACGGTCCATCGGGTGTGGTGAATGCATATCTTCTAAAATAGAATCGATTGATGTTTGCTGATCCGGCGTTTCTTCAAAAGGAAAGGCATCGGCAAAGGCTAAGTATTCGGCTTCGGAATATTCAAAGGCATGACCTTTTTTAAGCGCACGTTTTGCATGTATATCTAATAATTCCACAGCAACATCATGAATTTTTTCTAAGGCTTTTTTCTTTGCCTTACTCCATTGATCAGCGCCTAATTTATGTAAGGGGGCTGTATCTGGGCTTGCACCGGTATATCGCCCAATCACATCTAAGGTAGAAACAGGGACATACAGCTTATCTTCATTTGCATATTCTAGGGTTAAAAATTCAGCTTCAATCTCGCCAAACTTTAAAACCTGTAAACCTAAATAACGTCCAACGCCATGTTCTTGATGCACCACAGGCGCACCGATAGTAAGATCATCCAAATTGTGGATCATCTTTTCTAAAGCATAAGCACTGGATTTTTTTCTTCTGCGACGTTGCTGTGCTTTATCTCCCGTTAACTGGCTTTCGGTAATAATGACCAAGCCCGCTTTTTGTAGGTATAAACTATGATCTAAAGGCGCAACAACAATACAGGGGGATTTATCACTCTGACAAAAATCACCCCAATTGCTGACATTTTTTGCCAAAATTTTATAGCCACGCAACCGCTCCAATAATGCTTCTCGATGCCCTGCCGTTTCCGCAACCAATAAAACCCGACTACTACTATTGGCAATAAAGGATTTTAAACGACTTGCGGGCTCTTTTAAGCGCGCATCAATGGTCATTTCCGGCAGCGTAAGACTTTCTGCCGACCAATCACTTGTGCTATTGTTATCTGCTGTTATATAAATACGCCTGAATGCATCAATGGCAGCGGTAAATTCCTCGCTCGACAAATACAATCTATCGACTGCCAATAATGGACGCTCTAAATCATATTTGCGCTGCTCATATCGCTCTTCAACTTCTGCTATAAAAGTCGATGAGGATGTCGCTATAGTCTCGGGTAAAACAAAAGCGGTAGTTACCGGTAAGTAATCAAACAAGGTTTCCATTTTATCGACAAAGAGCGGTAAATACGCCTCAATACCACTCGGCGTAATATTATTTGTAATATTCTTATAAATAATATTATCTTGATAATTATCAGGGAATGCCTCGCGAAAGGATTGGCGAAAATGCTTGATAGAATCATCTGTAAACGGAAACTCATGCGCAGGGTACAGTTTAATTTCATCTACTTTATCTAATGAGCGCTGAGTTTCAGGATCAAACGTACGAATTGAATCGACCTCCTCACCTAATAAATCAATCCTAAACGGGAATTTACTGCCCATCGGAAATAAATCAATAATCGCGCCACGCACGGCAAATTCCGCATGCTGTACCACTTGCGAAACACACTCATAACCCACCGCTTCTAACTGAATTCGCTGTAAATCTAAATTAAAAGTACTGCCTACTTTAATAGAAAAACTATTCGCTAATACATAGTCTCTCGGTGTAAGCCGATGCATTAACGTAGGGATAGAAATCACCAATACACCACGTGTGACTTCGGGTAATTTAGCTAAAGTCTTGAGCCGTTCTGAGACAATTTCTGGCAGAGGCGAAAAAACATCGTAAGGTAAAATCTCCCAATCAGGGAAATGCAGAATAGGATATTCGTCTTGTAAAAAAAATGCTAACTCATGTTCTAAACGTAATGCCGTTTGGGTATCTGGCGTTAATACCACAAATAAGCGCGATTCATTTTTAATCGCGGTAGCAATCGCAAGCGAATCAGCACAACCTTCCAGCCCCGACCAAATGACCGGCTGTTTAATTTTATGAGGAACTTTAGGGGATAATATTGCTGAAGTCTCTGACATTACATTTTAAGTAGCGTTAAATTGAGGGGCTGGTTTGAAAACCGTTAAAGTAGTGCCTGTTTTTGTAAAAACATCGCATCGCCGTAACTAAAAAAACGATACTTTTCTGCTATTGCATGCGCATACAGTGTTTTTATGCGCTCATATCCTGCAAAGGCGGAAACTAGCATTAACAAAGTTGATTCCGGTAAATGAAAATTAGTAATCATCGCATCGACCGTTTTAAAGTCATAACCTGGAGTAATAAATAAGTTAGTATCGCCACTACAGGCTTGTAATCTCCCTGATGTCGATGCGGATTCTAATGAACGTACCGCCGTAGTACCTATGGCAATCACACGCCCGCCTTTTTGCTTTACATTTTCAACCGCCTGCACGGTTTCGGCGGGTACATTAAAAAATTCTTTGTGCATAATATGCGCGGATAAGTCATCCACTTTAACAGGGCGAAATGTACCGCTTGCCACATGTAAAGTCACAAAAGCAATCTGTACGCCTTTTGCTTTAATAGCTGCCATCATCACTTCATCAAAATGCAGTCCTGCCGTGGGTGCGGCAACCGCACCACTTTGTTCGGCAAATACCGTTTGGTAACGCGTCTGATCATTATCATCATCCGCACGCTCGATATACGGTGGTAATGGCATATGGCCAATTTGTTGCAAGATATCTGCTAAGTCTTGCTCACCTTTAAAGCGCAGGTGGAACAAATCCTCTTCTCGCCCTAATACTTCACACTGAAAGCCCGCATCTAAGTTAATAATGCTGCCAGCTTTGGGTGATTTGCTCGCACGGGTATGCGCAAATACTTCTTGATTAGCTAATACGCGCTCTATGAGTATTTCGACTTTCCCCCCGGTTTCTTTTAGCCCAAATAAACGCGCAGGAATCACTTTGGTATTATTAAGCACTAATAAGTCGTCTTTATTCAGTAGCTCTAAAAAATCGGTAAATTGCTTATCCTGCAAAGTATCCGTTGTTTTATCTAAACATAACAATCGACTACTGCTACGTTCTGCTAAAGGTTTTTGGGCAATAAGTTCATCAGGAAGTTCGTAGTAAAAATCACTTTTTTTCATGCAGGGTATTTGAGTAAGGCAGGTAGAAAATACGATTTAGGTACTAAAAATTTTCCTAATCGATGTAAATAAGTGTCTATTTTATAGTTTTTTTGCATGATAAAGAACCTTTACGCAGGCATTCCGTCATGCAAGCTAAACTACCCATTAAAATTTTTCTACGCTGATAGTGAAATTTAAGTCATCATCACTTAAATACATTTCGCCATCTTGAATATTACATTGCAACTGCATCGAGCGTTTAAGCAGTTTATCAATATCGCCCGCATGAATATGTATTATGCTTAGATTAGTAAATCGCTGTAATTTAGCTTGCTGCTGTTCGCGCCACACCTTTGCTTTTCCTTCATGATAAGTATAAATAATGACTTTGTCTGCGCGTCCACAGGCTTTGCGAATGCGCTTCTCATCAACTTGACCCAAATCAATCCACAGTTCAATATCATCGGTTAAGTTTTTTTGCCAAAGCTCTGGCTCATCATCACTACTCAGACCTTTGGTAAAGCTTAAGCTATCACTTGCATTCAGCATAAATGCAACCAACCTAATCATAAAGCGAAAATCGTTTTCGGAAGGGTGCTGTGCCATTCTTAATTCATGGGTCTGATAATAATGCTGGTCCATATCAGCAATATTCACTGATACTTTATTGATGGTTGCGCTAATAGCCATAAAATGGTCTCAATTAGGTAGGTTTGACTCTATTTTAACCTGTGTAAGCACTAAGCAATATTAATTCATAGATTAACGTCAGCGCTTTTGATTCTATTGTAAAATAAGCGTCTATATTGGTGAGATAGCTTATCGCTTACCCACTTATCTATTTGATCTTCAGGACCCATTTTTGAATACATTAAAAAAAATAATCACTGAACTATTAAGTTGGATTGTTGCTTTGCTAAAAATAGCGACCGGACTATTTATTTTAGCCATTGCCAAAGTCACTTTACGCACTAACCCAGAAATTGCTATTCCCGTGCTGATAACCGCAGCTATACTCTTTTTACTGTGGTATTTTGCACCGCAAATAAAGTCTTACTTAAAATAAGCGTTCCCCCCGTATTTCAGAGGCTTTATGAACAAAACCATCGAGATTATTAATTTTTCTCAACTTTCCATTTCCTTAATTCCTGTCCTGTTGGTATTACTGATTTTTATTCGCTGGTCACTAAGTATTACTCGACCGATTTATGCCTTAATGCGCATGTTTACTCAGTTACTACTGATTGGTTATGTACTGAGTTTTATTTTTGATTCGCAAGATAGTGGCGTTATTTTATTGATTTTATGTTTTATGTGTATGACTTCAAGCTGGATTGCATTAGGCACAGTGCCTGAATATCGCGTACGATTTTATCAATATTCTTTAGCAGCGATTGCGTTAGGTGGCGGACTGACTTTACTCTTGATTACTCAAGGAACACTACAACTGACTCCTTGGTATGAACCGCATTATATGGTGCCTATTGCAGGGATGATTTTTGCTAATTCTATGAACAGTGTGAGTCTTGCAGCAGAACGATTACAAGCCGAACTAAATCACCATGACACGTTTGCTCAAGCAAGAAACATTGCTTTTCAAGCAGCGATGATCCCCGTCGTGAATTCTTTGTTTGCAGTAGGTTTAGTTACTTTGCCGGGCATGATGACAGGACAAATTTTATCGGGAACTTCACCCTTTGTTGCTGCGCGTTATCAAATTATGGTGATGGCTATGGTGTTTGGCTCTTCTGGTTTATCAACAGCGCTTTACCTAAGTCTAATTAAATCATTTTATAGTCGTGAGAATAATAATGAGTTTTAAAAATGCCAGCTTTTATTCTTACTCGCCCGCCATTCAAGCGCACTTCAATAAGCATCAACAGATTTTAAGAATTATTTTAGCGGCCAGCCCTTCTCAATTAAAGCCGCACATCAAAGACTGTGTAATTAATGAGTCGCGGCTATTAGTATATGTCAGTTCTGCAGCGTGGGCTTCGCAGTTGCGTTTTTTAAGCACGCAAATAAAAGATGCGGTCAACAAACAAAGTAATGCAAGAATCCAGCAGGTGCGTATTAGAGTTTTAGACCCTAAGCCATTTATAAAGGAAGTTGAAGAAAAAAAAGTATTCCCTTCTATCGATAATGTTAATTTAATTAGAAGTAGCGCTGAAGGCACTTCTGACAGTAAATTAAAAGACGCATTATTAAGTCTAAGCGCAACCTTACAAAAAAACACCTAAAGCCTTATCTTTTCTAAAAAATAAGGCTTATAGTTTTATTATTCGCCAGACCTTGTTTCAGCTGAACGCATAAAAGAAATCGGTGCATCGTCTTCATTTTCAAAGGTAACCATTTCCCAGGCATCTGTGTCTGCGAGCAATGCTCTTAATAATTGATTATTTAAACCATGACCTGATTTATAACCTTGATATTCGCCAATCAAACTATGTCCTAGTAAGTATAAATCACCAATCGCATCGAGCATTTTGTGTTTAACGAACTCATCGGCATAACGCAAGCCACCTTCATTCAGGATTTTGTCGTCATCAATAACAATCGCGTTATCTAAACTTCCGCCTAAAGCCAGGTTATTTTCTCTTAGGAATTCAATATCCTTCATAAATCCAAAAGTCCGCGCACGACTTACTTCTCTTACAAACGTAGTGGATGAAAAATCCATAGTAGCGGTTTTTACATCTTCTTGAAATGCAGGATGCTCAAAATCAATAGTAAAGGTGACTTTAAAACCATCCATAGGAACAAAAGCAGCCCATTTATCGCCATCGCTTACTTTTATTTCACGTTTAATTTTAATATATTGCTTAGGTGCTGCTTGCTCTTGCACCCCTGCTGATTGCAATAAAAATACAAAAGGCCCTGCACTGCCATCCATAATAGGCACTTCGGCAGCAGAGACATCAACTAACGCATTATCAACACCTAAGCCCGCCATCGCAGACAATAAATGTTCTATCGTGGAGACTTTGACACCCTCTTGCACTAACGTGGTTGATAAAACCGTTTCTCCAACGTTGAAAGGTGTTGCATCAATCGTGACAGCTTCATCTAGATCAACTCGTCTAAATTTAATCCCTGTATTTTCAGCTGCTGGGTGTAGCGTTAAATAAATTTTATCGCCCGTGTGTAAACCAACACCCGTTGCTCTGATTGTATTTTTTAACGTTCTTTGTTTTATCATCTACCGCGTAACCTTATATGCCTAATTATGAGTATTGGTATCAGACATCGATACTGCCACTTTTACAATCGCCTTCTTTAGGCATATTCTACCAATAATACTGATTTTCATTCAGCCTTATTAATCTGCTTGTCTTCTTAAGAAAGCAGGAATATCTAAATAATCCATATCGGTACTATTTTTAGGCTGTGCACCAAAACGCGTTTCTCTGCTTTCAGTCGGCTTACGTGTCGCAGGCGGTGTATCAAAACTTGAATAATCAGTTCCACCTGTTGTTGCTGTTTCAGTCGTTACTGAAGGCTGTACTAATTTAACTGGTTTATTTAATGCTGCATCTCGATTAGTGCCCATTCCAGTTACAACAACGGTTACTTTAATCTCATCACCTAAAGTTTCATCAACGGCTGTTCCAATTTTAATAACCGCATCATCTGAAGCCAGCTCATGCACAATTTGACCCACTTCATCAAATTCAGCAATACCCATATCAACCGCTGAAATATTAACTAAAATACCACGAGCACCTTGTAGATCAATATCTTCTAATAAAGGGCAAGAAATTGCTTTTTCTGCTGCAACACGCGCTCTGTTTTCACCGTTTGCTTGACCCGTACCCATAATAGCAGCACCCATATCAGACATCACTGTTTTCACATCCGCGAAATCAACATTAATAATTCCTGGTGCAGTGATGAGCTCTGTAATTCCCTGTACCGCATCTAATAAAACATCATTAACCGCGCTAAATGCTTTATTCATTGATGCATTCGCACCTAAAACCGGTAATAATTTTTGGTTAGGAATAATAATCAGTGAATCAACAAACTTTTCTAATTCAGCAACTCCCATATCGGCAACCGCTTGCTTCTTCTTCCCTTCAAAATCGAAAGGCTTAGTGACCACAGCAACGGTTAGAATATTCAATTCTTTAGCGATTTCCGCAATCACAGGGATCGCTCCTGTTCCTGTACCACCACCCATGCCTGCAGTTAGAAATAGCATATTTGCGCCTTCTAACACATCACGAATCAGATCTTTATTTTCTTCTGCCGCTTCTTTACCAATATTAGGATCCGTTCCAGCACCTAAACCTTGCGTTAATTCTGCCCCTAGTTGGATAACACTTTCCACATCTAAACGACGTAGTGCTTGTGCATCCGTGTTAGCGCAAATAAACTCGACACCTTCAATATTCTTGTTGAGCATATAATTAACAGCATTACCACCGCCGCCACCAACACCAACAACCTTGATGACTGCATTCTCTAACCCTAAATCCATTAATTCATATTTCATGATTGCCGCCCTAATTTATCCAATTTACTTATTCGTTAAAAAAAATATACTTACAATATCGTTAAAAATTTCTTTGGAACCAGCCCTTCATTTTAGAAAAAACACCTTCTCCTGATTCATTTACCTGTTCACTTCCGACCAAGTGGTCTCTGCCATATAACAACAAACCTACCCCGGTTGAATGAATTGGGTTTTCTACGACATCGGTTAAGCCAATAATATGCTGAGGCACACCGAGTCTAACTGGCATATGAAAAATTTCTTCCGCTAATTCAATCAAACCCATTACCTTAGCGCTACCGCCCGTTAAAATAATGCCTGCTGCCATTAAACCTTCATATCCACTACGTCTTAATTCAGCCTGCACTAATAACATCAACTCTTCATAGCGAGGCTCAATGATTTCTGCTAGATTTTGTTTGGATATTTTTCGCGAAGGTCGATCACCAATACTAGGCACATCAATCATTTCATTCGCATCAGCAAGCTGTGTTAATGCACAGGCATAAGCTTTTTTAATATCTTCAGCACTTTGTGTAGGTGTGCGTAAGGCAACGGCTACATCATTAGTCACTTGATCTCCGGCAATCGGAATAACTGCCGTATGCTTGATTGCACCTTGCGAGAAGATGGCGATATCCGTTGTCCCCCCCCCAATATCGATCAGGCAAACACCGAGTTCTTTTTCATCATCCGTCAATACAGAAGAACAAGAGGCTAATTGTTCCAGCACAATATCATCCACATCTAAATCGCAGCGGCGAATACATTTAATGATATTTTGCGAGGCACTTACGCTACCTGTCACCATATGCACTTTTGCTTCTAAGCGTATCCCTGACATACCAATCGGCTCTTTAATACCTTCTTGCATATCGATAATAAATTCTTGCGGCAAAATATGTAGAATTTTTTGATCGGCAGGAATGGCAACTGCTCTGGCCGAATCAATTACTCTGTCTATATCATATTGTGTGACTTCTTTCTCACGTATGGCAACGATACCGTGTGAATTTAAACTTTTAACATGACTGCCCGCAATGCCCGCATAAACCGAGCTGATTTCACAGCCCGCCATCAACTCCGCTTCTTCAACCGCTCTCTGAATTGAAGTCACTGTTGCTTCAAGATTAATTACCACACCTTTCTTTAAGCCCCGCGAAGGAGTAGATCCAATACCGATTACTTCTATTTCGCCATCTTCGTTGAGCTCGCCAACGATAGCGGCAACCTTAGAGGTTCCTATATCCAGTCCTACTATTAAATTACGATCTAATTGTTTTGCCATAACCTTTGCCTTTGATGTGCCTTATCAAATTAAAATCTATCTTTCTTTACCATTTTATTTTTTCATTTTTTTGCCATGCGACTGCATAGCCGTTTGGATAACGCATATCAATAGAAGCTATTTTACTTACCTTCTTACCCAAAACACTTAATGTATTCATTAATTGCATAAATTTTTGTAAGGGTTCAATTCTTCCCAGCTGAACGTGTATTCCATTGTTTAATGAAATATCCCATGACAAGCGTTTATTTACCTTAAATTCCGTTAACTCTAAATCTCTAATCTCTAACTCTTGCTCCATATTCTGCATGGTTAGCAATAATTCCTTTTTCAATCCTTCCGGTGTTTTTAACATCGGTAATGATTGAAAAACATCCATATTAACCGGCTTAAAAACTTCAGCCCGCGCATTCAACAATGCGCCCTTTCCCCAGCGTACAACCGGCCTCTGCTCATAAACTTTTAACTCTAAACGATTCGGCCAAACGCGCTGTACTAATACTTTATCTATCCAAGGTAAAGTCATCACTGCTTGCTGTATTGCCAATAAATTCACTGAGAAATATCCCGCATTTAAGAGTGGACTAATTTTCTCTTGAATCTCTGTTTTTTTAATATATTGAAACTCCCCACCCACCCGCACATAACGAATCGGTTGGTAGTTTTCAATAAACTGTTTAATAGGAAAATAACTCAAAACCAGCACCAATAAAATAAAAGCAAAAAATCCTAATTGCTCACGCCACTCTGAGTTTTCCATTATTTAATACTCGTGGCTAGTATTGCTAGTACCAAAGCGGCAAAATCTAGCCCTGCTTGCTTTGCCGCCATGGGCACTAAACTATGATCAGTCATTCCCGGCACAGTATTCACTTCAATTAATTGACTCTTTCCTTGCTCATCAATAAACACATCGACTCTACCCCAACCCGTAACGCCAACCACCTCACATGCTTCCAATGCCAATGCAGCTAAAGCAGCTTCTGCTTCATCAGTTAACCCTGCTGGGCAATGGTATTGCGTGGTATTTGCACGATATTTTGCATCAAAATCATAAAAAATATGCGGCGTTTCTAGGCGAATAACCGGTAACGCTTTCCCAGCTAATATTCCGACCGTATATTCTTTCCCTTGTACCCATGCTTCTGCATACACATCACACTGGTATTGCGCGGCTTCTTGCCAAGCAATTAATAATTCTTGTTTATTCTCCGCCCTACTCATCCCAAGGCTAGAACCTTCTTCAGCAGGCTTTACAATGACGGGGAAACCTAAACTTTCCGCACATTGCTCTACATCCTCTACAGATTGCAAAACAAACCATGCCGGTGTTGCCAATCCTGCACCTTGCCAACATAATTTAGTGCGCAATTTATCCATGGTGAGTGCCGAGGCTAAAACACCACTGCCGGTATAAGGCAAGTTTAAACTTTCTAATACTGCTTGCACCACACCATCTTCACCACCACGCCCGTGTATAACATTAATCACACGGTCAAATTTTTTCCCTTGCAATGCATCTAATACATTATTTTTGACATCAACCGCTATCGCATTAACACCACTGCGTAATAAAGATTCATAAACTGCCATGCCACTATTCAATGAAATTTCACGCTCGGCAGCAGCGCCTCCCATTAATACCGCAACTCGGCCAAAATCATCCGCTTGCATCATAGCGTTCTGCCTAAAATACATACCTCAGTTTGTAACTCAACACCTTGCTGTTTATTCACTTCACCACGAACATAGTTAATTAATTGTTCTATATCCATTGCTGTTGCATTGCCTGTATTAACAATAAAATTAGCATGCTTTGTGGAAACTTCAGCACCACCCACTTTGTAGCCCTTTAAATCACTGGCTTCAATTAATCGTGCAGCATAATCATTATCAGGATTCCTAAAAACCGAACCACAGCTAGGTAAATTTGTTGGCTGTGATGCATTCCGTTTTGCCAGTAATTGTTTAATTAACACTTGCCCTTTTTTATCTTTAGCCGGCATTAGTTTTAACGTTGCCGATAAAAAACAAGCATCATCTATGCCATTTACTGAGCGATAAGTTACACTAAACTCATCAGCAGTTCTTTTTTCTACCGTTTCTCCAGCCGCTTGTGTTTCAACCTGCTCCACTAAATTCCAAGTTTCTGCACCAAACGCACCAGCATTCATTTTTAATGCGCCACCTAAAGTGCCCGGTATGCCCGCAAAAAACTCTGCGCCGGCTAAATTATTTTCTGCACAAAATCGCGCAATATGCGCACAAGGCACACCACATTCTGCATAGACATGAGTTTCATCTACTAATGTCATTTGCTTAACTTTGCCACGTGTATTAATTACCGTTCCAGCTAATCCGCCATCACGAATTAACAGATTACTACCCAAACCTAACCAAAAAATTGGCTCATCTTTGTTTAGTTCTGCAATAAATAATTCTAAATCCGCTTTATCGCTCGGAATATACATTTTTTCCGCAACACCACCTACCCGCCAACTGGTATATTTTGCCAATGTTTCATGGCGTAATAATTGTCCTGTTAGTTGACTAGTCATTTGCTTCACCCTTGCAAAATCTTAGTAAGTTGCGCAGGAAGCTCGGTAGCGATATGGCCTACATTGCCCGCGCCCATTGTTAATAACACATCATCGTCTTGCAATAATCCCGCTAAAATACTGGCTAAGTCTTCTGTTTTTTCTACAAAAATAGGATTCACCTGCCCACGCAAACGAATTGCTCGGCTTAACGCGCGACCATCCGCCCCGGTAATGGGCTCTTCACCTGCCGAATACACTTCTAATAAAATCAATACATCAACTGCTGATAAAGCATTCACAAAATCTTCAAATAAATCACGTGTTCGTGAATATCTATGCGGCTGAAAAACCACCACTGAGCGATTATCTGGCCACGCTTGTTTTAATGCTTGAATCGTCGCCTTTACTTCAGTTGGGTGATGCCCATAATCATCAACTAAAGTGACACTGCCTTGTTTTAAAGCAAGCTCCCCATTCAGTTGAAAACGTCGACCTACACCGCTAAATTCCGCCAAACTTTTAATAATCGCTGCATTTTTTGCTTTTAATTCTGTCGCTATGGTGATGGCAGCCAAGGCATTCAACATATTATGCTCGCCTGGCATATTGAGGGTTATTTGCAAATCGTCATGATCATCCCAGCGCTGCACAGTAAAGCTTGTACATAAGCCCTGCTGCTTGATGTTAACTGCTCTTATATCAGCGCCTTCACGCGTACCATAGGTTCTAATCGGTTTCAGTACTCTAGGTAAAATATCCCTCACCCCTTCGTCGTCAATACACATAACCACTAATCCATAAAACGGTACATGATGTAAAAATTCAACAAAGGTATCTTTTAACCGAGCAACACTACCTTCATAGGTTTCCATATGGTCTTGGTCAATATTAGTGACCACCGCAATCATCGGTTGCAAGTGCAAAAATGACGCATCACTTTCATCTGCTTCTGCGACTAAGTACTGCCCTTGTCCTAATTTAGCATTCGTTCCTGCACTATTCAGTCGTCCGCCAATAACAAAAGTAGGGTCCATATCTGCTTCAGCCAACATACTCGCGGCTAAGCTCGTCGTTGTGGTTTTGCCATGCGTGCCCGCAACCGCAATACCAAAACGAAAGCGCATAAGTTCTGCTAACATTTCAGCACGAGGAATCACTGGCGTGCGATTTTGGTACGCTTGTTTAACTTCAGGGTTGCTTTTATCAACTGCGGTTGAAGTGACCACAACATCTGCGGCATCAACATTACTTTTATCATGGCCGACAAAAATCTTAATGCCTACGGCTTTTAATCGTTCTGTTACTGGGCTTTCTTTAATATCGGAACCCGATACGGCATAACCAAGATTGCATAATACCTCTGCAATACCGCTCATACCTGTGCCACCCACCCCAACAAAATGTATATTTTGAATATCACCTAAGGGCTGCCTGATTGCTAAATTGTTAGAGAATTTCATTTAGCCACCTCAACACAATAACTAGCCACTTGCCCTGTCGCATCTAATTTCGCACTCTGTTTTGCTGCAATCGCCATTGTTTCTTTATTTTTCATCAAATCTTTAATCGTTTCAGCCAAATAGCCTATTTCTAATTTATCTTGTTGAATAATCACCGCTGCACCGGCTTCAACCAAGTATTCTGCATTCGCAGTTTGATGATCATCAATCGCATAGGGATAAGGCACTAGTACTGCTGGAATACCCATTGCTGCGATTTCACTAATCGTCATTGCGCCTGCACGACATACCACCACATCCGCCCAGTGATAAGCTTCGCTCATGTCATCAATAAAAGCAGTGACATTGGCTGGTACATTTTTAGCCTGATAACTCTGCTCGACTTCCACTTGCATTTTTGTGCCAGTTTGATGTCTTATGCTTACATTTTCGATCAACTTCGCTGTCTCTGGCATCACTTGGTTTAAGCGTTGAGCCCCTAAGCTTCCCCCAACAACCAGTATTCTTAAAGGGCTCCCTGCTGCTCTATTCTCAAGCTTATATTGCTTTAAAAAATTAGCCCGCAATGGATTTCCCGTGCAAATTGCCTGCGTCCTAGCAGGAAAGCTATTGGGAAATGCCTGTAATATTTTTTTCGCCACTTTTGCTAATAATCGATTGGTTGTACCAGGTACCCGATTTTGCTCATGAATAACCAAAGGGATACCCATTAATTTAGCCATGAGCCCACCAGGACCCGCGACAAACCCACCCATCCCTAAGACAACATTCGGCTTTCTTAGCAGCAAAACTTTACGCGCTTCTAAACACGCTTTTATCAGCATTAAAGGCATTTTAATTAATGCTAGTCGCCCCTTCCCTCTCAGGCCATTAACACTTAAGAAATCTATCGCTATCTTATTTTGTGGAACAACCTGGCTTTCCATGCCCTGTTCCGTTCCTATCCAACTCACTTGCCAATGTTGTTTTTGTAACTCTTGAGCAACCGCTAATGCAGGAAAAATATGCCCCCCTGTCCCGCCAGCCATAATCACAATGCGCTTATCCATAATGCACCTCTCTATCCTTCCCTTGTTTTATTTGCTGCACTTCTCTATTCACTCGATAAAGTAAGGCGATAGCACAACACATGACAATCATGCTGCCCCCGCCATAACTCATAAACGGCAGTGTTAAGCCTTTCGTCGGTAGCACTCCCATATTGACACCGATATTAACGAAGGATTGAAATGCAAACCAAACACCTAAGCCATAAGCAATAAACGCTGAAAATCGCTGCCCTAGCTCTTCCGCCATGACACCAATAACAAAGGCACGCCAAACAATCGCAGTGAATAATAAAATCACCGATAGCACCCCTATAAACCCAAGCTCTTCACCTAACACAGAAAATAAAAAGTCGGTATGCGCTTCGGGTAAATAAAATAACTTTTGCACGCCCGCACCTAAACCAACACCTAGCCATTCCCCTCGTCCAAAAGAGATGAGTGCCTGTACTAGCTGAAAACTATCACCTAAAGGATCTTCCCAAGGGTTCAAGAAGCTATTCATTCTTTTTTGTCGGTATTCTGAAAGAACAATAGCAAGCGTTGCTACTACGGAGACTAAACCGATCAATACTGCAAACTGTTTTAACCGTGCACCACCTAAAAACATCATTCCCATAGCGATGACCATAATCACCACAGCCGAGCCCATATCGGGTTCTATAAGTAATAAAGCACAAGCAGTGGATAATAAAACCACGGGTCTGATTAGGCCATAAGCGGTATCGGTCACTAACTCACTATGTCTTGTGATAAACCCTGCCATATAAATCACAACACTTAATTTAATTGCTTCGGATACCTGAAATCTAAAGCCTGGCAATGCAAGCCAACGGGTACTGCCATTAACCTTGACACCTAAGCCCGGAACTAAGACTAAAACTAACAAGCCTATACCTACAAAAAATAACTGCGTTCCGTACGTTTCCCAAAAACTCATAGGCACACTATAAATAGCAATCGCCGCAACCAGGCCAATAGCAATATGTATCAACTGCCGAGTGGGGTAATAAAAAATACTATCCATACGCGCTAACCCCAAGTGCAATGAAGCAGATGACATCATTAAAAAACCAATGCAAATTAGGCTTATCGTTGAAAACAGCAAAGTTTTATCTAAATAAGCACTACTCAGCATTAATTTCTCGCTCCACACTGACATCATCACAGTAGCGCCTCAACTTCCACCGTGAAGCACTTGCCTCTTGATTTATAGTTATCAAATTGATCTAAACTAGCGCATGCCGGAGATAACAAAACAATATTCCCTGCTTCAGCAATTTTCTTCGCTTGTTTCACTGCCTTTTTAAGCGTACCTACCTTAATAATAGGCACACATTCATTAACTGCCTGTTTGATAAGGTCTGCATCTTTGCCAATTAATAATAAGGTCTGTACCTTTGCTTTTAAGCTGGGCAGTAATTCAGCCATATTCGCGCCTTTAGCATCACCACCTGCAATCAAAATAATATTTTTTCCATCAAAACCTTGTAGTGCAGCAACACAAGCGCCTGTGTTGGTTGCCTTGGAATCATTGACCCAGCGCACACCATTAATATCTGCAATAAATTGCATTCGATGCTTTAAGCCTTTGTAATGTTTCAAGCCATGACACATTGCCCGCTCTGATAAGCCAACCGCTTTACCTAATGCTAACGCCGCCAACGCATTTGCTTGGTTATGCTTACCTAAAATAGTTAATTCATTAATTGGCAATATTTCATGTTCTTTAAAGGCTAAATAAGCACCTTGTTCTGATTGTTTAATATGATAATCAGCCGGCCTATCTAAACCAAAAGTCAGCAATTCACGCCCCGCCTCTTGCATTGCGTTAACGGCTAAGTCATCGGCGTTAATTACCATCACGCCATCCCCAGAATACACTTTATGTTTTTGCTCAATATAGTCTTGCATTCCTGTATATCGATCTAAGTGATCTTCAGAAATATTCAGCACCGTAGCTACAGTCGCATTCAGTTGTGTTGTACGTTCTAATTGAAAACTGGAAAGCTCTAATATATAAAGTTCAATGTCATCGGCAATTAGGTTTAAAGCGGGAATGCCTAAGTTACCACCGACAGCAACACGTACACCATCAGCCTTTGCCATCTCGCCTAATAAAGTCGTGACCGTACTTTTCCCATTTGAGCCTGTAATAGCAACAATCGGCTTATTAACCGAGCAGGCTATTAAATCAATATCACTTAAGGCAATCACGCCTCTAGCTAAAGCCTGCTGAATCACCGGCTCTTGCATTGAAATCCCTGGACTCACTACAAGATGTGTTGCTAATGAAAAAACCCCCTCATCAAAGCATCCGGTAAAAACCGGTACATCAGGCATTTTTTCTAATAGTTCATCATTTAATGGCGGTCTAACACGACTATCCACCATCGCAAAATCAATTTCTAAGCGACGCAAATAATAAGCCACCGACATCCCTGTCTTCCCTAAACCCACAACTAATACTTTAGCTGTTTGCTTATTCAGAGAAAACTGACTTTCTAGTCGCTGTAAAATTGCGTTGTTATTCATTGTTTATCTCAACTTTAAGGTCGCTAAACCCAGCAGAACTAAAATAAATGTGATGATCCAAAACCTGACAATAACATGGGGCTCTGGCCAACCTTTCAATTCAAAATGATGATGGATTGGTGCCATTCTAAATACCCGTTTACCACGTAATTTAAACGATGCAACTTGCACTATGACGGATACGGTTTCCATCACAAAGACTCCACCCATAATCACTAAAACCACTTCTTGTCTAACTAAAACAGCGACAATACCTAAGGCAGCACCTAACGCTAATGCGCCTACGTCCCCCATAAATACCATTGCTGGATACGCGTTAAACCATAAAAATCCGAGCCCTGCTCCCACTAATGCCGCACAAAAAACAACCAACTCACCTGCAAGCGGGATATAGGGAATTGCTAAATATTCTGCAAACATCACATGCCCTGTTAAATAAGCAAAAATTGCAAAGGCTCCCGCTACCATCACGGTTGGTAAAATAGCCAAGCCATCTAAACCATCCGTTAAATTAACCGCATTACTGGTACCCACAATCACAAAATAAGTTAATACAACATAAGTCCAGCCCATATCTAACATGACTTCTTTAAAGAAAGGCACGATAAACTGTGTTTCTGCCGGTACCTCTGCGCTGTTAAATAAAAATAACGCTGCCGTTAAAGCAATAATCGATTGCCATAGGTATTTAGCTCTTGCCGATAAACCATCACTATTACCCAGCTTTACTTTTTTATAATCGTCAATGAAACCCACAACACCAAAAGTTAAGGTGACTAATAATGCAACCCAGACATATCGATTAGTCAAATCACTCCAAAGTAATGTACTGGCAGCGATGCCGACTAAAATTAGCGTCCCTCCCATAGTGGGTGTTCCTGCTTTTTCAAAGTGACTTTCAGGCCCATCATCACGCACACTTTGGCCAATATTTTTATTACTTAAGCGACGAATCATTGTTGGCCCCACAACAAATGAAATAACCAACGCAGTTAATGCACTACAAATCGCACGCAATGTTAGGTATTTAAAAACCCCAAAACCCATATCAAACTGCGCTAAATAATCAAATAAATACAATAACATGTCTAATTTCTCGTCTCGTCTATCAAGCTATTAACAACCACATCCATCTTTTGCGACCGCGAACCTTTTACCAGTAACACAACGTCACACTCTATTTCTTTCTGTATCGCTGCTATCAGTTCGCCTTGTTGCGCATAATAACTAGCGCCATCACCAAAAGAGTCAACCGTGTGTTTTGTTAATTCTCCTGTGGCAAATAAGCGCGTAACGCCCGCTCGCTTAATTTGTAATCCCATCTCTTTATGAATTTCTGAACTTTCAGTGCCTAACTCTCCAAATTCACCCAGTGCTACCCAAAATTTTGTTGCATTCGCGTGTATTGCCTCTAAAGCAACTTGTAAAGAGGCCGGGTTAGCGTTATAGCTATCATTAACGACTCTATAGCCTTTTTTGGTCGCTTGTAATTGCATTCGTCCCTTAACAGAATTGAGTTGTTCCAGTCCTTGTTTTATTTGTGCAACATCCACACCCAAAGCAATACAAGCAGCACTTGCTGCTAGTGCATTTTTAATATTGTGTTCACCAGCCAGCGCTAATTTAATTGCAGTTTTCTGCTCATTAAACACAAGATTAAAGGTGCTAATAAACTGTTCATTTTGTAATGTATTGCTGATGTTTTCAGCACGCACATCAGCAATGTCATTTAATCCAAATGAAAGACATTCTCTTTGTCCTGCAATCGCTCGCCATAAATTAAAATAATCATCATCCGCATTGAGTATGGCTACACCATCCTCACTCAGCGATTCAATAATTTCTGCTTTAGCAGAAGCAACCCCATCTATACAGCCAAACCCTTCTATATGTACCGCCGCCACATTGGTAATTACAACTACATCCGGCTTTGCGTAGCGACTGGTATAAGCAATTTCATCTGCATGATTCGCACCCATTTCAATCACTGCAAACTCATGTGACTTTTCTAATCGTAATAAGCTTAAAGGCACACCGATATCATTATTAAAGTTACCTAATGTGGATAACACCGATGATTGCATCGCCAAGATAGCGCTAATCATCTCTTTTACCGTGGTTTTTCCATTACTACCGGTAACTCCACATACTTTAACCTGTGCTTTATCTCTAATCGCTCCCGCCAATTCGGCTAAAGCGAGTCGCGTATCTGCTACGACGACTTGTGGCAACGCTGAATCAATTCGTTCATTAAGCAACAAGGCACCTGCACCCGCCGCTTCTGCTTGCTGGATAAATTCATGCCCATCAAACTGCTCACCCTTTATTGCCACATACAATGCACCTTTAGTAAGCGCTCGTGTATCAATACTGACAGAGCTAATTACTTTGTCCTCACCATACATCTCACCGCTAACTAAGTTGCAAATTTCATGTAACCTTAGGTCTATCATTGTTCTATTAATTCCTTAACTAAAGTTCGATCACTAAACACTGTTTTAATACCATTAATCTCTTGATATTCTTCATGCCCTTTACCTGCAATAAGTACAATATCACCGGCTTTCGCAGCTGCAATTGTTGACTGTATGGCAATCTCTCTATCTGCAATACAAGTTATTTTTTTTGCTTCTAATCCACTCACAATGGCATCAATAATTATCTGACTTTCTTCATAGCGAGGATTATCATCTGTCACGATCACCTGGTCAGCTAATTGCTCAGCCACCTGTCCCATCAAGCTACGTTTACCAATATCTCTATTACCACCGCAGCCAAAAACAACGCTTAGCTGCCGCTGACAATGTTGTCTCAAAGTACTTAACACCTTAAACAAGGCGTCCGGCGTATGCGCATAATCCACCACAATCAGCGCATTATTTCTTGCTTTAAAACACTCCATTCTGCCTATAATCGGCCGAACTTTATTTGCTGCTATAACACTGCCTTCTAAAGAGTGGCCCTGCACTAATAAAACAGCAATAGCCGCCAATATATTCTGTAAATTAAACTCACCGAGTAAAGCAACATTCAACTCAGCTTGTTGCTTATTCCATAACAGCTCACAACGAATTCCATTGGCTGTGTATTTTATATTCTGCGCCAGTAAATCTTTGTCTGTTCCTTGCAGTAGGCTATACCTTAAAACTTGAACACTATTATCAAGTTCCAATTCAATCTGCCTTGCATACTCATCATCTGCATTTAACACCGCATGTTTTAAACTTGGCCATTTAAATAACCGGCATTTCGCTTGAAAATAAGCCTGCATACTGCCGTGATAATCTAAATGATCACGACTTAAATTATTAAACACTGCGGTCGTAAAATTAACTGCATTAACTCGCCCTTGCTGCAAACCATGCGACGATATTTCCATCGCCACATTCTGTATGCCTTGCTTTACAAAACTCGCCAATACTTTTTGCAACACGAATGCATCTGGCGTGGTATTTTTTGTTGCTTGCAAATGACCATAAACACCCCAACCCAGCGTGCCTATCACAGCCGTAGAATTCAGCATTTGCGCTAAAAATTGGCTACACGATGTTTTTCCATTGGTGCCGGTAATGCCAATCACATTTAAATCTTTTGTAGGCAACCCATAAAATCGGCTTGCCAGCGCCCCTAATTTTTCATTTAATGCATCAACCGCAATTAGCGGTTCAAACTGCAACTGATTTGCTAGTGCACTTCCACTTTCCGCAGGATCATAAATAATCGCAGCCGCTCCTTGCGCTATCACTGCGTCAGCATATTGCATCCCATGCTGCTGGTTACCTGCCACGGCAAAAAACACATCACCTTGTTTTATATTTCTACTATCTAAAGTGATATCAGAGAACTCAACATCTACTTTTATTGCTGCAATATTTGTTAATAATTCTGATAGCTGCATAGTGTTATTTTTTTAATAAGACTGACATGGTTTTTTCTTCATCAGGCGCAATATTCAACACTCTTAAGGCTCCCGCCATTACTTTCGAAAAAATAGGCGCAGCAACTTGCCCGCCATAATATTGACCCGCTTGCGGTGTATCCACCAATACCGCAATCACTAACTCAGGGTTACTTGCCGGCGCCATGCCCACAAAAATTGAAAGATATTCACTTCCATACCCCCCTTTGTTTGCTTTTTTTACTGTTCCCGTTTTACCTGCAACACGGTAACCATCAATTCTCGCTTGATAGGCAGTACCATCCTTATGCACTACTTTTTCTATCATTTTGCGTACCGATTTTGCTGTTTTAGCTGACAAAACCCGCACACCATATTCATCTTTCTCACGTTTCAACAAACTCACCGAATGCAATATACCATCATCCGCTAAAGCCGTATAAGACCGGGCTAATTGCAAGACTGACATGGACAAGTGATAACCAAACGATAAGGTTGCTTGCTCAAACTTACTCCAGCCATCATATTCAGGTAACACACCGCTGGTTTCACTCGGAAAACCAACCGCGGGTGAAACACCAAAGCCTAAATCATGATAAAAGCGCCAAAAATAATCAGCGGGCATTGATAAGGCGATTTTACTTGCCGCCACATTACTTGATTTTTTCAGCACATTACTTAAGCTCAAAATCCCGTATTTATGTCCGTCTCGCACCCAGTTACGTCCAATTTTGTAATCTTTTGTTGAATACAACTGCCTGCGCTTAATAAACCCACCATCTAATGCGGCCGCAGCCACCAAAGGCTTCATTGTTGAGCCGGGTTCAAAATTATCGGTAATCGCTCTGTTTCTATAACGATCTATAGTTAAATGCTTTCTGGTATTTGGGTTAAACGAAGGTTGATTAACAACCGCCAATATATTCCCTGTTTTTGCCTCTAAAATCACTAAAGAAGCCGCTTTCGCTTTATGCCTAATCGCTCCAGCTTTTAATTCTCTATACGCCAAGTACTGTAAGCGCTGATCTATGCTTAATTCTATATCTTGCCCAGTTTCTGGCTGCTTAATACTTTCAACATTTTGCTCTTCAATAACACGTCGCTTACCATCACGTATCACCAATTTACTACCAGAAACACCATTCAGCTGATCGTCATACATCAATTCCAAGCCTTCTTGGCCTCGGTCATCAATATTTGTAAACCCCAATAAATGTGATGTCACTTCCCCGGCAGGATAAAATCGCTTAAATTCTCTGGTAAAACCAATTCCCGGCAAATTTAATGCTTTAATTTTTTGTATGACAACTGGCGTTGCTCGACGCTTTAAATAAACAAACTTTCGTTTACTCTGTTCATCAAATGCATATTCAACTCGCTTTCTGCTTATCCCCAATACTTTAGCAACTTGTTTTTTTGTCGCCTGAGTTAAGCTATCACAGTGCTGTTTAACCCTTGCGTTGGCCAAACTTTCTTTTTTAGTCTCTGCTTCAGTCAAGTGACAATATTGAGGATTAACCCAAATAGACTCCACTGGCGCACTGACAGCTAAGCTCACACCGTTAACATCTTTAATCTGTCCACGATAAGCAGATATTTTCACTTTACTAATATGTCGATTTTTTGCTTGTTTCTGCAAAAATTCAATATCCACTATTTGTAACTGTACCGCTCTAGCGATTAAAACAAGCACGCCAATACTCATCACCAGATAGAGCCACTTCCTGCGGCTGGAAAAGTTTTGTTTCATTTGCTTAGGCTTCAACATAGTTAAAGCTTAATATAAACAATCGCTTTTCTATCCAGCGTCATTAATTTCATTTTTTTACGTGCAATCCTTTCAACCCTATTGTGTCCAGAGAGCATTTTTTCTTCCAAAACCAAGCGCTCCCAGCTCACCTCTAAACGATCTAAGGTGTGCTCTGCTTTCTGTATTGCTATAAATGCTTTCCTAGATTCATACTTACTATAAATAACCTCTAGTCCTGAAAGCATAAAAATCAATAGCAAAGCAAAGACAAGCAGTTTACTCATTATTTATTTGCGTTCTGCTACACGCATAACGGCACTGCGCGCTCTTGGGTTATCCTTTAATTCATCTTGCCCAGACTTAATCGCACGACCGCACTTCTTTAAACGTAATAAAGCTTCTTCTCCAGCTAACATCGGCAACTTAGAGTCGGTATATCGACCTCTTGACTCATCTCTAATAAATCGTTTAACAATTCGATCTTCAAGTGAATGAAAGGAAATAACCGCCATTCTGCCATCTGCATTTAAAATATTAACTGCTTGTTCCAGTACTTCAGTAATTTCTTCCAATTCACGATTGACAGCAATTCTCACCGCCTGAAAACTTCGTGTTGCAGGGTGTTTATGCTTTTCCTTAAAAGGGATCGCCTCTACTACCAAATCAGAAAACTGTTTTGTGGTTTCCAACTTCTTTTCTAATCGCTGAGTAACAACTGCATTAGCGATACGTCGTGCAAACTTTTCTTCACCATAGTCAAACAGCACCTGCACCAAGTCATCCTCAGAAACCGTTGCCAACCAATCAGCGGCGGATAATCCGGTACTACAATCCATACGCATATCTAGCGGACCATTACGCATAAAGCTAAATCCACGCTCCGCATCATCCAGCTGTGGTGATGAAACACCAAAATCCATTAATACGCCATCTACCTTCCCAAGCCAGCCACGCTTCTCAACGACATTTTTCAGCTCAGAAAAACAACAATGCTCTAATTCAAAACGCGAATCTTTTAACATTGTTTGTGCAAGTTCAGATTGAATTGCATCTAAATCTCTATCTAAAGACAACAATCTCCCCTCTGGACCTAAAGCTTGCAATATTCCATTGCTATGCCCACCTCGCCCAAAAGTGCAATCCACATAAATTCCATCAGGTTTGATTCTTAATTCGTGTAACGCTTCGTTATACAGTACCGGCAAATGCATCATTTTTGTCATTAAAATGGAATCCCATCTAATGTATCCAAACCGTCATCGTCATCACTTTCCATCCACTCAGTTTCTTTCGCTTTCCAAGCGGCTTCATCCCAAATTTCAAATTTATTTAGTTGGCCTACTAGCATCATTTTTTTATCCATCCCTGAAAACTCACGTAATTTATCCGATAATAATAAACGCCCTTGTTTATCCATAACTGTTTCTGTCGCATTTCCTATTAAAAAACGCTTTAACTTTACGGTTATTTTATTCATCGCGGGCAAGCCATTAATAGAGCGTTCTAATGCCTCCCACTCAGGCAAAGGGTACAGCCATAAGCAACCAGGTTCACCAACACCTTTTTCATTAATAGCGATGGTCACAACCATCTGACTATCGCAGCATTCATCTAGTTCTTCACGGTATCGGGTAGGGATTGCAAAACGACCTTTTACATCCAAATTAATGGCGGTTACACCTCGAAACATTGCCCGCCTCCCTTTCACTTAGAATTAACACCAAAAAAAACTACTTTTCACCACTTTTCACCACTCGTGATTCAATAATAATTCTCTTACATTTTTTAGTCAAGGCGGTTTCCAGATTAAATTATCTTATCCCTACAATCACTTAGGTATTTTTTTACCACTCAGAAATCCCCGTCATTTGAGCCAAAAAATAACAATACCTTTCAGTTTCTTATTTTTATAAGTTAATGTAATTTCTAGTTATGCTATATGTGTTTTTACTTATATAAAAAATCCCCTCACCCGCACTACTTGCAACTTATCTTCAGGCAATAAAAAAGCCCATAAATTGGCAATAAAATTGCAACTTACGGGCCTTAGAAAAAGCGAATTTCAGGCTTAATCAGCCAGGAAAATATTACATATTACTACCACATTTACCTTCACCACACTTACCTTCCATGCTTTTATCCATGCCTTTTTTTGCATTTGGCATCGGTTTATTTCCAGCGCATTTTCCTTCTACTGTTTTTTCTAATGCTCCTTTCGGCGTCATGCTTGCACCACATTTACCTTCACCACAAGCACCGTCTTTCATTTTTACAGCGGTTTTTTTAGTATCCGCTTTCGCCATTTGCATATAACCTTGTTCTAATTCATTTAAAGAAAAAGGATTAGTTTCTAAGTTAGCTATTTCATCTGCATTAACAACATTAGCTGTTAATCCTGCAAATAAACTTGTTCCTACTGCTATTGCTAAAGGTGCTTTTTTCATAGTCATTTTCTTTCCTATTTATATGAGATTTAATTTATTAAAAAGATAGTTGCCAACCCAAGGAAGGACATAAAACCGATCACATCGGTTACGGTTGTTAATAACACACCACCAGCCAATGCAGGGTCAATACCTTTTTTCTGTAAAAATAGAGGAATTAATACCCCCGCCAAAGAGGCACAACATAGATTAATAATCATCGCACCACCTAACATCAGACCCAAGCCCCAGTTAGAAAACCATACCGCAGCGAGCGTTGCTACTACTATAGACCATACCACACCATTCACCGCACCAATAACCAACTCTTTCCCTAAGAACTTCATTGAGTTAGATGAACTAATTTGATGTAACGCCAAGCCTCTAATCACTAGTGTTAAGGTTTGACTTCCTGCAATTCCACCCATACTTGCCACAATCGGCATTAACACAGCCAAGGCTACAATTTGCTCAATCGTTGCTTCGAATAACCCAATCACCCAAGAAGCTAAAAAGGCAGTAAATAAATTAACAGCTAGCCATACCGCACGCTTTCTAGCGCTGACTAATACAGGGGAAAACAAGTCATGCTCTTCATCTAAACCTGCTGAACTTAAAACCACATGCTCAGCTTCATCCTTAACAATATCCAGCACATCATCAATACACACTCGCCCCTTTACAAGGCTTTGCTCATCAACAACAGCAGCAGATAATATTTCTTTCTGCTCAAACAATAAAGCAACGTCGGTTACCGCCATATTAAGTGGAATTGCTTTTTCTGATGACATCAAAGTTGACACAATCTGGTTAGTATCATGATTCAATAACGTAGCAACTGCCAACATTCCTCTATACTGATTAGAGGAATCAACAACAATCAAGCTATCCATATTATTCGCTATCTTAACTTGCTCACGCAAATAGCTTAGAACCTGATCAACCGTTAAATTCTCTTGGATCGTCAGCACATCCAAACTCATAACACCCGCTGCAGTGCGCCCGTCATAAGATAGGGACATCTCAAGTCGACTATCGCCTTTTTTCTCTAATATTTTCTCACGCACATCAGCAGGGAAATCACCTACCAATACTGACAGATCATTAATATCTAAAGTATTTGTCGCATCAATTAAGTGTGTAGCCGTTGCTTGTTCAATCAGCCCCGTACGCACCTCACCTTGCAGGATAACTAACACAGCGCCCATCATTTCAGGAGAAATAATACTCCAAATTTTATTTCTATAATCAATCGGTAAAGAACTGAGCAATAACGCAATTTCTGCCGGATACAGACCATTTAAATGCCCACGCGCATCGTAAAGTGCATTATTATCCAAATCATTGATGATTTGCTCTAAATGTAGATCTGACTGCTCTTGCGCTATGCTTGCTGACATACGTATCCTTTTTTGTTGCGATTGCTCAATAAATCGTTGCTAAGCTTAATCTCATTTAAAAACAAGGGAAGTATAACTTTCAACTTAATGAAGAAATAATACTTACGCTGCTTTCAATTTGAATCTTATTAATTTTTCACCATCACTTTAATAATGGCCGTTTGATAATCATCAATATTATCAAACGGCCTAAATCATTAAGCTCTTGCTGCTGATTTTTCTTTATGCTTTATAACCTGACGGTCTAGTTTATCAACCATATGATCAATTGCAGTGTACATATTTTCTTGTGTATCTTCAGCAAATAATTTTGCACCACTAACCTGTACTGTTGCTTCTGCTTTTTGCGCTAATTTTTCAACAGTTAAAATGACGTGAACATCCACAACATTATCAAAATGACGTTTTAGCTTGCCAATTTTCTCTTCAACGTGTTGTTTCATTGCGTCTGTTACTTCTACGTGATGACCTGTTATGCTAACTTGCATATCCTTCTCCTAATTAATGCTTAGATAAAATAATTGTGTATTGTACTACTTTCTTACAAAAGCCGCTTTCTTTGGCTTGATGACGGAATAGAGCTTGCTTCGCGATACTTAGCAATCGTTCGCCTTGCAACATTTATTCCTTTCTCTTTTAGTAATTCCGCTATTTTATTATCACTTAACGGTTTTACTGGGTTTTCATTACTCACTAACTCTTTTATAAATGCCCGAATAGCGATAGCCGAACACTCCCCTCCCTCTGCTGTTGACACATGGCTAGAGAAAAAATATTTAAATTCAATAACGCCATTAGGTAGATGCATATATTTTTGTGTCGTCACTCGGGAAATAGTGGACTCATGCAACTCCAGTTCTTCAGCAATATCCCTGAGCACCATAGGCCGCATCGCAATAGCGCCATGCTCAAGAAATTCAGTTTGCTTTTCAACAATACTTTGCGCAACACGTAGCAATGTATCATTCCTACTATGTAAACTCTTAATAAACCAACGCGCTTCCTGCAAATGCTCCTTCATACTGGTATTATCTTTACTATTATCAGCGCGCTTAATTAGTCCCGAATAAAAAGGATTCACTCGTAATCTAGGTGAAATATCAGGGTTTAACTCAACTCGCCACTGCCCTTCTATTTTACTCACAAATACATCTGGAACGACATACTCTGATACTTTAACTGCAATAGACTCGCCTGGTCTAGGATCCAGCGAGCGTATTAAAGCAATCACTTTCGCTAGCTTAGACTCAGAAAGTGCCATTTTTTTCATTAACTTAGCACTTTCTTGTGTGGCTAATAAATCCAAAAATCGCTCTACCAATTCCAAAGCTTCCGTTTTATAGGGCGTTGTATCTGCAAGTTGCTTTAACTGTATAGCCAGGCAATCTTGGATATTTTCCCCCGCAACGCCTGGCGGATCAAATTGTTGAATGCGATGTAAAATCGCATAAACTTCCTCAAGTCCAAGCTCATCCAACTGTAATGACATGCTTTGATGAATATCTTCAACACCCGTGCCCAGCAATCCACTGTTATCAATCGCATCAATAATAGACACCGCTAGCGCGCGATCTCTCTCAGAAAAGGGCAGCATCTCCATTTGCCAAATCAAATGATCCTGTAAATTTTCCGCTTTACTACGCTGAGTTTCAAAATCAGGAAAGTCATTATCAGGTACGGCTGCCGTCCCCATTTGAACGGATTCAAACACATCATCCCAAGAACTATCTGTTGGCAGCTCATCAGGGATATCCGTTTGTGATCCCTCACTTTTTATTTGATCACTAACATCGACTTTATTTTCAACGATGCTTTGCTCCGAAGAAGAGTAATCCTCATCTTCCACTTCCAACATCATATTAGAATCTAAAACTTGCTGTATTTCTTGCTGCAAATCAAGCGTGGACAGTTGCAACAACTTAATCGCTTGCTGCAACTGCGGTGTCATCGATAATTGTTGCCCCATTCGGAGCTGCAACGACTGTTTCACTTAGCTACCATCACAAATAAAATACTGTATTTTTTCATCATTATAAACTGAAATTCTCACCTAAATAGACTCGCCGCACTTCTTCATTCGCCACAATTTCAGTCGAACTCCCCTCTGCAATCACTTGCCCTGCATTGAGTATATAAGCCCTATCACAAATACCCAGCGTTTCTCTAACATTATGCTCTGTAATCAGCACACCAATATTACGTTCTTTCAAATGCGAAATAATTTCCTGTATTTCCAGAACCGAAAGGGGATCAACCCCAGCAAAAGGCTCATCTAATAAAATAAATTCAGGGTCAGTCGCCAAAGCACGTGCAATTTCCACTCGCCGTCTTTCTCCTCCTGACAAGCCCATACCTATATTGTCACGTATATGTGTAATACTAAACTCTTCAAGCAATTCATCAACAATAATTTCACGCTGCGCTTTAGAAAGCTCTTTACGCAATTCCAAAACAGCACGTAAATTATCCGCCACACTCAGCTTTCTAAAAACTGACGCCTCTTGCGGTAAATAACCGATCCCTAGTCTTGCCCTTTCATGCATAGGATATAAAGTGACATCCTTATCATCGTAAAATATTTGCCCTGAATCTGCCTTAACCAAGCCTACTAACATATAAAAACTGGTGGTCTTTCCTGCACCATTCGGCCCCAACAAGCCGACAATTTCATTACTATGCACGGTCAAAGAGACATTACTAACGACCGTACGCTTACCGTAAACTTTGCCTATATTTTTAGCCGTTAATACTGTCATTACTTTTTATCGTCTTCATTGCTGGGTTGTAAAGTGACATGCACACGCTTATTAGACAGCGTAGTATCACCTGCTTTTATCACTTCACTTATGCGATCATATTCTATATATTCGCTTGCTGTTTTATTCCCACCCTGCCACACAATAGCTTTACCTCTTAATATAACCAATTGCGTTGCGGGAAAATAATCCACTTTTTCACCCACGCCATGTAAATCTTCCTTGTCTAACTCAGGCGTTTGCTTAATTTTTACTAGATTGCCTGTTGCGATCATTTTTTCAATTTCACGCTGGCTATCCATATAGATATTAACCTGGTCAGCCTCCATACGAAAGCTACCTTGAATGATAATCACATCACCTGTATAGACACTAATCCCTTCTTTATCATCTAAAAAGCCGGAATTAGACTCCACGGTGATAGGTTCTTTTGTATCGCCTTCTAGCGCATGCACAACAGGTAAAACCAGAGCTAAACTAAAAAATATCGCTATTAGCTTTTTATTTATAAACATGTCGCCCTCTTACTTGTGCCAATAAATCTAGTCGCATAGGTGCCTGATAATATAACTGCATTCCAATCCCTGACAAAATATCCGTCTCCGTTACCAATTCAGCCCACTCAGCAGTTTCTGCATAATGTTTATTCGGTTCAAGCACTAAATTTGTAGTTTTTATATTCAGTCGATCAATAGGGTCGTTCACCACCTTATCAATAGTCACTTTACCATTTAAAAATAGTTTATCACCACTATCTAAAACAATACCTGTTTCTGAATGCGTCACCCACGCAGGTTCACTGAGTGTATAACTGGTATTCACGGGTTTTATCAATTCTATTTCAGACATATCACGATAATGTACTGCATAATCGGCAGCCAATTTATTATCCGGCAGCCCCAATTCATCCATCTGTAACTTTGTATAATTCACAGAAAAATAATCAACATCATGCTTAGCAACACCCACTGATTCAATACTAATGGTTTCAGGTACTTTTTTAAGTAACCACATAGAAGACAGTGCAATAATTAATAAGCTAATGAAGCCTTTGTAATTTTGAATCATGATTTAAGTTTTAAAGGACTCAACCATTAACTGCATTTTATCTTGTGCCTGCAAAATAAAATCGCACACTTCACGCACAGCGCCTTTTCCACCACACTGCTCAGTCTGCCAATCAACATAAGGTAAAACTTGTTCATTGGCATTACGCACTGCAATAGCAAATCCTACTCGCATAAAAACAGGCAAATCGATTAAATCATCACCAACATGCGCTACTTCATCTGCTGAACAGCCTGTTTTATACAGTATTTCTTCGATGGCCAAGCTTTTATCTAACTGCCCTAAATACACCATTTTAATGCCTAACATTTCCATTCTTAAGGCGACAGGCTTAGACGCTCGACCAGAAATTACTGCAATTTGAATTCCGGCTTTTTGCATCACTCGAATACCCAGTCCATCCTGTACATTAAATCCTTTGTACTCATTGCCTTTATTGTCAAAAAACAAAGTGCCATCGGTTAAAACGCCATCCACATCTAAAACCAGTACTTTAATTTTTTTAGCTTTTTCGATCCGACTCTGCATAATACCTATTTCCCTAACGTCTAACGGTGAATTTCTTTATTCTGTGATGTAAAACAAACTATATAAGCGTGCTTTGATAAATCATCCACTGATAATAAAGATACGCAGATAATAAGCCGGCACCTTCCCAGCGACTAATTCCCCCCACCTTCTTAAAGCTCGCACCCAAAATAAACAGCACCGCTGTAAACCCTAATAAAACAGGAAAATCTCTCTCAAGAACACTAGCCTCAACCAAGCCCGGGGCAATCAATGCAGGTAAAGAGTAAACCGCTAAAAGGTTATAAACATTAGAGCCAATCACATTGCCAATCGCTAAATCATCCTCGCCTTTCAACACACTACTAATAGACGCCGCAAGCTCTGGTAAACTCGTTCCTAAAGCAACAATCGTTAAACCGATCACCAAATCGCTCACACCCATCGCATGCGCAATATTCACTGCTGCCCAAACTAGCACTTTAGAACTCAACAATAAGCCAACCAAGCCGCCGATTAAAAATAGCCATGCTTTAGTATTCGACATTTCATCAGCAACTTCACTTTCTATTTCTTGCGCCAAAACGTCTTTATTTTCTCGGGCTAGCATCGCAGTCTGAATTAACCAATAAAGAAAAACAGCTAAGGTAGACAGCATAAGAATGCCATCGACAACACTTAAGCCATCAAAAGCCAACACATAGCAAAAAATACTGATCGCCATTAAAACCGGAAGCTCGCGTTTTAATAGTCCTGAATGAAAAGCCAAAGGCGCTATTAAGGCCGTACAACCTAAAATTAAACCCATATTAGCAATATTAGATCCAATGGCATTACCAATCGCTAAACCTGGGTTCCCCTGCAAAGAGGCAATAGAAGATACAAGAATTTCGGGTGCAGATGTGCCTAAACCAACAATCGTCAAACCAATTAATAAAGGCGAAACACCAAAGTTTTTAGCGATGGCAGATGCACCATCCACAAACCAGTCTGCGGCATAAACTAAAACAACTAGCCCTAAAGCTAAAACAAGATAATCCATCGAAAATTTTATGTTGGTTTAAAAATTGCTTATTGTGCCATAAAAAAGGCGGTGATACCTCAATCACTTGAGCTATCACCGCCTTTTATAGAAAAAATTTTTTATTTTGTTAATTGATAAGCATTATTTAAGTATCTTGCACTACAATTTTAGGAAATTTACTGCTAAAGTCTTTACTTTTTAAGGCTAATTTAGCGGACATTTTGCGTGCTATTTCACGATAAATTTCAGCGGGGCGACTATCAGGTATTGCAACCACTGTTGGGCGACCAGAGTCTGCAAATTCACGAATTTGTTTATCTAAAGGCAAGGAACCTAATAATTCTAGGCCGTTTTTCTCTGCCATTGCCACACCACCGCCTTCGCCAAAAATAGCGTCTTCATGGCCGCAATTACTACAAATATGCATGCTCATATTTTCAATAATTCCTAAAACGGGTACATTCACTTTCTCAAACATACCTAAGCCACGCTGTGCATCAATCAATGCAATATCTTGTGGCGTAGTAACGACCACAGCACCACTCACAGGGATGTTCTGAGACAATGTTAGTTGAATATCTCCAGTACCTGGTGGTAAATCAACGATTAAATAATCGAGATTATCCCAGTTAGTATCATTTAATAACTGTTGTAATGCACTAGTGACCATCGGGCCACGCCAGATCATCGGTTGATCTGCATCAATTAAGTAACCAATAGAAATCGTTTGTATGCCATAAGATACTTTAGGCATCATGGTTTTATTGTCTTGGCTGTCAGGATAGCCAGATAAACCTAACATCATGGGAATACTTGGCCCGTAGATATCAGCATCTAAAATTCCGACGCGAGCACCTTCCGCAGCAAGCGCTAGAGCTAAATTAACGGACGTTGTAGATTTACCCACTCCGCCTTTGCCAGAAGCGACAGCAACAATATTTTTTATATTTTCAATTGGCTTTAAGGAGTTTTGTACGCCATGCGCAACAATATTAACACTCACAACCACTTCGACTGATTCAACGCCCTCTAAAGACTGAATTTTATCGCTAATCTGCTGTTTAAAGCCTTCAATAAAGCTTTTTGCTGGATAGCCTAGTTCAATTTTTAATTCTACACGTCCCTTTTCAACACTTAGAAACTTAACCGACTTAGCTGTAACTAAGTCTGTATTAACATTGGGATCAATAATATTTTTTAATAAATCTTCTATTTGCTGTTTTTCAATCATAATTCTCTAATTTCCATTCGTTGGATCGCTCTCACAATAACCTAGTATTTTACTTGGTTATTGTGTGTCATTCTAGTTTTAAGCCATTTAAGTGCTTGCTTTCGGAATAATACGCTATTTTATGACATAATATACGGCTATTTTAGTTCCTTACTTTTACTTGTTATTTTCTTTTATGTCAGATAGAAAAATCCTTATCACCAGTGCTCTGCCGTATGCTAACGGCCCTATTCACCTTGGCCATTTAGTTGAATATATTCAAACTGATATTTGGGCTCGTTTTCAAAAAAAACGCGGCAATCAATGTCATTATGTTTGTGCGGATGATACCCACGGCACACCGATTATGCTTAAGGCAGATCGCGAAGGAATAACACCTGAAGAACTTATTGCTCAGGTTGGCAAAGAGCATTTACAGGATTTCACTGAGTTTGGCGTTGCTTTCGATAACTATCACAGTACACACTCTGAAGAAAATAAGCATTTTTCGAGCTTAATTTATACTCGTTTACGTGATGGTGGGCATATAAGCTCACGCACCATTACGCAAGCTTACGATCCTAAAAAGGAAATGTTTTTGCCTGATCGCTTCATCAAGGGTGACTGCCCAAAATGTGATGCAAAAGATCAATACGGTGATAATTGTGAGGTCTGCGGCGCTACTTATTCGCCTATTGAACTTAAAAATGCGGTCTCGGCTGTCTCTGGTGAAAAACCAATAGAAAAAGACTCTGAACATTACTTTTTCAACCTCGCTGACTTTAACGACATGTTAAAAATATGGACTACGGAAGACCACTTACAATCCGAAGTGAGTAATAAACTCGCAGAATGGCTAGAAGGCGGCTTACAAGATTGGGATATTTCTCGCGATGCGCCTTATTTTGGTTTTGAAATTCCCGATGCACCAGGAAAATTCTTTTATGTTTGGCTCGATGCCCCTGTTGGCTATATGGCTAGCTTTAAAAATCTTTGTGATAAACAAGATTTAGATTTTGATGAATACTGGGCGAAAGACAGTAAAACTGAGCTTTACCATTTCATTGGTAAAGATATCATTTATTTTCACGCCTTATTCTGGCCTGCCATGCTAGATGGTGCCAACTTCCGTACGCCTAGCGCAGTTTTTGCACATGGTTTCTTAACGGTTAATGGCGAAAAAATGTCTAAATCTCGTGGTACGTTTATTAAAGCGCGCACCTATTTAGATCATTTAGATCCTGAATATCTACGCTATTACTTTGCAGCTAAACTTAGCGCGGGTATTGATGATATCGACTTAAATTTTGAAGATTTCACCTTACGCGTGAATTCCGATTTAGTCGGTAAAGTAGTTAATATCGCTAGCCGTTGTAGTGGTTTTATTAAAAAACGCTTTGATGGTAAATTATCTGCAAACTGTACCGAGCCTGAGTTGTTTGCGCAATTTATCGGCGCTAGCGATAGTATTGCCGATTTATATGAGACCCGTGAGTACGGTAAAGCGATGCGTGAGATCATGGCGCTTGCTGATAAAGCCAACCAATATATTGATGATAAAAAACCATGGCTAGTAGCAAAAGAAGAAGGTAAAGAGCAAGAACTACATGATATCTGCTCCATGGGTATCAACCTCTTTCGCCTATTAGTCAGCTATTTAAGCCCTGTTTTACCGAAGCTTGCCGCTGATAGTGAAGACTTCTTAAACCTTAGTGCACAAACTTGGATTACGAGCGAAACCACACCACTAGTTAATCATGAAATAAAAGTGTTTAAAGCTCTAATGACGCGCGTTGATGAAACAAAAATTGCGGCAATTGTTGAAGAATCTAAAGATAATTTAGAAAAAATTACTGAGCCAGTTAAGCCAAAATTTGACCCAATTGCTCCTGAAATAGAATTTGATGATTTTGCTAAAATTGATTTACGTATCGCAAAAATTGTTAAAGCAGATCATGTAAAAGGAGCTAATAAATTATTACAACTGACAGTTGATATTGGTGATGAGACTCTGAATGTGTTCGCTGGGATTAAATCCGCCTACGCACCCGAAGATTTAGAAGGCAAATTAACCGTGGTCGTCGCTAACCTGAAACCAAGAAAAATGAAATTTGGCTTATCTGAAGGGATGGTACTTGCTGCGGGACCTGGTGGAGAAGAATTATGGGTACTACATCCTGATGAAGGTGCGGTAGCTGGAATGCGTATAAAATAATTTAGCGCTAAATAAAATAGATCTCCAGATACAAAAAAGGCCTACTAAGTAGGCCTTTTCTTTGTCTGAAACTTAATTAATTAAGCTTCAATTTCAGCTAAACGATTAGCTAATAATTCTTCTAAAGATTCTAATGCTTTTTCAAAGCCTTTAATACCTTCAGCTAATTTTTCAGTAGCCATAGGATCAGCAGCATGCATTTTATCGAATGTTGCTTTATCAACATTGATTTCAGCAATGTCCATCGCTTTAGCAGCTTTAGGGTCTAATTTACGTGGTAAATCGCCTTCAGTCGCTTGTAGCTCAGATAATAGTGCAGGTGCAATTGTTAATAAATCACAACCCGCTAATTCAGTAATTTCAGCTAGGTTACGGAAACTTGCACCCATAACTTCTGTTTTGAAATCGAATTTTTTGTAGTAGTTGTAAATTTCAGTAACTGAAATTACACCTGGATCTTCAGCTGGTGCATAAGAATCACGACCCGTGTCTTTTTTGTACCAATCAAGAATACGACCAACAAATGGAGAAATTAAAGTAATGCCGTTTTCAGCACAAGCGATTGCTTGGTGTAAACCAAATACTAAAGTAAGGTTGGTGTGAATGCCTTCTTCTTCTAAAATTTTAGCTGCTTGAATACCTTCCCAAGTTGCTGCAACTTTAATTAAGATACGGTCACTATCAACACCGGCTGCTTTATACTGTGCGATTAAATCACGACCTTTAGCAACAGTTGCATCTGTATCATAAGATAAACGTGCATCAACTTCTGTAGAAACACGTTGTGGAACGATTTCTAAGATTTTCAAACCAAAAGAAACTGCTAAACGATCAAATGCTAAAGCAGCAACTTCTTTTGAGCTTGCAGAAGCACCTAGGCTTTCGCGTGCAGCAGTTAATGTATCATCAACAATACCTTGATACTCAGGCATTTGTGCTGCTGCAGTAATTAATGATGGGTTTGTTGTTGCATCACGTGGAGTAAATTCTTGAATTGCTCCAATGTTACCTGTATCAGCTACAGCAACAGTCACTGCTTTAAGTTGATCTAATAAATTAGCCATGGTTAGATACCTTATATATTAAAAGTTAAAAATAAAAACAACATATTATTTCTAATATGCCCGTATTTGAATTAGCTAAGATTTAGCCACAATAAAATTAATTTTTTTGATTTCCGCAAAGCGAATATTGATGCTTTTGGATATACTTAGAGAACATAAAAACAAAATCTATTTTCTTTAATTATCATTAAGGAAAATAGATCTAATTGAACAAACCAGAAGCTATAGTGCTTATCACTTTCGTAACCCACCGAAAGTGATAAAGACAATAGTGTTCAAACAATGATAACTGTTATAAGAATTAGTTATGCAACTGCTTGTTTATCAGAGACTGCTTTTTTAGCAAGATATTTTGCTACACGACTTGTTAACATCGTTGGCTTACTTGCTAAGTATTTAGTAACGCTTGATTCAGGCAAAATAACAACTTTAGGTTTATTCTTATCAGCCAGTGATTTGCTGATCACATAACGATCAACACTACTTACTTTAGCATCAATACGATTTGATAAATATTTAGAAACGCCTGTAGTAGCAGGTTTGCTACTAACTACGTCAGCTAAATACTTTGCAACACCAGAAAGCTTTTGCTCCTCTTGTTGCGCTGCATTGATTTGATTTTGACTATCAACATACTTAGCGACACCACTTAGTTCTTTATCTTCAGCACTCATCAAGCTCTCCTCGGATTGTCTCAGTTCAATTTTTGCATTAACTCGAGTATTTATCGCATTCTTTTCCTCACTAGTCAACTCAAGCTCAGCTGAATTACGTTCTTGCAAATACGCATCTACTCGACTTAACTTTTTAGAGCTCGTACCCGATGTATTATTCGTACTATTTTGAGATTCTAAATATCTAGCAACGCCTGATTTACCGTCACTAACGACAACTTCATCACGATAAACATTTTGACGCACTTGCTTCTTAGGGAAAATCTTTGATAAAAAACTCATTGTTTTATCCTTTGTTACGCATATATTTTTCAACACCAGTTGTTTTTTCAGCCGCCGCTCTTTTAGCCTCAACAACACGTTTTGCAACATATTTAGCAACACCTGATTTTGGCTCAGGTTGGTTTGCTTCTAAATATTTCGCTACACCTGAAATCTTAGGCGCTTTATTTTGTATGTACTTAGCAACACCTGTTGGACCTTCAGGGTAGTTATTCACAGCAGTTTTTGAAGCTGCTTTTTTACGATATAAAAACACGGCAGCAGCTAATATAATCAAACCAAATAATGGCGTCATATCAGCATCTTCAGATGCTTCTGCTGTGCCAGTTACATCAGCGCTTGAACTTGCTTCACTATTTGAAGAAGCAGTTTTTGCTGTGTTTGGAGTATTTGAAACTGTCGTATTATGTTTATACTCAGTATCTTGGAATAGTACTTCAGGTTTAAAAGTTGCTGCAGGATAATTACTATCATCTGCTGCTTTTTCACCAAATGAAGCTGCAGAACTAGTAGTCGCTCCGCTATGTTTGTATTCTGAATCCTGAAATACAACTTTAGGTTGAAAATCAGCCGCAGGGTATTTTTCACCCGCGCTTACAACTGAACTTACAAGTAATAAGGCAGTAAATATGCCTTTTTTTAAATTATTATTTTTCACGCAATCCACCTTTTCATCGTAAGAAACGAATGACCACTGATTAATTATTTATCTCTCAGCGGCCACCCGAAATTAGATACTTAAAGTATCTATATTAGCTTACTTTAGAATTACAATACGTCTTTAACTGTTTTAACAACGTTATCAACTGTAAAACCAAAGTGTTCCATTAGTACGCCACCTGGTGCAGATTCACCAAAAGTGTCAATACCAACTACACCGCCTTCTAAACCAACATATTTGCGCCAGAAATCAGTAACACCTGCTTCAACAGCAACGCGTTTAACACCTGGAATTAATACGCTATCTTTATAAGCTTGATCTTGACGATCAAAGACATTAGTTGATGGCATAGAAACAACGCGAGCATTGATTCCATCAGCAGCAAGCACTGCTTGTGCTTTAGCAGCTAAATCAACTTCAGAACCTGTAGCAATTAAAATAACATCTGCAGTTCCTTTAGCTTCTATTAATACATAAGCACCTTTGCGCATTGCATCGAAATCAGCAGCAGCATGTTTACGTCCAGGAATACCTTGACGACTTAATACTAAGCTAGATGGTCCATCTAAACGTTCAACAGAAGCAGTCCATGCAACAGCAACTTCAACTGAATCAGCAGGACGCCATACATCCATATTAGGAATTAAACGCATTGCAGATGTATTTTCAATAGGCTGATGCGTTGGTCCGTCTTCACCCTGACCGATAGAGTCATGAGTTAATACTGCAACTGTGCGAATTTTCATCAATGCAGCCATACGGAATGCACTTTTCGCATAATCAGAGAACATATGGAATGTTCCACCGAATGGCATTAAACCACCGTGAAGAGCCATACCGTTCATGATTGCATACATACCGAATTCACGTACACCGTAAGAAATGTAGTTTCCATTTTCTTTACCGCTAACGTGTTTGAAATCTGCACAACTAGTTAAGTTAGAACCAGTTAAATCAGCAGATCCACCTAAAAATTCAGGTAATACTGGAGCTAACGCAGCAATTGTTTTTTGTGATGCTTGACGAGACGCTAAAGACTCTGCTTTTTCGTTTGTTTCAGCAATGATTGCATCAGTTGCTGATTTCCAGTTAGCTGGTAATTCATTCGCCATACGACGTTTGAATTCTGCTGCTAATTCTGGAAATGCTTTTGCATAAGCTGCAAATTTAGTATCCCAAGCAGCTTCTTTCTCTGCGCCTGCGGCTTTTGCATCCCAACCCGCATAAACATCAGCAGGAATTTCAAATGGAGCTGAATCCCATCCTAGTTCTTTACGTGTTAATGCAACTTCTTCGTCACCTAATGCAGCACCGTGACAGTCATGGCTACCGCTTTTATTTGGTGAACCAAAACCAATAATTGTTTTGCAACAAATTAGTGTTGGTTTATCTGTTACTTTTTTCGCTTCTACAACCGCAGCGTTAATTGCATCGGCATCATGTCCGTCTACAGAAATAACATGCCATTGGTATGCTTCGAAACGTTTAACTGTATCGTCTGTGTACCAACCATCGATGTGACCATCAATAGAGATGTTGTTGTCATCCCAGAAAGCGATTAAGTTACCTAAACCCCATGTACCCGCTAAAGAGCACGCTTCATGAGAGATGCCTTCCATCAAACAACCATCACCTAAAAATACATACGTATTATGATCAACAATATCATGACCAGGGCGGTTAAATTCGGCAGCTAATAACTTTTCAGCCATTGCAAAACCAACACCGTTAGTAATACCTTGTCCTAATGGGCCAGTTGTTGTTTCAATACCAGGAGCATAGCTATACTCTGGATGTCCCGCACATTTAGAATGTAATTGACGGAATGTTTTTAACTCATCCATAGGCAGGTCGTAGCCTGACAAATGTAATAATGAGTAAATTAACATAGATCCATGACCGTTTGATAGTACAAATCTATCACGATCTGCCCATTCTGGGTTCGTAGGGTTATGTTTTAAATGATCATTCCATAATACTTCTGCAATATCAGCCATTCCCATTGGTGCGCCTGGGTGACCTGATTTAGCTTTTTGTACGGCATCCATGCTTAAAGCGCGTATGGCGTTCGCAAGATTTCTACGCGAAGACATATTCTTCTCCTGATTTTATAAATTAGTAAACGTAAAAAAGACATGAAGATTTCTTCATGTCTATTCGTAATTCTTTTGGTTAACAGTAAAAAACGAGTAGCTTTAGCCACTCGTTTTCTTATTGCTATTCCATGTTAGCGTGTCTATCTTTCATTTTTTCTTCTGGAATACCTTTCTCCCAGATCAAATGAGCAACAACAGCTTCTAAGAAACATAAGGTAGATAGTTCAAACACTGTTCCCATTGGCATACCTTTCACTGTTGTATACAGTTCTTGCTTACCAACTTGAAATACACCATCAGCTAAGTCGCCGATAGTGGACTCTGCTTTTGAACAAATCAATACAATTTTTGCACCCACACTTTTTGCTTTCTTTGTGAATGCTACTAATTGCTCTGTTTCCCCAGATCCTGAAATGATAATTAATAAATCACCATTTTTGATACTAGGAGTAACAATTTCACCTACCATGCTAACATCGTAACCACTATGCATTAAACGCATACCTAAGAAGTTACCGACTAACTTTGAGCGACCTGCGCCAGAGATAAAAATTCTCCGAGCATCATCAAACATTGCAGTCATCTGTTCTGCATAAGCAAGATCAGTCGCATCAAGAATTTCTGAAATCTTATTAACGACTAATTGCTGATTTTCTTGTTGCCACATATTGATACCCGCCTTTATGCAGCGTCAACTAATTCACGAATCTCACGTGCTGCTTCAGCAGGAGATGCTGCGCCGTAGATAGCTGCACCAACAACAATGATGTCTGCGCCAGCACGAACTACGTCTTGTACTGTAGCCTGGTTAATACCACCAGCTACTGATACACGTACGTTTAAGCCTAAGTCAGCAATTAATGCTAAATCATCAAAAGGTGTGTGGCCAGCTGCTTGTGCATCTAGACCTGTGTGAACACCAACGATTTGTGCGCCTGCTGCAACACATTCTCTTGATACTGCTGCTTTATCTGCAACATTGATTAAATCAATTTGTGCTTCTGCACCGCTTGCATTAGCTGCACCGATAACACCTTCACATGTAGCTAAACCTGAAACACCTAGTACTGTACAGATATCTGCACCAGCTTCGTAGAATGGTGCAGCTTCGTAGCCACCCGCATCCATTGTTTTAAGGTCAACTAAAAGTAATTTATTAGGAAATCTAGCTCTTAATTCTTTTACTAAGTTAATGCCATTATGTTTGATACATGGTGTACCGATTTCAAAGATATCAACTGAATCTGCAACTTGCTCTGCAAGTGCTACTGTTGCGTCGAAATCTAATGAATCTAATGCCATTTGAATTAATGGTGTTGCCATGTTAATACTCCAATTTAGTTATAATTTTGGGACATACTTTTATTTTTATGCGAACAGAACTTTAAATCAGAATACTGACTTATGTCAATCTCTATTGGCATTTAAAGCTTATACCCTACACTTCTTCATTTCTTTATACTGCCATAGCCACTGCTATGGTTTAGCTAAATAAGCCCTCTAGTTACTTGTTTTTTAACTAAAAGGAATTATTATTCTTATTAATAAGCCTTATCACTTATTATCCAGAATATTTATGCGCATTAAACTTAATGTCTATAATGCTTTCTACTTAAAATACTCAAACAATGTGATTATTTTACGCACTTTCTCTATCTTTTGTATTTTTTCTGCTACAGCCGTGCCTTCTTCCTTACGTAACAAGCCCATCAAATAAACATTTTTATTCGTTACATCTACTTTAACTCGGGTCTCATCAATCTCAGAAAACCCTTTCAACTCAATCAATGACTCATTGATTTCTAACGCTAATAACTCATCTTCATGCCGGTCTTGCAAACTGGCAACAGGCACTACTTCAATCTCATTATATATAAGACGTACCGCACTTATGATTCTGATATTCGCTATGATTTTCTCACGTATCATTGGCGTTTCAGCTTCGCCTGTCAACAAAACCCTTGTATTATATACATTAACCTTTATATGCATCTGATCCTTCAACTCACCAAATGCATTGAGCTTAGCTTCTATTTCAGTCGCAATTCTTTTATCTTCTGAAATCACCTCACGGTTGCGCCTATCATGTAAGAATTCAAGTCCCGTAATAGTTGCTATCTGCTTTGCACACCCCGACAAAAGCATCAATAAAATTACAATACCAATTCTTTTCATATCGATTGATTGCCAAATAATTGCGTATCCACTAGATCACACAAACAATGCGTAATAAGCAATTGTGTTTCATTAATTCGATGCGGTGACTGGCTTGGCACTGCTATACAGAGGTCATTTTCATTTAAACTTTCCTCTAAACTCTTATCATTCTCACCTGACAGCAAAATCACAGGAATTCTTTTGTCATGTGCCGCATTAATTAATTTAATTAATCCAATTGCATCTCCTTCTGAAAAATACACTAGCAATACATCATCTGCTTGCCCCAAGGCACGCAACTGCTTAGCATAAATTTCATCATACCCTTGCGAGCTTGCAATTGAACTTATCATTTGCACATCATTAACTAATGATATTGCCGGTAATGACGGCCTTTCCCTTTCGTAACGATTAAGCATCATTGCTACAAAATATTGCACATTTAAAATGGACCCTGCATTTCCACAGCAAAGTACCTTTTTATCTGCTAACAAAGCATTAACCATTTTTTGTGCAGCAAACTCTATATATTCAAGTTTTTCAGCAACAACAATCTGCTGGGTTTGAATATTTTCAGTAATTTGTTGCTGTATATTGTCTTGCAAACTCATCTTTTAAAAAGCATTCCTTATCCATTCTGGCTCATTATTTCCTGTAATCGCTACTACATCAATGCGCACAGGTGATTTGATTTTTTTATTCATAAGGTAATGCTCTGTTGCCGCTATAACCTTATTTTGTTTCATTTTTGTAATACTTTCTAAAGCACCACCATACTGATTATTTTTTCTATACCTTACTTCTACAACCACTAGAAAACCAGCGTCACGCATTAGCAAGTCTAACTCACCTAGCTTACATAAATAGTTACGTGCTACTAATTGCAAGCCTTTACTTAAGAGGTATTGCAAAGCCACCTCTTCGTAATAAGCCCCTTTTTCAGAACTTGTTATTTTACTCACCTACGTGCTGATCAATCTTTATTTGCGGAGCCAGTAGCGCTTCATGCTCAGTGACTAACTGGGCTAAACCATTTTGAAATTTAGCACAAACCAATTTCCGCACGATGACATTCGATTCATTTACCGATAATTCACCTGTTACACCTTGATACTGCATGGTTTTCAGCTTATTCAAATACGGCACAATATCATATGCATCAATACCAAAAGCAATCAAACTGAGAAATTTATCAGGAAACTGCTGCCATGTTGACTGTAAAGCCTGCCTGTTTAGCTCCCCCTGATAAGCCCCTTCAAATAACCACGGAATACTACAAAAACTCACTCCATTGAGATCAATATTTTTGCGTTCATCTTGTTGCCCCGTATAAACACGTGATAAACCATAGACAGCAACATCCTCCGCTCTATTATGATAAAAATGCGGATTAATCAACCTTGCCTGTTGATAATTAGCTACTATAAAAATCACATCTACATCACGCCGTCTACGTGAATTAAACTTCAATCCACCTGCAATATTTTTTAGTTTATTATAGCGATACTCACTTTCTTCAACACTTAACATAGCCTTAATTGGCTCACTAAAATCGCCCATTCTTGAATTAAATTCTTGCACAGCTAATACCTTTCCACCCGCTAATTCCCAAGCATTCTGAAAGTACGTAGCAATACGCACTCCCATCGCACCTTCAGGCGCCAAGATTAATGCATTATTGAGCCCTGCTGATTTTGCTGATTCTACTGCCTGATTAACCTCATCCATAGGATTAAGTGCAAATTGATATATATTTTCACGACTTAATTCTTCAACATAATTTAGCGCTAAAACAGGAACGCTCAATTTTCCTAATTGAGATAACTCCGCCACTTTTACTTTATTTAAGGGACCAATAATAAGCTCTGCACCATCAGCTTCCGCTTGTTGATACACCAAATCAACCGCTTGCACCTCGGTATCATAAAAACGCAGATTAGGTCGTAACGCCTCATCTTGTTGATAATAAGCCGCCATAAAACCTTCTTTGATCACCTTTGCATGTTCCGCATACACGCCCGACTCAGGTAAAAAAACTGCTATGTTTCTAATATTTTCGACTGTTAATTGCGTATTTATAAAGTAACCTGACGCAATCAACTCATGAGCAGAGTGAAATAAATACCGCCCTTGCCATTGATTGATAAGATTTTCAAATTCAGCTGTACCTTTCAGTTCTCGCCTACTGATGATTGCTAAATCCAACCAGCCTAAATAAGTTTCCACCGGAGATAGTGCTATTTGCTCTTCTAGCAAATTAAGTGGCAATAATTCCAGCAATGCCATAATGGCTTTCTGATTGCGTAACTTGTCTTCATTTTTAACTAAAAGACTACCTAGGATAATACGTTCACGCACACTTTCTATTTTCTCGTCATTCAGAGCATAAGAAAACGCTCTCGCCTCATGATAACTTTGTCTTTGTGCCTGAGTTAAATCAACATAAATCACTAAATGCAAGCGATTAATCGCTTGCTCTGCATCACCATTATTTAAAAAAATCTGCGCATATAAAAGCTGTAACTGGTTACGCTGCTGATTATTTAAGTTATTAACCAGCACTGAATCAGCCAACACCTTAGCTTGTTCATCTTGTCCTGCGTCAAAGCGCGCTTGTGCTGCCTGCAGTTTAAAGAAATTTGCTTGTAATGGCTTTTCATTCGCTAAACGCAAAAATAAATCAGCGGCTTTGCTATAGTCTTTATTTTGCAATAGTTGCGCCGCTTCATAACCCACTTCCTGTGAATTAATGTGCCCCGAATTGCTGGCATTCGGCAGTGAAGCACAACCCGCTAACAACGCAATATATAAAAACGCCCATCGCCCTACATTCTCTCTCAAAAATAACACGCCAACTCGCCCCATAATAAAATTAACCATCACCGATACTTCACGCTTCTTTGCATACGCGACGTATAATACTACGATTATCCAGCGCCCACTAATTACCTTAGGATTTAACTATGGCCACAGAACAAGGCACCCTTTACGTTATTGCAACCCCTATTGGCAATCTAGCAGACTTTAGCCTACGTGCCATTGAAACCCTCAAAACAGTTGATGTCATTTGCGCTGAGGACACGCGTCACGCAAGAACTTTATTACAACATTATGGCATTACTACGCACTGCATTGCCCTGCACCAACATAACGAAGAACACGCAGCCTCCGGCTTAATCGAAAAAATTAAATCGGGTACTTCAATGGCCATTATTTCTGATGCAGGCACGCCATTAATCAGTGACCCGGGCATGCCTTTAGTGGCCCTAGCACAAGCTGAGGGTATTCATGTATCCCCCGTTCCTGGAGCCTGTGCATTAATTGCTGCTTTATCTGCCTCCGGACTCCCTGTGACACATTTTTCTTTTCTGGGTTTTTTACCGCGCACCTCAAGTTCCAGGCAAATACTATTTAAAGAGCAATTTAATCACGCCACTTATACTTGGGTTTTTTATGAATCTTGCCACCGCATAGAAGCCTGCCTTGAAGATTTAGCTTGCGTACTTCCGGCCGATCATGAAATAGCTATTGCTCGAGAAATTACAAAACTACACGAAACCATTATTAAAAGCAGTATAGAAAAAATACTCACGCTGGTTAAAGAAGATAGCAACATGCGGCGTGGCGAATTTGTTGTAATGGTCACCGGAAGAGTTATCGAGAAAAAACCTGATACGCTTAATGACCATCAGCTAAAAACATTAAGCTTATTATTAGAAGAATGTAGTATAAAAACTGCGGTACATTTAGCCGTTGAAATTACCGGCGCACGGAAAAAACTACTTTACCAAACAGCATTACAGCTATCAGAAAACAATCAATCGTAACCATCACCAAACAAATCAGCTATAATGCTCGGTAGAGTTGGTCAGGCAGTCGCTTTATTACTTGTTTTGCAAATAATACAGAGGAAAGTCCGGGCTCCAAAGAGCAAGATACCAGATAACGTCTGGGAGGCGTGAGCCTACGGAAAGTGCAGCAGAAAATAAACCGCCTGATACTTTCGGGTATTCGGTAAGGGTGAAATGGTGCGGTAAGAGCGCACCGCGTAAAACTGGTAACAGTTGCGGCATGGTAAACCCTATCTGGAGCAAGATCAAATAGAGAAGCAGACGCGCTGCTCGCGCGGCTTCTGGGTAGATCGCTTGAGCTATAAGGTAACTTATAGCCTAGATGAATGGCTGTCCTCGACAAAACCCGGCTTATGACCAACTCTACATTTATTAGCGGCTTTAATTAAGATTCATCTGCTGGTTAGTCTTTTAATCAAACTTACTAAATAAATTATGTCATTCTCTCCGTCACTCGCTGATCGTGAAAAAGCAATTACTGCATTACTGCATTATTGCCATGTGCGTAGCTACCCCAATAAAACTACAATTATTCGCCCTGGCGATACCGGTGACTGCTTACACTATATTATTGAAGGTTCGGTTAGTATCCACGTTGAAGATGATAATAACCATGAACTAATTCTCGCTTATCTAAATAAAAATGACTTTATTGGTGAAGTGGGTGTTTTCAAAGGCTCCGAAATACGCCAAGTTTCAGTTAAGACGCGCTCACAAAGTAAGTTGGCAGAAATTAGCTATGTCCGCATCCATACTTTATTAAAAACTGATTTAGCCCCGTACGCATTAGATTTACTATATTTATTCGGTGAACAACTGTCTTCTCGCCTACTAACTACGAGTAGAAAATATTCAGATTTAGCCTTTATTGATGTTGAAGGCCGTATTGCACATGCTTTAATTGATTTAACCAAAGAACCCGATGCAATTACACACCCCGACGGCATGCAGTTGCATATTACACGCCAAGAAATCGGCCGCATTGTCGGTTGCTCTCGCGAAATGGTCGGCCGTGTATTAAAAGAGATGGAAAACAAAGGTCTTATTTCAGCGCATGGAAAATCTATTGTGGTTTTTGGCACACGCTAAAATTTAAGTTTCCTTCAGACCTTAATCATAAAAATTCGCCTGAAATTCTTGGCGAAATACCTGATGACATTGCTCACAGCTACCTTTTAACTCACTAACAACTGCCCCAACAGTAGATTTATCATCTTTTAACGCCATTTCACCGAGTATTTTTGCAGTTTCGTGCGTTTTCTTATCTAATTTTTTAAACTCCCCCAAGTCCGTATTAATATAAGCAAAAATCCTCAACTTCTCAAATAATCCCGGTGCGGGGTGATCTGCAATGGCCAATGCATTTTGACTCACCAAATCCCAGTCCTGCTTGGCAATCCCTTGTTCAATTTGCTGAATATTACTCTGCATTGCCTGCATAATTTTGCGTAACATCAATGGCTCTTCAGCCGTCTCCGCATAAGCTAAATTAGCCACTAAACTAAGCATAATTAACCCTACTCTACTCGCTACTAACAACTTTCTCATTCACCTACTCCAACTATTTATTTTATTAAAAACTATATTTTATTTCTGAAAACACGCGGCCATTATTTCCAATAGCGCGATAAAAAGGGATTAAACTACTGCCCGCAATATAATGCACAACGCCAGCATTTAAAGAAATAGCATCGGTATATTTATAATCAAGCCACAAACGCTGAAAGCCGCCATCAAAACCAGGGCCAATACCATTACCAAAAGCTAAAGATAATAAATAATTGATTTGTGCATTATCATGATTAAAACTATAAGAAGAGCGAAAAGCCATTTGCATACTGTCTTCACGCACAAAATCAGGAAACACATTTTGCGCAACAGCTTCATCTATACTCATAGTCAACATTTTGTCTTCATAATCAAAAATATGCCGGTTCGCAAATTCAAAAGAAATTACCACATCTTTAATTCCCATATAGTCCACACCAATCAAAGCATCCAATCGATTTTTTCTGCCTGTACTGCGATAATTAATATCTGTTATTAAAGCCAACTCCCCCTTCAACAACCAACTCCCTATAGCAACATTTCCGGCAGTACCAACCATATTAATCAAATCAACGGTACGCACAGGTTCTGTAGCTGAATATTTCACTCCAAAACGATTATCAAAAACACGCGCAAAGTAATAGGACATATCCCAACCGGTAAAATGCCCATCCAAACTTAATGCGTATTGCATATTCCTTCCACTCCAATCATGGCGCTCTCGCTCAGGGAATTTTGCATAAGGAATAGGTGTACCAAAAGTATCACTCGGTCGATAATCACTACCAAAAGCAGGCTCAATTTCCATACGTGGCTCATGGATAATAATGCCGCTCAACCCCCAGTCGCCAAAATAATAATCAAGCCGTGTCATTAATTCACTTAAGCGCTGATCTTCAATATCCACCATACCTGGCGATCGATTATCTAAAGGGTTAATAATATCTGTAATGCGAATAGAATCCGACTTCCCCCAAATAACCTTTTGTCGTCCTACTTTTATATCTAAATTTTTAGTTAATGAACCTTGAATATAGGCATCTTTAATATCTAAAAAATACTCATATCTATCTAAGACTTCATCCGTATATTGCGCTTTATTTTTGATAGCCCATGCACTGTCATACCAAGCAATCGCTTCAATTTTAGAGCGCCAATTATTACTATGCTTCATATCGACAGTAATACCCGCTTTAAGCTTAAGTGCAGATAGCCCGCTAAAATCCATAGGCATATCACCTGGAGCAACTGTACTTTCACTCGATTGCATATAATTATAAGCAAACTGTAAAGCCCCGTAGCCACTGATACGATACCAATCATCGGGCTTATTTTGTATAAGCGGTTTCTCTTGAGGCGCATTACCAGTCACATCTAAGCTATCGAAGCCACTTTCATCTAAATCACTCAACTCATCTTCAATTGGCTCATCAAAACCCGACATAGCCTCATCTAATTCATCAGCATTTAAGCTAAATGAAGAAAGTAGAATGAAAAATAAAAATAGCTTTCTCACCTAAAGACCTTTTTCGATGCGGCGCACAGTAAAGAATGAATCATCTAAATCTTGATTAAATTTCACATCACTCAGTTTTAATACTGTTTTATGCAGTAGTTTTTTGCCTTGAGTGGTTTTCATTTCAACTTCAGTCGCGACCCAAATATCATCAATTAATTCTAACTTTTTTACATCTAAATATTTCTTCTTACCCTTTTCCTGAAGAATATGTAAAGCACGTACCACCACAAAATTATCTTGGCGTACAAACATATACGATTTTTTATAGCCTGTTTCTGCAATCGTCTTTGCTGTTTTAGGCGTACTCTCCATCACCCACACTTTATGTTCACGCACGGTACTTTCTTTAGCAATACGATAGCTATAATCTGATATATCTCGTGTCGTCATATCCGAATAGGTAAAATCAGAACCCATAAAAGAGCTACTTTTATCACTCGATGCAATTCGTTTAGTTTTTTGTAATGCGGGTAAATATAACCACTGATCGTCATCAAGCTTTGACTCATCATAATCATAAGTTAAAAATGCAGTATTGCGCACATCCGCAGGCGATATAAAAAAAATCACATTGTGCGTTGCATTTTCTTTATCCATTGAGTGGTTTTTCATTACTCGAATACGTTGATTGCCATTTTTATCAACCAAGGTCATTTCCATCGTAGAAATTAATTTATCACCATCATCACGCGCATCAACATGCTGTGCAATCTCGTCTGCCGTCAAGGCAAAAGCCATAGTAGGCATTAATAAAAAATAAATTAACGTTATTTGTTTAAGTTTCATTTGATTTCACTCTCAATTAATAAAGAACTAATAATACTTTGTGCAAGCTGCTTACCGACGGGACTCACATTAGACATCGCTAAAGATTGACTACCCTCTTCAGCCGCTAATGCATTTCGTAGAGGAATTGTCGCCACAAATAAATTAATGGTGCCAACAATCATAAAATGCACAATAAGTGGCTCGGTTTTTTTAAATATTTTTTCAGCCTCTCCTTGCTCTAAAATTTGCTTTAACAACAACAAAATTCGCTGCATTTGCTTACGTGCTATGACGGGAAGATTTGTCCCACCTGCCGCCATTTCACGCAGTAAAATTGCAGAAAAACAGGGATTACTTGCACTTTCTTTAGCAAAGGTATCAATATGCACTTCTAATTTAGCTAGCGCACCTGACTCCAGCCCTACTGTCGCTATAATCTTATCTGCAATAGGTACAAATAAAGCTTCTAAACAATGTTCATACAAGGTTATCTTGTCTTTATGGTGATAATAAATACTCGCCTTATTGACTCCACATTGCTCAGCTAAATCATCCATAATCGCGCCCTCATAACCCTGCTCAGCAAATAGACGTGTCGCACTGATTAGGATTTTCTCCGATGTTTTAATTTTTGCCATTTTATTCCTCAGCCTGTTGCTTAGGTTTAACAATCAGCTTTAACATCGCGCCGACTAAAATCAAATCTGCCAGCATCGCAAATAAAACGATCACACCGGTAATCAGCCCAAAATTGTATAAATTATTCATGCTGGCAAACATAAAAACGAAGAAGCCCGAACTTAAAACAATCGAGGTAATAAAAATAGCTCGCCCAGTTGAATTAATTGTTAGCAAGATCGATTCATCAACACTATTAGTTTCGGCATAATAGCGATTAAAATTATGCATAAAATGAATGGTGTCATCCACCACTAATCCAATAGCAATGGTTCCAATTAAGACTGTAAATAAGTCCAGAGGTATATCAAAAATAACCATAAAGGCTATACCCATCATAATCGGTGTTAAATTTGGAAACATACTCAGCAAGCCTAATTTAACACTGCCCAATAACAGCATCATTAAGATTACAATTACCGCAAATGCAATCACATAGCTTTCTGCACTACTGATAATTGATTTGGTAATCGTATCCGCCAATATAGGTAACGTTCCCGTCACTGACGCTGTCGCTAGGCCTTTAAATTCCGTATTTAACATCGCTTCAATGTCTGCAATTAGCCCAACATATTCAATAGAATCTACCCAGGGGGCTTTAATCGTAATCCGTGTTTTAGAAAACTGTGCATCAACAATTTCTTCTAAATCATTACTTCCGCTATTTTCAAATAATAAAAATTCTTGTGCGATCAGGTCTTTATTTTGCGGAATAATATAAGCACTCGCTTGGTTTTCATTTAATGCTTTATTAATTTCTTTCAACACATCATTAATCGAAATAATTTTTCCGATAAAATAATTCTCCCCTTTATATTGGTAAATTGTTTTCGTTACCTGATCCAATTTATTTAAAAACTCGGGGGCATACACGCCATTTTCTTTTTGTGTATCTAATACCACCTCAATGGTAATCGAACCTTTTAATTCCTTATCAATCACCTCTGTATTCACCCGCACAGAATCATCTTCAGGAAACCAATACAACGGGTTATGCGAAAAGCGCATACTTGATGCCAATACTAATGAAGCCACAATAACTAGCATTGCAACACTAACAATCGTTTTAGGATAAGTAATGGAAATAACACCTAATTGGTGTACTAAGCGATCCAATAATTGTGGCTTTTCTATTGCAGAGTATTTTTTTGCACGCAAAGGTAATAAGCTAATGAGTGCAGGTAAAAATACTAAGGTTAAAATTAATTGGTAACTCACCCCTAGCGCAGCAAAGACACCTAAATTAGCCACAGGCGCAATGTCTGAAAAAGAAAATGAAGCTAACGAGGCCGCAGTGGTTAAAGAGGTCATAAAAATGGTTAAACCCGAATGCCCTAATGCATAAGCGATTGCCTGTTGCTTATCTTTTATTTCATCATATTTCATATAAAACATCGCTAACAGATGAACTGACGCCCCTACACCCACAGCCAACAATAACGAGGGTAACGGTTGGGTTAATGCTGTAATGGGCGCACCAAATACAGCCATTGTGCCTATCGTAGAAACTAAGGTTAAAACAACGATCAATAAAGGTAAAACGATGCCGCTAATACGCCTGAACATGAACAATAGCAGGACAGCAATCACCGCAATCACATACTTAATAAAACGAGACATATCCGTTATAATCGCGGACTGTAAGTTTTTAGTCACAATGGGCGAGCCAGCCATATAAAACTGAGTGTCGGCGGTTTGATATTTAGTAAGTATGCCTTCTAAAGATTCAATTAACTCATTCGTTTCTAATACATTAATAAACTCACGTGGTTCAGATACGACATCATCGGTTATTTCGTCATCAAACCCACTATCTAATAACTCATCTTCTGTTTCTGTTACAACACCTATCGAAGTGTAAGTTTGCGTGGTAATGACCAATGTGGTGAATGTTGCATCTTCACTCAGGTATATGTTTTTATAAATTGCATTCGAGCGTGCAAATTGCTTAATTTTTTCTAACTGCTGCGTATCTTTAGGAATGCCTTTCTCAAACAAATCCTCAACAATTAATTCTTCTAAATTTCCTGTGGTTTTACGCGCATTTTTTAATGAATTAACTTCTTTTATATAAGGCGCTGTATTTTCAATTTCCGTATGTAATGCAAATAAAGTGTTTAAAAACTCAGGCGCAAAAATATCTTTAGTTTTAATTGCAATAATAATTTTTTCATCACGCCCAAATTGATCTCTAAATGCATTATAGTTAACAATTTGTGGGTCTGTTTTATACAAAAAACCCTCGGTTGAGGTGTCAAACGTAATATTGGGTGCATTGCTCGCTACTAACCCAACTAAAGATAGTGTAAGTAATAAAACCTTAAATTTGTTTGTATAAATAGCATCAGAATACCGATGAAATACATCTTCTATGCGAATTCGCCAATTCTTCTCTGTCATTTTCCTGCCAATAATTTAACTAATTAGTTACATTTTAGCAGAATTATAACTAATTAGTTACATTAACGATAGAGAAAACGACCTCATCCCCTAAATACTAAGACACATATATACTCATGACACTTGAAGATGCGTTTTTTTCAACCGTCATTCCCGCATGCTTTTAGCGGGGATCTATTTAAAATACTAGACTCCCGCTAAAAGCATGCGAGAGTGACGGGAAGTGGAAGCCCTGCATCTTCAAGTATTATGGGTATCAGCCATCAACATTCATCATATGCGTCGCTAAATCACTCAATGCCTGTTTAATATTCTTTCTAAGTTCATCCGGCATAGATACTTCATATAACGCTTTATTCATACATAACATCCACTGATCACGGCCTTTTTGATTAACTACAAAAGGAAAATGACGCTGCTTTAACCTTGGGTGTCCATATTCTTGTGCAAACAAATCAGGTCCGCCTAACCAGCCTGATAAAAATTTAAACAAGCGATCCTTTGCTCTTGATAAATCTTCTTGATGTACGCCACGCACATCTTTAGCTTCAGGCAAGGTATCCATATAAAAATAAAAGCGATCAACGAGGCTTAAAATGGCTTTTTCGCCCCCCATCACTGAATAGGGCGTGTGTTGTTGTGTTTCTGTCATATATTTATCACTATTTGTCTAAAATAATATTAATAAGAGCAAAACTCTTGTAAGATTGGGTGCAATTATCCACCATTTTAAAGGTACTTTGTAATGAGATTAAATGTTGCTGCAACACCTGTCAGCGAAAGCACACTGGCAACCAATAAAGTTTTAAGAAACACCTATATGCTTTTGTCTATGACACTGATTTTTAGTGCAGCAACTGCAGGTTTAGCAATGATGCTTAACATGCCTTCTTTAGGTCCTATCGTAACCATGGTTGGTTATTTTGCTTTATTATTCTTAACCAGTAAATTCAGTAACAGCTCTTTAGGCATCGTGTTCATTTTTGCATTAACAGGCTTTATGGGCTTAACTTTAGGTCCTATTATTAATTTCTACGTTTCTGCTTTTGGTAATGGCTCTCAACTTGTTATGACTGCACTCGGCGGCACAGGTACTATTTTTATTGGCCTTTCTGCTTATGCATTAACCACTCGTAAAGATTTCAGCTTTTTAGGTGGCTTCTTAATGGTGGGAATTTTAGTTGCCTTCCTAGCGGGTATTGGTGCAATGGTTTTTTCTATCCCTGCGCTATCATTAGCTGTATCAGCAATGTTCATTTTATTAATGTCAGCAATGATTTTATACCAAACAAGTGAAATAATTCATGGCGGCGAAACTAACTATATTTTAGCAACGGTTTCTTTATATGTTTCTATCTACAACTTATTCCTAAGCTTATTACAGCTATTAGGTGTATTTGGTGGAGATGATTAAAGCATAGCGCTTTAATCTATTCATATAGAAAGCCCAGTTCTTACTGGGCTTTTTTATGCCTGCAACACAACTTTAAGCTAACATTTCCATTGCTAATTGAGCCATATTCTCCGATCCACCGCCTGACCCCACTTTCTCTTTCACCCGTTGCAAGCCTTCTTTAATGCTTTGCGCATAAACTTCATCATCTAAGATATGTAATATTTCTTGCGCAAGGTTTTCAGCCGATGCTTCTTTTTGGATAAATTCCTGCACCACTGATTTCCCCGCAATAATATTAGGCAAACCTATAAATTCAACATCAACTAAGACACGTGCTAATAAATAAGTAATAAGCGATAATTTATAAGCAACCAGCATTGGCACTTTTAATAAGGCAATTTCTAAGGTTGCCGTACCCGAAACTGTCATCACTGCATCACAGCACTGCACCGTATCGTAAAACTGACTATGAATTGCTTGTACTTTAATATTTGAGTGTTGAAATGAATTTTGCAATAACGCATCGCTTACTGAATCCGCTTGTGGCAATACAAACTGTGCATTAGGTTTCGCTTGCTGAATGATTTCAGCGGCTTTTAGCATAATTGGCAGCATGCGATTAATTTCATCGGTACGGCTACCCGGAAGAATCCCAATAATAGGTGCATCGGCTTGTAAATTAAATAAAGCTAAATCCTCTGCTATACTGCGTTGAGCACGCACCTTATCAACAGAAGGGTGTCCAACATAACGCACAGGCACATTTTCCTTCTCATAAAAAGGCACTTCAAAAGGAAAAATAACCGCCATCATATCGATGACTTTTCCGTACTTTACAACACGCCCCGGTCGCCAAGCCCAAATTTGAGGGCTGACATAAAACAAAACTTTTATACCGTGCTTTTTTGCAAAGCCTGCCAACTTGAAATTAAATTCTTTGTAATCCACACAAATCAATAAATCAGGTCGCTGCTCTAATAATAATTGCTGCATTTTATTTAAAGCGCGGCGGATTTCCCCGTAGCGTTTAATCACTTCCACAACACCAATCACACCAATATTAGACGAGTCATACTCTAAGCTAATACCTGCTTGCGCCATTTTCTTGCCTCCCATACCTGTACCTTGCACGGCTGGGTTGAGTTTTTTTAACTCCAAAAACAAATTAGCGGCATGCTGATCGCCTGATGACTCCCCTGCTACCAACATAACTCGCTTAGCTATTTGATTCATTAAGCAAGTACTCCACTATTTAAAGAGTTGTTTGATTCCACTATAATCGTCCTATCATTCTATTAATCTAATATGGCATTGGCATGGCAATTTCTTTACAAGACCAACTTTTAAACTCTGGCCTTACTAATAAAAGCAAAGTAAATAAATCTAAGAAAGAGAAGTATAAACAATCAAAGGAACAACGCAACAGTAAAACCACGCAAACCAATGAAGCAACCTTACTTGCGCAAAAAACATTGGCAGAAAAACAAGCGAAAGATAAAGCGTTAAATCAAAAACAAAAAGCGGCGGCTGATAAAAAAGCGATTATTGCGCAAATTAACCAGCTTATAAAATTAAATATTCAAGCACAGGATAACGAAGGCACGGCTTATAATTTTACTGATGACAATAAAGTAAAAACCATTTATGTTAATGACAAAGTCTCTAAAGCCATTAGTAAAGGTAAATTAGCGATAGTACGCTATGCAGCACATTATGAAGTCGTCGCGACCGCTGTTGCAGAAAAGATTAGCCAACGTGATGCAAGTTTTGTGGTGCTATTAAATGATAGCGCCGAAGAAGACATTGCCGCAGATGATCCGTACGCAAACTTTCAAATTCCTGATGACTTGATGTGGTAAACCGTTACTCAGAATAAATCACAGTCTCTCTTTGTAACTGTTCACAGACCCTCATAAAAATATCGTCATTCCCGAAGTGTTTAATCGGGAATCCATGCTGAGTATAGATTCCTGCTAACAGCATGCAGGAATGAACTGTGCTTAATGTCAACTTATTTTATCTTTAAGCATACTCATTTGAGAATGGCTGGCCACTTTTTATCACACCAAAAATTTGGCGAATAAGTTTGTGGGCAATGGCTACTTTGATTA